>JAEEGG010014457.1_pt1 | contig 16712 bp, 14 predicted proteins | sample 9134161 | NCBI WGS metagenome assembly JAEEGG01 (sample SAMN16246543, study PRJNA631951) | gut metagenome | biome: gut microbiome; feature: rumen; material: CR-attached | host: Bos | place: Iran: Karaj | collected 2018-10 | reverse complement strand
CTTTAAATCTGAGTGATAATCTGTAATACCATCAATTATCTTATTATGAACTAATTCAGCAACCTTATTCTTTAAATCTAATGTATTAATTCCATAAGGTACTTCATCTACTTCTATATAATGTCTACCATTCTTTTCTACAATAGTAGCTTTACTTCTTATAGTTATTGATCCACGACCAGTTTCATAAGCTTTTTTAATTCCACTATTTCCCAAGATAATTCCACCTGTTGGGAAGTCTGGTCCAGGAATAATTTTCATTAACTCATCAAGAGTTATTTCTGGATTGTCGATAACTGCAATACAACCATCAATTACTTCACATAAATTATGTGGAGGAATATTAGTTGCCATACCTACTGCAATTCCCATTGTTCCATTAACTAAAATATTAGGGAATCTAGAAGGTAATATTGCTGGTTCTCTTTCACTATCATCGAAGTTAGGAACCATATCAACTGTTTCCTTGTTAATATCTCTTAATAATTCAAGAGATATTTTTGATAAACGAGATTCTGTATAACGCATGGCTGCTGCACCATAACCTTCGATATTACCGAAGTTTCCATGGCCATCAACAAGCATGTATCTATACGAGAAATCTTGTGCCATACGAACCATTGCTTCATAAATAGATGAATCACCATGTGGGTGATATTTACCCATAACGTCTCCAACTATTCTGGCACTCTTTTTATGAGGTTTATCTGGTGTATAACCAGATTCATACATAGAATAAAGAATACGTCTATGAACTGGCTTTAAACCATCTCTTAAATCAGGTAAAGCACGAGCTACAATAACACTCATAGAGTAATCCAAGAATGAATCTCTAACTTCTTTAACTATGTTATTATGTTCTAATCTATCCACAATAATTCACCCCCTACGCATCTAAGTTTTGTACAAAGACTGCATTTTCTTCAATAAATGTCTTTCTAGGTTCTACTTCATCACCCATTAATTTAGAGAATACTTCATCAGCAGCTCTTGTATCTTCAACTGTAATCTTTCTTAATACACGTTTTTCTATATCCATTGTTGTTTCATTTAATTCATCAGCATTCATTTCTCCTAAACCTTTCATACGTAAGATATCTTTCTTAGTTTCAGGTTTTAATGTTGCTAAATATTCATCTCTTTCTTTTTCATCAAGAACATACTTAATAGTTTGTCCATGTTTAATACAGAATAGAGGTGGCTGAGCAGCATATACATGTCCAGCTTCAACAATAGGTCTAAAGAATCTATAGAACAGTGTTAATAACAATACTCTAATATGAGCACCATCAACATCGGCATCTGTCATGATAATAATCTTATTATATCTTAACTTAGATAAATCAAATTCATCACCAATACCAGTACCAAATGCTGTAATAATTGTTCTAATTTCTTCATTATTTAAAGCTTTATCTAATCTAGCTTTTTCAACATTTAATATTTTACCTCTTAAAGGAAGTATAGCTTGTGTCATACTATTTCTACCTTTAATAGCAGAACCACCAGCTGAATCTCCCTCGACTATGAATATTTCACATTCAGAAGGATCTTTACTCTTACAATCACTTAATTTTCCATAGAAATTAGTAATATCTAAATCACCTTTACGACGAGTTAATTCTCTAGCTTTTTTAGCAGCAATTCTTGCTCTTGAAGCGGTCATAGACTTTTCAATAATAACTCTAGCCTCTTCAGGATTTTCTAATAAGAATCTTTCTAATCCATTACTAAATACATCATCAGCTATCTTTCTAACTTCAGCATTACCTAGTTTAGTCTTAGTTTGTCCTTCAAACTGAGGATCTGGATGCTTACAAGAAATAATCATTGTTAAACCTTCTCTAACATCCTCACCTGTTAATGGATCATCATTATCTTTAAGAATCTTAGCATTTTTAGCATAATTATTAATTATTCTAGTCAATGCTCTCTTAACACCATCTTCATGTGTTCCACCTTCATAAGTAGAAATGTTATTAGTAAAAGAATATAACTGAGAAGTATAATCTTCACTATATTGGAATGCTACTTCTAAAGATATACCATCTTCTTGACCTTCTACATAAACTACATCATCATGTAATGGTTTTCTATTCTTATTTAATTTCTTAACAAACTCAATAATTCCACCATTATAGACAAACTCATCAGATTTTTCATCTTCTCTTAAATCTTTTAAGATAATTCTTAGTCCTTTATTTAAGAAAGCTAACTCCTCTAATCTTGTAGCTAATGTTTCATAACTATATACAGTAGATTCTTTAAATATAGTAGGATCTGCTGCAAAAGAAACAGTAGTACCAGTTCTTTCTGGATCACAATCATCAATTATTTTAAGTTCATCAACAGGATGTCCACCATTTTCAAATCTTTGAAAATAAACATGTCCTTCTCTATAAACTCTAACTTCTAACCATTGTGATAAAGCGTTAACTACAGAAGCACCAACGCCATGTAATCCACCGGATACTTTGTATCCTCCACCACCGAATTTACCTCCAGCATGTAATACTGTAAAAATGGTTTCTATAGTAGATTTACCTGTTTTTTCATTCATACCAGTTGGCATACCACGACCATCATCTTTAACTGTTATAACATTACCTTTTTCAATAATTACTTCGATATCATCGCAATATCCAGCTAAAGCTTCATCAACAGCATTATCAACTATCTCCCAAACAAGATGGTGTAATCCTCTTTCTGAAGTAGTACCTATATACATACCAGGTCTTTTTCTAACAGCTTCTAAGCCTTCTAGTACTTGAATATCACTATCACTATATTCTTCTTTCATACTAATCCTCCCTTACTTCCCCATTTAAAACATTAAATATTCTACTTTTATCTAATATACTTTTATCAATCTTATCTATCTCAGTTGTTGTAATAAAAGTTTGAATATCTTCATTTATTAAATTCAAAATATTTTCAATTTTATTTTGATCTAATTCACTAAACAAATCATCCAATATTAATATAGGATAATCATCTTTAATACTTTTAAATATTTCAATTTCAGTCAATTTATACGCAATAATTGCATTCTTTTGTTGACCTTCACTACCATAGTCTTTAATATCCTGACCATTAAACTTAAATTTAATATCATCATGATGAATACCTAAAGTAGTTTTTCCTAAAATAATATCTCTTTGTAAATTATCTTTATACTTTTTAACAATCTTATCTCTATCAAAATTCTTATAATCAGATACATATTCTAGTTTTAAATCTTTAATACCACATATTTTATCGTAGATATTACCAATTTTTTCATTAATTAAATCTATATATTTAACTCTAGAATTATATATTTGTTCTCCGACATCAATAACTTTATTAGTTAATATATCTAAATATTCAGAAGAACTATTAGCATTTATATTAGTAGTCTTTAAATAACTATTTCTTTGTTTAACCAACTTATTATATGTATTTAAATTCTTCAAATAAGCAGTATTTAACTGAGAAATCTCTAAATTAATTGCTTTTCTTCTAACACTAGGAGAATCTTTAATAAATCTAAGATCATCTGGATTGAAAAGTACTACATTGATTTTGGAAATATAATCACTTAATTTATCAATTTTAGTATCATTTATTTTTACTCTCTTACCATTATCTTTGATAACAATTTTATATTTTGTCTCAAATTTGTCCGAAATTACCCCTTCAACTCGACATACGTCTTTATTGTTCATAATTAATACTTTATCAACAGAACCCCTAAAAGACTTTGTAAGAGCTAACACATAAATACTTTCGATTAAATTTGTCTTCCCTACCCCATTATTACCGTATAAAATATTGTAGTAAGGTGAAAAATCTAATTCCATTTTTTCATAATTTCTAAAATTTAAAATTTTCAAATGTCGTATTTTCATTTTTCAGCCTCTTTTACGTCCATAGACAAAAAAAAGTATTTTTTGAGTACTCCCATACCACAAAACCATTATATCATAAAAAAAGCTAAAATCACAGCTTTTTAGCTCGTTTTAGCTATTTTTTATCAATTTTTCTTAATTTTAATGACTCTTTTAATCTTGAGCATCTATAAAGTTGATTTTCAATAATAGCATCTGATGAATCAATCAGTATTTTTTTGCCATTTTTTAGGACTAAAATAGTCTTATCTTTAAACTTTTCAGGTTTAAAAACATGATCATATACTACCCATGAACATTGCTCATTTTTTGGAGACAATGTTGGAAATATAATTAAATCAAAACTTTCTTCAACAATAACCGGTACTTTATGAGTAAAACCAACCAAAGCCGAAGTCCCTACTTGTCTTCCTTCTAATGAACTACCAAAGTATTCACAACTCTCCTTTACTATACTTAAAACTGGTTTATCTACTACAAAAGAATTATCAGTTTCATAAATTGTAGTATGATTTTTATCTTTTGGAACCAATGCCACAGTATCCTTATTAATTTCATAAGAATCCATAATCAAAACCCTCCTTCTTTCCAAAACATATCTCCCTTATACACTTTATGATTGTCGAAAAAAGTCGAATATTGTCGATAACTCTATTTTTATCCACAAAAAAAGATACTTTTCAGTATCTAATTAGTAAGTTTTAATAGGTAAAATCAATTGAATTAGTGATTCATCAGTTACAGATTTAATAACTATTGGTTTTACTTCTCCATTTAATAAGATTAAAATATCTTCATCTTTCATAGTCTTTAAAGCATCTAACATATATTTTGCACTAAATGAAATATCTATACTTGCATCTTTAGATGATTCAACCTCTAATTTTTCTTCAACCTTACCTATTTCAGAAGCATAAGAATTAATTACCATTTGATTTCCTTTAATTCTCATTTTTACTATATTTTTATCTTTACTTTGAGTAAGTAAAGCTGCTCTATCAATTGCACTAAAATAATCACTTAATTTAGTATTAACTATAATAGCGAAATCAGTAGGAATTAAATTACTTGTATTAGGATATGTACCAGATAATAAATTACTTTGGAATATAATATTCTTATATTTAAACAACACTTTGTTGCTAAACACATGCATTTCAACATCATCATCTTCAGTAATTATCTTGTCTAATTCCATTATATTCTTACCAGGAATAACAATATTAATATCTTCTTCACTTGGTTTATCTAATTTAATATTTTTCTTAGCTAATCTATAAGAGTCAGTAGCAATACATTCAAATACATCCCCTACTATCTTAAAGTTTAAACCTGTTAATAAAGGTCTTAATTCTTGAGTTGATATAGCAAATGAAGTTTGACTAATAATAGTTTTAAATGTTTCTCCTTTTATAATAATAGGATTATCATTCTCTTCTAATTTTAAAGTAGGATATTCTTTAGGATCTAAACAATTTAAATCATATTGTGAATTATCAGAAGATATCTTTATTTTTAATCCATCCATTAATTCAAAATTAATTAAATCAGAAGGCATCTTTCTTATTATATCTAATATATATTTACTTTGAATAATAATAGAACCTTCACTTTCTACTTTAGTAATAGCTTCTTTCTCAATTAAAGCTCTTATAGTTAATTCACTATCACTAGCAGTTAAATACAATCCATCTTCGTTTAATTCAAATTTAACTCCGTTTAGTATAGGAATAATATTCTTAGTTGAAATTGCTTTTACAACATTTGATAAGTTTTCTAATAGTACATTCTTCTCAATTGTAAATTTCATTTTTTTTCCTTCTTTCTTTTTATTTTTTAATATTTATTATTATTAAGCCGTTAATAATGTTGATAACCATATAAATATCAACAATTTCTTAATAAAAAATAGCAATTTTAGATGTTGATAAATCATTATTTACTAACAATTAATTAACAATTTTATAAATTTGATTTAATTTCATTCATAATTTCTTTTAATTTACTATTTTCTTTTAAATCACTTTCAATTTTATCTACTGCATGTATTACAGTTGAATGATCTCTACCACCGAATTCTAAGCCTATTCTTGGGAAAGATTCATCAGTAAGCATTCTACATAAATACATTGCAACCATTCTCGGATATGCTATATTAGCACTCCTTCTCTTTCCTTTTAATACCTCTACTGTTATTTTGTAATAATCAGCTACTGCTTTTTGTATACTACCAATATCATTAGAACTATAAGGATTAATCTTAATATAATCTTTTAAAGCTTCATTAGTAAATTCCATATCTATTTTATCTGGAACTATCATAGCTGTATAAGCAGCTAACCTATTTATTGCACCTTCAAGACTTCTAACATCATTATCAAAGTTATTAGCTATAAATTCGATAGCTTCATCTGTAACTTTATTATCTAATGAAGGTAGTCTCTTTATTTTATCTTTAAGTATTCTACATCTTAAATCAAAATCAGGTGGATAAATATCTACTGGTAAACCCCAAGCAAATCTACTTCTAAGTCTTTCTTCTAGTACTTTTAAGTCTTCTGGAGATCTATCAGAACTTATAATTATCTGTTTACCTTTTCCATGAAGTTCATTAAAAGTATGGAAGAATTCTTCCTGAGTTTTCTTAGCATCTACCAAATATTGAATATCATCGATTATTAATACATCAATATTACGATATTTATTCTTAAAATCATTAGCATAATCTAAAGAATTACCATTTTGATTAGCAATTCCCGTATAATCTTTTCTAAAATCATCACTAGTAGTGTATAAAACCTTTAAATCAGGTTTTGTTTCATTAATATAATTACCTATAGCATGCATTAAGTGAGTTTTACCTATTCCACTCTTTCCATATATAAATAATGGATTATAAGTAGTTCCAGGATTCTCTGCTACAGCTAATGCAGCTGTTTTAGCAAATTTGTTAGTATCCCCTACTACAAAGTTATCAAAGTTCAAATCTTTATTTAAATTACTATCAAAAGTAAATTTCGCTTCATATGTCTTTTCATTAATTACATCTTCTATTAACTTTTCTGTAGTACCTTCCTGTGTAGTATTCATAGAAAATTCATCAATTTCATCTTCTAATAAACATTCAATATCTCTTTCTACTCCAGTAACTTCCGCAAAAGAATCGTTAATTAGATCATAATAATTTGATAATAACATCTTCTTATGTAGAGCCATAGGAACTTGAATTATTACTTTATCATCAGTTAATTTAAAAAGTTTAGTTTTGTCGAACCATGTACTAAAAGATACTGGATGAAGTTCTTTCTTTATTAAATCTAGAACTTTTTCCCAAATATCTTCCATATTCAAGACCCATCACCCCACTTCGACCATTTATTGCCTATATTATAATTCAAGCTGTGGAAAAATAAAAGGTAATTTTAACTAAAAAAACACTATCCACAAGCTATTATCAATTTTATGAACAAATAAACATAATTAAGTACTAGCTTAAACTAATTTATCCACATTATCAACAAATTTTAGATAAACATGTAAAAATAATTATCCACATATCCACAATTTTCTGTGAATAACTGTTGTAAACAATCAATTTATCTAAGATATTTCTTGACTTTCTTTTAATCTTAATATTATAATAAGGGAGCTTATGAGATGCGGAGGTGTACGTGATGAAAAGAACTTATCAACCAAATAATAAAAAAAGAGCTAAAAAACATGGTTTTTTTGCTAGAAAAGAAAGCAATGTTCTATCAAGTAGAAGAGCAAAAGGACGTAAAAAAATCGTAGTAAAATAAACCACTAAAAAGTGGTTTTTTCTGTATAAGAAGGGTTTTTTATGAAAAGAATAGAAACAATAAAAGATCAAAAGACTTTTAATGATATTATTAAAAATGGCCATTTCAAAAAAAATAATCTTCTTGTTATATATAATAAGGAAAGAGAAGATTCAAATATCAAATATGGAATAGCTATTAGTAATAAAGTTGGCAATGCTGTGATCAGAAATAGAATAAAAAGAAGAATAAGATTTATAATTGATAATAACCGAAATTTATTTAAAAATGGTAACAATTATATTATAATGATTAGGAAGAGCTGCCAGGAAGCAAATTACCAAAAATTAGAAGAAGCTTTGGTTAGTTTAATAGAAAAATAGGTGAAAATGTGAAAAAAGGGAAAAAATTAATAATTATCATCCTATTATTACTTTTATTAACAGGATGTACTAAGACATTAAAAGATGGTAAAGAAGTAATAACACACCCATATACTGGTCAATCATTAACTTCAAATATATTATGTCAACCATCTAAAGAAAAACCAGATGAAGATGAAAAATCAACTTATGAGGTATATGAAGAATATAATGATCAATTACAAGTACCTTTAGAAGAATTACCAACTTGTAGTGATTTTACTCCTAAAAAACTTAAATATGTTAGTTTATGGGAAACATTATTGATTAAACCTTTAGGTTATATAATACTAAAACTTGGTTATTTAGTTAAAAGTATGGGTATATCAGTAATGATAGTAGGGTTAGCAATTAGAATATTAATGATGCCAATTCAAATAAAATCAGTTGCTCAATCAGAAAACATGAAAAAAGTTCAACCAGAACTTGAAAAGATTGAAAAAAAATATAAAAATAAAGATGATCAAGAATCATTGATGATGAAGAGTCAAGAAACAATGATGGTTTATAAGAAATATCATATTAATCCAGTAAGTAGTTGTTTAATGGCATTCATTCAATTACCTTTATTCTTTGCTTTCTTGGAAGCAATTAATAGAATACCAGCTATTTTCGAAGGTGAATTCCTATCAATGAATTTAGGAATGACTCCATCAGCAGGAATTGCTCATGGTAATTACATTTATATAGCTTTAATAGTATTAATAATTGTAACAACCTTCTTATCATTTATGATTTCAATGAAACAATCAAGTAGTCAAAATAATGAAATGGCTCAACAAATGAAATTCATGTATATATTCATGATTTTCATGGTATCAGTAGCTTCATTAAGTTTGCCAACAGCAATAGCATTATATTGGATTGTAATGAACGGATTTGCTGTAATACAAACTTTTGTAATAAAGAAAATAATTGAAAAGAGGATTTAGTATGAATTTAGAAGTTTTTGAAGGAAAAACATATGAAGAAGCTAAAGCAAAAGCACTAGAAGAACTAAACATCGAAGAAAATGAAGCTTTCTTTAGTAAAGAAGAAAAAAAGGGAAAACTATTTAAAGGAACAACATATTTATGTAAGGTTGCTAAAATAACTGATGTAGCAGCATTCTTAAAAGATAAGATAGCTGAATTACTAAACAACATGAATATCGATGCTAAATTTGAAACAAATATCAGAGATGAACAAATAAACATTAAAATGTATTCTGATAAAAATAGTATCTTAATTGGTAAGAATGGCCAAACATTAATGGCAATTCAAACTATATTAAGACAAATGGTTCATAATGAGATAGGAGTATATCCATATATCTTATTAGATGTAGAAAACTATAAAGAAAAGAAAATATCTAATCTTGAAAGAAACGCTAAGAGAATTGCAAGAGAAGTATTAAAAACTAAAATAGATGTTACATTAGATGATATGAATTCATACGAAAGAAGAATAGTTCATAACGCATTAACTAAATATAAGAATCTATCAACTGCTAGTGAAGGTGAAGAACCACACAGACATATAGTTATTAGATACGTAGAAAAAGCAGAAGAAGAAACTGAAGAAGATGAATAATCTTCTTTTTTTTATCAAAAAATTATTTCCCGGGAAATAATTTTGCTATAATAATATATATAATAAAGTATTTTACATAATAAAGAATTGTGCTATAATACGAGCCAAAAGGAGTGAAAGGCTATGAATGATACTATTTGTGCAATAGCTACAAGTCAAGGCGTAGGAGCTATAGCGATAATTAGAGTTAGCGGCGATGAAGCAATTGAAATAGTTAATAAATTGTTTTCAGGTAAAGATCTAACTCAAGTTGAAAGCCACACAATTAATTATGGACATATAGTAGATGGCTTGGGAAATATTATAGATGAAGTATTAGTAACTGTAATGAAAGCCCCAAAGACATTTACTGTAGAAGATGTAGTAGAAATTAATACTCATGGCGGAATAGCTCCAACAAATAAAGTATTGGAGCTACTATTAACTAATGGATGTCGTTTAGCAGAACCAGGAGAATTTACTAAAAGAGCTTTTTTAAATGGAAGAATAGATTTATTAGAAGCTGAAGCAGTAATGGATATGATTGAAGCTAAAACTAATGTTCAAAGAGAATTAGCAGCTAACCAACTATCTGGTAAAGTATCTGATCTGATCAATTCACTTCGTGATGACATGGTACAGATTATTTCTAATATAAATGTAAATATAGATTATCCAGAATATGACGATGTAGAAATAATGACTGATGAAATATTAATTCCCAAAATATCATCACTTAAAGAAAGAATAGAAAAGATTCTTAAAGAGAGTGAAAATGGAAAAATAATCAAAAATGGAATTAAAACATCTATAATTGGTAAACCAAATGTAGGTAAGAGTAGTTTATTAAATGCTTTAATAGAAGAAGATAAAGCTATAGTAACTGATGTTGCTGGTACTACAAGAGATATTGTAGAAGGTCAAATATCTATTAATGGAATACTACTAAATATAATAGATACAGCTGGAATTAGAGAAACAGAAGACTTAGTTGAATCAATTGGTGTAGAGAAAAGTAAAAAGATGATGAGAGAATCAGACTTGGTTTTATTTGTCTTAAATAATAATGAAGAAATTACACCAGATTTAATAGAATTATTAAAAGAATTAAAAAACAAAAACTATATAATTATAGTAAATAAAAAGGATTTAGAGTCTAAATTCAATATCGAAGATTTAGATATAAATAAAGATAATGTAGTTTATACAAATATGATTACTCAAGAAGGAATAGAAGAATTAAAACAAAAAATAATAGAATTATTTAACTTGGGAAATATAGAAAACAGTGATCCTACATATCTAAGTAATGCTAGAAGTATAGGTATTTTAGAATCTTGTTTAGAATCAATTAAAGAAGTAGAAAAAGGTTTGGGAAATAATGAACCTATTGATATGATTGAACTAGATATTAAAGATATTTGGGAAAAACTAGGAACAATAAACGGAACAACATATGAAGAAGAATTGCTAGATGAAATGTTTAGTAGATTCTGTCTTGGAAAATAAAAAGGAGATGATAACTATGTATGAAATAATAGTTGTCGGAGGGGGCCATGCTGGATGTGAAGCTGCATACGCATGTGCTTATAAAGGACATAAAACCTTACTTATAACAAGTAATTTAAAAAATATTGCTGACATGCCTTGTAATCCTCATATAGGTGGAAGTGCTAAAGGTATAGTTGTTAGAGAAATAGATGCCCTTGGTGGAATAATGGGTAAAATTGCCGATAAAACCCATCTACAAATAAAGATGTTAAATAGTGCAAAAGGACCAGCAGTTCAATCATTAAGAGCACAAGGAGATAAAATAACTTATCCAAAAGAAATGTTAAAAACATTAGAATCTTTAGAAAATCTAACTATCCAAGAAGGTATGGTAGAAGATCTTATTGTGGAAAACAATGAAGTCCACGGAATAGTATTAGAAGATGGAACTAAAATAGAAGCAAAAGAAGTAATACTAACAACAGGTACTTACTTAAAAGCAGACATATTAGTGGGAAATACACGAACAAGAAAAGGTCCACATGGAGAAAAACCATCTAATCATTTAAGTGATAAATTAAAAGAGTATGGATTTGATATCATAAGATTAAAAACAGGTACACCACAAAGAATTGATAGAAAAACAATTGATTTTTCTGTACTTAAATTAGAACCTGGTGATGATGTTTTTCACACATTTAGTTTTGATTTAGAACCTATGTATAAAATAGAAGAACAAGAACCTTGTTATTTAACTTATACTAACGAAAAAACACATCAAATTATTAGAGATAACTTAAATAAATCAAGTATGTATGGTGCATTAGATGATATTAAGGGAATTGGTCCAAGATATTGTCCTTCAATTGAAGATAAAGTAACTAGATTTGCTGATAAAGAAAGACATCAATTATTCCTTGAACCGGAAAGTAGATATTATGATGATATTTATCTACAAGGTTTTTCAACATCTATGCCACCAGAGATTCAAGAACAAATGGTTCATAGTTTAAAAGGTTTAGAGAATGCTAAGATTTTAAAATATGGATATGCTATTGAATATGATGCAATTTATCCAACACAATTACATAATACTTTAGAGACTAAAGTAATAAAAAATCTATTTACTGCTGGCCAAATTAATGGAACAAGTGGATATGAAGAAGCAGCTTGCCAAGGTTTAATGGCCGGTATTAATGCATCTTTAAAATTAGAAGGAAAAGAACCTTTAGTTCTTAAAAGATCAGATGCTTATATTGGTGTATTAATAGACGATTTAATAACTAAAGGTATTAGAGACCCTTATAGATTACTTACTAGTCGTGCTGAATTTAGGTTATTACTAAGAAGTGATAATGCTGATTTAAGACTTAGAAGATACGGTTATGAAGTAGGTATGATATCTGAAGATCAAATCGAAAGATTAAATGTTAAAGAAGATAATATATCTAGATGTTTAGACTTCATGAAAGCTACAAAATTAAAAATAACTGATGAAGTTAAAAAAGCATTTGAAGAGAATAATTATCAAGTGCCAACTTCATCTTTAAGTCTAGAGCAATTAATAAAAAGACCAGAAATTACAATGGAATTCTTATCTGATTTAATAGATATTCCATTTGATGAAGATATTAAAGAACAAATAAGTATTAATTTAAAATATGAAGGATATATAGCAAAAGCCTATAAAGAAGCAGATAAAATGCTTAAATTAGAGAAAAAACAAATACCAGAAGATATTGATTACGATAAAGTAAATAATATTGCTTCAGAAGCAAGACAAAAATTAAAAGAAGTTAGACCAACAACAATTGCGCAAGCTATACGTATTAGTGGTGTTAATCCAGCTGATATATCTATATTGTCAATATACTTAAAAAAGGAATATGGTAAAGATGAATAGAGAAGAATTTATTGATGAATTAGAAAAACTAGGTATTAGTTTAAGTGGATATGATTTAATAGCATTTAATCAATATTGTGATTTTTTAAAAGAATATAATTCTCATACAAACTTAACTGCTATAAAAGATGATGATCAAATTTTCTTAAAACATTTTTATGATTCACTAACTATAGTAAAAGCAGTTGACTTAAATAAGTATAATTCACTAATTGATATAGGTACTGGAGCAGGATTTCCAGGAATTGTTTTAAAAATAGTATATCCACATTTAAAATTAACTTTATTAGATTCAAACAATAAAAAGATTACTTTTTTAAAACAATTAGCAGAAAAATTAAAATTAAGAAATATCGAATTTGTTAATGATAGAGCAGAAGAATACTGCCAAAAACATCGTGAAGAATTTGATATCGTAACTGCTAGAGCTGTAACTAATATGACAGTTTTATCAGAATTATGTTTACCACTAACTAGAGTAGATGGTTACTTTATAGCGATGAAAGGTTCAAATACTGAAGAAATTAAAGAAGCAGAATATGCTATAAAAGTGCTAGGTGGAAACATCGAAGAAATAATTAATTTTAATCTTCCAATAGAAGAAGACGGAAGAAATATAGTTAAAATAAAGAAAGAAAAAAATACTCCAAAAGAGTATCCAAGAAGATACGATAAAATGGTTAAGAAGCCATTGAAAAATAATGGGAAATAATGTATTATTAATAATAGGATATAGTAAATAAGGGGCTGATATAATGAATTTAGAACAAGGCGTATTACAAATACATATCGAAGATATTATTCCTAATAGATTTCAACCTAGACTTAATTTTGACGAACAAGGATTAAAAGAATTAGCTGATTCTATAAAAGAACATGGTATAATTCAACCTCTTGTTTTACGTAAGTTAGGCGATAAATATGAAATAATTGCAGGAGAAAGAAGATATAAAGCTGCTCAAATAGCTGGCTTACAAACAGTTCCTGCTGTTATAGCTAATATAGATGATAATAAATCTGCCGAAGTAGCATTAGTTGAAAATGTTCAAAGAAGAGATTTAACAGCTATAGAAGAAGCAAGATCTTACAAGAATCTTCTTGATAAAGGTTATCTAACTCAAGATCAATTAGCAAAAAGAATGGGATTATCACAACCATCTATTGCTAACAAATTAAGATTATTGAATTTAGATGAAGAAGTACAACAAGCATTATTAGAAGAAAAAATATCTGAAAGACATGCTAGAACATTATTAACAATAGAAGATAAAGCTGTACAAAGAGAATGGTTACATAGAATAATAAATGAAAGATTAACTGTTAGACAATTAGATTTAGAAATTAAAAAATTAAAAGAACAAGAAAATACATATAATCCAACAGGTGAAATACCTAATTCAATACCAACAGATGTACCAATTGTTGAAAGTAGTCCATCTGTTGAAGATATAAAAGCCAATTCTTATGATTTATTTGATACTAGTAGAAAAATGAGTACTGAAGATATAATGGCTCCTCAACAATTTGTTGATGAAGTTGTAGAACCATTGGATAATAATGAATCTAGTGAAACATCAGGTGGATTTACAACAATACCTGAGGACACAACTCCAGAATATCAAGAACCTGTGCAACAACCAATGCCAGATGCAAAAGTACCAGAATATCAAATAGCGACCCCAGCATCAACAAATAATTTTGTACCATCTGCTGGAATTAAAGAACCTAGTGGAAATAAATTCTTTGATTTTACTAATTTAGAAGAATCAGAAAATGATCCATTATTAAATTCACCAGTTGATAATTCACAACCTACTAATACTGAAAGAACATTAGAATTATTTGATTCACCTGGAGAATCAACTGAAAGTGATTTTGTAAGTATAACTCCTCAAAGAGAAGAACCAATTCCAACAATTTATGAACCACCATCAAAAGAGGAAATTAAACCAAAACCAATGGATTTCACAAAAGATGATTATGGTCCAAAAGAATTAAGTAACAATAATAAATTCTTTACACCAGTTCAAGAACCAAGAGAAATTGAAATGGTTGAAGCACAAAATAATCAAGAAGTAGATCCGATGTCTGCAGTATCTAACCTTACAGCAGAAGAAAAACATAAAGAAGAACAAGAAAAAGATTTAAAATATGCAATTGGAAAAGTAAGAGAATGTATCCAATCACTTGGAGATGAAGGATTCTTTATTAGTGTTGAAGAAATTGATTTTGAAGAAGATTATCAAATAACAATACAAATAGATAAAGACAACTATTAAGTTGTCTTTTTTAACAAATATGATATTATAAACACATAAAAAAGAGGAATTATTATGAAAAAGTTTTTAAATATAAAATTATATAAAGATGATGTATTAACAAATGAATATAAACATGTAAATAGTTATTACAACGAAAACGTTACTTTCACTACAGATAATATTCATAGTAAAATTACAGATACTAGTTTTATAAGAGAAAATGAAGGATATAAATTTAATATAAATTTAATTAAAAAAACAGCATATTTTTTACTAAAAGAAAAGGATGTTAAATTAATTATTAAAGTATTTGAAAGTTCTATAAAAAGAACAAAAAACAAAATAGAAATAATGTATAGAACAGAAACAGAGGAACCAACTACTAGAATTATAATAGAAAGTGAATGATGTAAATGGCTAGTTTTATTGAACAAGAAGAACAATATATAAATAAAAAAATTAATGAATTAGGATATAAAGTAGAAGAAGTTACTTTAAATCCATCATCAAGACCAGAATTTGGCGATTACCAATATAATGGAATAATGGCACTAGCTAAATCAAATAATGAAAATCCTAGAGAACTAGCTACTAAATTAGTAGAATCAATTCAAAAGGATAATCATTATAAAGAAATAAATGTAGCTGGACCAGGATTCATAAATATTACATTTAGTGATGAATCACTAATAAATCATATAAATGAATTAAACAATAATATAAATTTAAATTACGAAAATGATAATCCTAAGAAAATAGTAATGGATTATGGAGGAGCAAATGTAGCTAAAGCCTTACATGTAGGCCATCTAAGAAGTGCAAATATTGGTGAAGCATTAAAAAGATTAGCTGATAAGCTAGGCTACAAAGTAGTAGGAGATGCTCACTTAGGAGATTATGGTAGACCACTTGGATTTGTAGAAACTGAGATTAAAAGAAGATATCCAGATTTACCATTCTTCGATGAAAACTTTGATGGTAATTATGATGATGTAGAATTACCAATAACAAATGAAGATTTAGAAGAAATATATCCAGTAGCTTCAGCTAAAGCAAAAGAAGATGAAGAATACTTAGAAGAAGGAAGAATAATCACTACTAAGATTCAACATCATGAAAAAGGATATTATGAACTATGGAAAAGAATCGTTGATATTTCTAAAGAAGATATTAAGAAGTGTTATGATGCTTTAAATGTTAATTTCGAATTATGGAATGGTGAAAGCGACGCTGTTGAATATTTAGATGAATTAGATAAGATAATCAAAGAGAAAAGCTTATCTAGAGAAAGTGAAGGGGCACAAGTTATCGATGTAGCTAAAGATACTGATAAGATTGATATTCCACCACTTTTATATATTAAGAGTAATGGTTCTATTTCATATGCAACTACTGATGTATGTACTTTAGTTCAA
>JAEEGG010014454.1_pt1 | contig 16714 bp, 14 predicted proteins | sample 9134161 | NCBI WGS metagenome assembly JAEEGG01 (sample SAMN16246543, study PRJNA631951) | gut metagenome | biome: gut microbiome; feature: rumen; material: CR-attached | host: Bos | place: Iran: Karaj | collected 2018-10 | reverse complement strand
GTAAAGATCAAACACCATTTGATTGGCGGATGGAGGAGTTTTACGAATATATTCATTCTCTGAAACCGCAATGCCTAATCGGCAATAACCATCATATTGAACCTATTTCTGGAGAAGATTTTCAAATGTTTGAACGTGATCTGCCAGGAGAAAACAAAGCTGGGTATTCGGAAGGGCAGATGATTTCTCAGCTGCCACTTGAGATGTGCCAAACGATGAATGGATCATGGGGATACAATGTGTCAGATCAAGATTACAAAACGTCAAGAGAACTTATAACGCTGCTTGTTCGTGCGGCTTCTAAAGGCAGTAACCTTCTGTTGAATATTGGTCCTCAACCAAATGGTGAACTGCCTGCTACTGCTTTACAACGACTGAAAGACATAGGTTCGTGGATGAAACTAAATGGCGAGAGCATTTATGGTACGATGCGTGGTGAAGAATATCCATGGGGAGTTACTACAAGAAAAGGAAAGACCATCTATCTACATGTATTAGAAGATACCGACAACATATCCTTACCTCTTGTCAAGAAACCTCGCAAAATCAATGGCGCATTTAGGTATGACATTCATAAAAAAGTGCTGACGATTAATCATGTCAAGCAGTATGATGTCATAAAATTAGACCTGTATTAAAGCTGCGAAGAATCTTTCTGCATAAGGCTCTTTATCAAAGAGCTTGGCACGTTCTATAGATGCCGTAGCCATTTTTTTCCGTTTTTCGGAATCGTTATATAAATCGAGAATAGCGGTGGCAAGGTTGTTAACGATATCTTTTCTTTCTACGATTGTGGCTACTCCTTCGCAAATTTCAGGAATACCTCCGCTCCGAGTAGTGATAAGTGGAAGTCCTGCAGCTAGTGCTTCTACTATTGTCAGGCCAAAAGGTTCATCCCACATGGATGGCAATACAGCAATGTCTGCAAGATGAAGATAGTCGGGCATATTATTGTATGGGACAAATCCTGTAAAGACGATTCTATCTTTGATGATTTCTGCTTTTTCTTTCAATGACTTTACAAAGGCATCTTCATTTTTAGCGTTGCCATAAAATGTGCCACCGATAATCATTAGCTTATATTTTATCGAATCTTTCAGCAATAGCATAGCATCAATCAGTTCTGAAATGCCTTTTTCATTGTTCACTCGGCCACTATATGCAATAACAAAGTCATCATCGGTAAATCCCATTTGTTCACGACAGATAATTGATGTCTCTTTAGGAAAAAAACAATTTACATCAATGGCATTGTACAAGGTTTGTATCTTGTTACTAGGCTGAATAGTAGAAACCCTTTCCTTAATATAGTTGGAACATGTCAGAATTTTGCTAAGACTATTAAATATTGTATCATGATATCGGGAATTAGAGTTTAGTAAGTCATTATTTAAATGTAGTATGAGATTCTTATGTCCTCTTTGTGACAGCTTATAGGTTAGGCCAGCACCATTTTCTATAATAATGTAGTCAAAGTCTTTCTTCTTGAGATCTTGATATACCTTTTCAAAGTAATATTCAATAAAGTAGTTATAATACTCATCGTGATGGCAATAAGAATAGATTTTTCTTGCAATTCTAGCTCTGAGACTAGTGACATCAATATAGTGGTAGTGGTTGACATCAGAGGATAGCGCAGGATGAGTTCTTACTTTGGGATCCCAGGGACTATATACGGTAATATCATGGAGATTGTGATTGCGATTATATTCCAGATAGAAATCTATCATATTCTCTACTGCTCCTCCTTGTACAGCAGGAATTGGAAGCATGCCACATGTTATAACTGCAAGTTTCATATTATTTCTGTCAACCAACTACTAATACTACGTGTCTCGGTATCGAATGCTACGCCAACTTTTACCACTTTACGCTCATCAATCGTGTATGGGATTGCATAGCCTTTGTCATCAATTTGTTTAAGTGCTTCTTCTGCCGTACCACCTGCCTTCAGCTCAAAAACATAGATGGTGTCAGGCATCCATACCACCATGTCTGTCCGTCCCCCAGTACACTTGACCTGTGTGCGCACATAGACATTAAGCATGGAGAAGATGAGGTATAGTGTATATTCATAAAAGCCTTCTGCCGTAGCAGCATCTTCTAACTTCTTTTTAAACCCTTCCACGTATGGGATGCTGGCCAGATAGCTCTGCATTTCACACATGGCCAAATCAATGTCACTTTGTTTCAGGGCCCTCCAGAATTTCAGAGCGAACCCCGCCTGCACATCCTTCGACTTTAGGCCAATATAGGCAGGTAAAAGTCCTTCGGCATAGCCCACACGTACTTCTTGGTTTGGTAGTGCCAGGAGATACATCTGCGATTCCTTATCGTAGGTTCTAATGGTAAGGTAGCCACTCTGATAGAGCAACGGCAGGGCATCGTCCATCGCTTCTGTCGGCTTGTCGAAAGCTGAGGACGGCACCTCCATATTGTCTAGCGAGGTGATGTCGGTGTGGTAGTGTTTCATCTGGCGGATAAGAAATGTTGGTGTCCCGCTGTCAAACCAGTAGTTGTCTACTTCGCCTGACATGAAAGCCTTTACTAAGCTAAAGGGGTTGTACACCTCCTCAGATTGTTTGGAGAAGTGGTAACCGTCATACCGGTTTTTGAGCTTGGCATGCATTTCCTCGTAACTTATGTCATTCTTTTGAGCCAGAAGTTCAATATCTTCGTGAAGTGTTGTCACAAGTTCGTTCTCTGTGATGCCACAGATTGCTGAGAACTGTGGAATCATGGTGACATTCATCAAGTTGTTGATAGTGGAAAAGATGCTCAGTTGCGAGAATTTTGTAATTCCCGTGATAAAGCAGAACTTCAGTTTGGGATCCAGCATCTTCAGTCGCTGGTAGAACTCCTGCATTACTTCGCGCATGTCAGCCAATTGCTGATCATCATGAAGAACGTCAAGCAGTGGCGCGTCGTATTCGTCGATGATAACAACGACTTGCTCGCCAGTCTGCTCATAGGCACGATTGACCAAGCCTGCCATACGCATGCCCGGTGATGTTTCATCGGGGTCGTTGCCATATATATTCTCGTATGGCTTGATAATTCTCCCAAACTCTTTTCTTACCTCTTCTGCTAGCATGTGCTTTGCACCGCTCAAGTCAAAGTGAAGTACAGGGTAGCGTTTCCACTCCTGTTCTAACTCCATTATCTTCAGTCCCTTGAATAGGTCACGTTCTCCCGCAAAGTAGGAATGCAATGTCGAGGAAAGCAGTGACTTGCCGAAACGGCGTGGTCGGCTCAGGAATATGTATTTGGCATAGTCAGCAAGTTGCCATACTAGATCAGTCTTGTCAACATACACATAACCTTTCTCGATAATCTCTGAGAATGTCTGTATTCCAACTGGGTATTTACGTCTACGTGTCACCATGAGATTTGCTTTTGTGGTGCAAAGATATGAATATTATTTGTAACAACCAAACTTTACAGTCCTAATTTCCATTTGATCCTATCTTTCCACTGATAGTATTTGGTCATCAGTGAACGGTTACGGCAGAGCCAACGTAATTGAAGAGTGATGAAGTGCTTTGGATAGTCGATAATGGCATTAGGCGTTACCAAAAAATGACTATAGTCAGTGACCTTGTCTTTCATAAATCCACGATGCTGGAAATGAGCATAAAGGGATTCCTTCTTCTCTAACTTGCCATTGTTGAACCGCAGCATATATAACTTATTGTCAATATGTTCAAAGATGACTTGTTTCCATCCTCGTGTCAAACTATTGAAGTGGTAGCTTTGTTTGGGCTTAGATGCATTATCGAAAGGCCATTCTAGCCAACAATCTTCTGGATGACAACCACGCCACTTATCACCGAATCCCTTGTATTCGTACTCGTCATAATACATGGAACGTTGTTGAGTTAGTGCCTCCTTATAATCTACATAGCCATCAACTGCTTTCATGAAGAAAGTATTGGTGTATTCGTCATTATGGTAGAGTGTGAAATGCCCATAGCCGGAAATCATTTTGTAACGGGATAAAATGTCATCCGTCACGAAATGGCGAATGTCACCATAGACCACATCGAGATCGCCCCATCCCCAGAAATCATAGCCATTCACATAATCAGGGAATAGATAGGCAAAGGCCGGACGATAGTCGCATATTTTGTAAGGACGATCGAGCACAACAGGGAAATCAAACTTATTCTGGACCATTTCCCTGAACTCCTCAAAAGTCATTTTCTTAACGATAATATTCTTTGCTGGTTCCACATCGCAGTCGGTGAAAAACAGAAAGTCTATATCTGGATTGTATAATGCTGAGGCTCGCCACATCTTGTATTGTGGTGGTAGGGTTCCGAAGTGGGGAAAAAAAACGATGACCTTTTTCATATAGGAGAGTTGTTGATAGGGGCGTGTTATGTAAAAAGAGTAAGAAGTTTAAGAAGTCTGCATTGTCCTAACTCTGCAAGTCTGAATAGAATCTTTTGTGAAAGGTTGTAATTATAATTCCTATAATAGGAATTACATTCAGGATGTGTATTAACAAACAGGTCGATGTCTCTGTTCTCTTTGTTGAGCAAAAACGTTTGCTTTGTAAGGAATGTGCGTGTGAGTACCTCATCGCGATAGGTTTCGTAAGCCCTGTTCTCTTTGAGAAAGTTGATAGCATTATCCATTCCCTTATACATAGAGTCGTGAAATGCTTTGGGATTAACGTGGGTTACACTTTGCGTATTGTCTATTCGGTAGTAATAGACAGGTTTTTCCATGTTAACAATGCTATTTGCGTAGAAGTACAATTTGATCATCATCAAATGGTCCTCTGACGCATTAATACCTTCTGCAAAGCGAATACGATGATTTTCTATCAAACTTCTTCGGATAAATAGCTGCCACATGGCCTCTATACTATCCCAGGCTTTGATATGTTGTTTAAGCAGGTCGGTTTTGTCGCTCCAAGGTCTTTGGTTAATTGTTCGTATGTTGTTGCCTTTGGCTTCAAAATAGCCACATCTCACAATGTCGCAGTTGGTGTTAGTTGCTATATCCACCAACGATTGTATAGCATCTCTCTCTATATAGTCGTCGCTGTCCACAAACAGGATAAAATCACCTTTAGCATGATCAAGAAGTATATTGCGTACAGTCGCAATACCTTGATTCTTCTCATTATGAAGAATTTTAATGTCAAATGTGTTAACAGTTTGCTGTATCAGTTTTTCTGCAATGTCCATGCTACTATCTGGTGATGCATCATCCACAATGATAATTTCCAAATTCTGATAGGTCTGGCTCAATACAGATTGCAGACATTTTGAAATGTATTTCTCCGCTTTGTATACAGGTATTAATATAGAGACTCTGGGTTTCATTAGTTTTTAATGTTTTCTTACAAATGGTTTATATATATATAGGATGGCTTTTGTCACCCAAAGAATGACTTCTTGAAGTCTATATGTCCTGTTGAACTGAGGTATAATGTCTAACATGGGCGATTCCTTGTCCACAAATCGCTCGAAGTCTTTTATGACCCTGGGTGGGAATAATTTGTTCAACACCTCTCTGCGCTCTGCATCATTCAGTTCTTTCTGAACTTCTGATATACCCCCATTTTGAAAGATAGCAACAGTAACAGGTATCGTTGAAAAAGAGCAATTCTGGAAGATAATCTTTTCTATATAGAATTTCCAGTCAGATACTATCTTATAGTTCTCATCATAGAGAGTGTCCTCAAACAAATTCCTTGAAATAAACGATGCCTGATGGTCAACAGTGTTTTTATAAAATTGAATCATAGTTGGATTTGCACTGACATGAAAAGGCCTCGCAGAGAAATCTTCGTTGACGCTCTTCCCTGTGACAACATCTGCATTCAGGTAAGGCGATGTGTCATTCAGCACATTCTTGTTATAAAAATAATCACCAGAATTCATGAAGTTTAGATAATCACCATGTGCCACCTTAATGCCTTTATTCATGGCATTATAGATACCCTTGTCGGGTTCCGATACCCAATAATCAATATGTTTGGCATATTCCTCAATAACTTCACGACTGCCATCGGTGGAGCCACCATCAATAACGATATATTCAAAGTCTTTATAACTTTGATTGACAACGCTCTCAATGGTTTTACGTAAACCGTCTCGATTGTTGTAGTTAATAGTAATAATAGAATATTTCATTTCATTACTTTTATCATTTCGTCTATTACTTTGTTCCAAGTGTATCGTTTTTCCACGAATTTCTGACCGGCTTCTCCCATGACTTTTAGTCTGCTTTTATCAGAAAGGGCCTCAATAATAAGCTCTGCTACAGATTCCGGAGTCACTGATGCTGTATAGAAACCATATTTCCCATAGCCCGTAAATTCTGGTACGGAGAATCTGTTTAATCCTAAGATAGGAGCTTTGTTGGTTAAGGCTTCCAAATAGGTGATACCATTGGGCTCATTAAGGGCAGGCATTGTGTATAGAACGCATTCTTTGAATAATTGTACGGTAGTGGATCGTGGCTGGTTATAATAGTATTTCACACCATCTTCTTCAGGTCCATCAGTCCCCACTACTGCCAGTTCTAAATCTTTTATTGTCTGTTTTGCTATTCTGAATGCAGGAAGTAGAAGATTGAATCCCTTGGGTTCTTCTAAACCTTTTCTCAGTACAATCAGCAATAAATTTCTAGTATAGTCTTTTTCTTCCTTATAAAAAGTCAGGTTTACGCCAAATCCTACGTTAATCACTTTCTCTGAAGGAACTCCATACGCATCTATAATATACTTTCTCGACCATTCATTCTGAGTAAATATCTTAGTAGCGAAGGAGTAGGATAACTTGTCATACTCTTCGTATTTATTTAATCCGTATTTCCTGACTATGGATTTGGGAAAGGATGGCTTTGGGGAAAACTCCTGTCTTGGTCTAGCTACAGCATCCACATAGATGTATGCATGGTGCGTCTTCTTTAAAGGTTTGTTGATAGCATTGCTCGATATGAAGAACAACGATGTATTGTCTTCTAATGTTTCATCAACTTTGGAAACACACTGACCTAAGCGTTGGAATAATAACGGGAGTTTCTCTAAACCATCAAAGCCAAGCTTTTTCATCAATGTCCTTAGCCGATAATGCCAGATGTTCAACATCGAACTCATGTCGACATGAGCCGTTTCAAATCCTTTTTCTTTGAAAAGATTGTTGAGTGTAGATGGAGTACCTGACCAAACTTTTGTGTCGTCTTCAGCTCCCCAGGCAAACAAAGCTATTTTCATTTGTGGAAGATATGATAGTTATACAATAATTCAGTACCATAGTCGATATAGTCCTTCGCCATGATTGGGCGGAACTTCAACTTGTTGAGAAGCATAGCATAGACAATATGTGACATACACATTTTTCCATCATCACTCATCTCTAGCAGATGTTTGTAATAATGCTGAAACAAGTCTGTATTTTCCAAACAGATGCCACCGACATTGAAATAATGACTGATGATGCGCTTTTCGATGATGTTCGTCACATAATACATGTCATCTAGTGAAACATAACTTTTATGCCGTGGGTCAACTATCTCTAAATTCTCCAATGCGAATACGGCCACACCATTCTCTCGGCGGACTTCGCCTGAAAAGAAGCCATCGGCGTCCTTGACAAATATAGATCCATTGATGTTTTCCTGTATCAGCGTCTGCTGTACGGTTTCCACCTGGGACTTTGTTGGATTTTCAAGAATTACCAAGTGCACATTATTTAGCCCCAAACGTTTGAATTGAAGTTTAAACATCTCGTCGAGGCAGAATAACTGTGCATGTTTACGAAGAATGGTGAAATAGATGTTGTCGAATGTATCGAGATTCAGACCCTGGATAGAACGGATACAGAGCATAATGCCAGATTGGTCTAAACTGAATACGTAAGGCATGGCATCGGGCTGTGAAGCATTGTCTGCAGCAACAGGTACTATTAATGAAAACTCTTTTTCCGCATCATCGCACTTAGTCTGTGATTCTGGCTTAGTAGCCTGCGTTTCATTAAGAATCCTATATATTTCGGCTTTTAGATAATCAACAACCTTAGAATCCTTGGCATACTGAAGAATACGTAACAGATTGAGCAACTGGTAGTCTTTATAGTAGCGTTGGTACCAATCATACTTGCTGAAGTATCTGTCTATTTCATGATCGATTTTCTCGCATATAATCTTCAGACGAAGCTTATCATAGGGCTTTACGTACATGAGTTGCGACCAGAGATGGAAGGAATCTTGTCTTATTTTCACAATATCCATTAGTGGTGATTCAATAAAGGAATCGAGGAAGTCTATTAAATAGTAGTTGTTCCCGTTAAAGAGGATGTTAGAGAATGTTAGATCACCATGACAAATACCAACAGGGATATTTATAGTTGGTTGGTTACATAGAGCATCTATTCCCTCTTTGCTTTTCTGAAGAATTTCCCTAATGTCAAGGTCGTCTTTGAGTAGTAGGTTGGAGTTAATCTTTTGCTCCACATTAAGGAATTTCTCCATCGTTACTGATGTAGGCAAACTTTGAATAGCTGAACCCTTGAGTTCCTTTTCTATAAAAAGTATGAGGGCGTCGATGAAATACTTGATTTGCTCAAAGCCTGCCGTTTCGAAGTATTCAATGAAATTGCGACTATACACATATTCCATCTTGACAGAGACATGCTCGGGATCTTGCTCAATATTAAAAATCTGGGGAATACGCACATGTTGGTATTCCTCCATTGATGCTATTTGCTGCTTCTCTGCCTGCAATACCAAGCGGGATAGGTATTTCTTGTCACGGCTTGACTTATAGATGAACAAGTCGTTGTCCTCCCTGACAATGTCAATACTACAGCCTGAATGCCCTTTAACCTCTATTTCCATCATTTGTAATAGTCTCCTGTAATTTTAAAAACGTTTGCACCACTTCGTTCCGCAGCCATAAGTCCCACCTCTGTATCTTCGAAGACAAGTGTCTCAGTAGGACTAACTTCCAATAGGGCCATAGATGTCAGATAGATCTCAGGATTCGGCTTGCCTTCTTTGACTGCATCCCCAGCTATGATGATATCGAAGAGACCTTCCAACATTAAATAGTTCAGTACGTTCATCAGATTACCACGTTGTGCTGTCGACGCTATGGCTGTTTTTACTCCAGAAACTTTTGCTTTCCGAATGAAATCTATCAATGTGACATTAGGCTTGAGATAGTTAAAACAATTCGGATAAACTCTCGCCTTCTCCTTCTTGATATTGCTACGTAGGTTCGCATCATCTATCTTCATGGCATCCATGAATGCATCAAAGCGAAGACCGAAGCAAGCATGATACTGCTCTCTTGAAATCTCAAGGCCGTATAGTTTAAAAGCCAAACAGTATGCTGTAAAGTTGGCTTCAAAGGTATCAACAAGAGTACCATCGAAATCTGTTATAATAGCTTTTATCATAAATATCGCTTTAGTTCTTCTGGAGTGCCATATGAATAATACTCTTCCATTGTCGCTAATCTGACAGTTTCTCCATCTGCCAGTAGATAGTTGTAGAGTAAAGAAACATAATACTCAGGTTTTGTAAATGCAGGTTCGTTAAGCAAGCGATGTGCCGCACTCAGAAATCCTTTGGCAGAGGAAAAGAAGTAAGCCCCGCAAAGGGCATGGTTGCTAATCACTTCTTTTTCTGCCGTACGTTTGACAATCATATTGTCATCAACTTCCGCATAGCTATAGCGAGGCTCTGTTGACTCGAATGATACAAGCATTCCGCCATTTACTTTTTCAACAGGTTGCTCGAGTATGTTCTTAATACCCTGTGTATAGCCTTTGCTGCGAAATTCTAAATCACAGTCCATCACTACGATAGAGTCTTCATTAGCAATGACAGGCTCTGCAATAAGACATGTTTCCACAGCCCCACGAGTCGTCTTTTCAACATAGAATACATTGGCATCTGGCAGTATTGCCTTTATCTGGTTGTCGATGCGATATCTGTCGATATGTTCTTTACGCACAATGAAACTGTATTTTATGGGTGCTCTGTCAACGGTCACGCTACCTATTGCCCTCTTGAATAAGGGTACTCCATTTAGTTCTATTAGCGGCTTAGGTATCGTCCATCCTTCTTTAAGGAACCGGCTTCCCTCGCCAGCCATGGGCATGATGATATGTAGTGGTCGCATTTGTAATTTCATATCAGATTATACGTGAAGATAGTATTGAAGTACTTGCAAAAATAGACTTTTTTTTTTATATCGCCAAAAAAATTACATGAATATTTTGCGCTTTAATAAAATATCCATACTACTTACATGAAAACCAGTAGATGGAATAGGTAGATTTTTGTGTTTTGTATATAGTTTGTAGTTCCCATCCCAGCAACTATAATTATAGATAAGATGATAACCGCTATCTCGAACTAATAAGTCACGCTCTTCAACGCCTGGATAAAAGTCGCTTATGATAACAAAATCTGTTTGTTGATTTCTAATTGCATCCTCTTGATTTTTGATCATTTCAGGAGTGGCACCTATCTGATGCACCCAATATTTACAACCTGGTAATGCACCTACAGGAACTCCCCATCCATGTTCATTGGTCATGTAAATTACAATAGTTGGATTTTTAATTCCGGACATTATATAAGCAATGTCGTAGTACCCTTTTCTGTCATTACTATTTTTAAAAAACCATTCGTTTGATAAAAAACCAAGATTGAAGGAATTCATAAATACAGTAAAGAAAACTACTAAAGCCATAACATATGTAAGTCGCTTTGGAGGAATCGTTTGTCTTGCTATTATGGGTATAATGAGAAACAATGGAAATATCAAACAAGAGCATGGGTAATAATACAAATGATGATGAATAGTAACAGAATAGAATCCGATAAATGAAAAAATAAAGAAATATTTGTTTTCCTTAACCATCTTAGCCAACATATAGGCACCTGTAATGCATGTTGTCAGGAGTATTACATGTGGAGGCCTATGTGTAAAAAGTAGCCACTCATGTAAATAGGTCCCTATTGAGTTGCTCGATTGAACTGTCTGCATTGTGCTCCCAAAATATTCTTGTATGAAAGCATCAAAGCACCCTGTATACAGCATATAAATAGAAAAGGGAAGTGCCATTAATGCAAAGCCGAGTATGAAAAATAAGAATGACAGTAGGATGTTTATTTTTTGCTTGATGATGACATAAAGAACATAGCATGCAATAAAACCTAACATGGCAGTTATTGTGAACTTAATAAGTAATGTACCTGCAAGGCTAAAGCCAAGGACAAAACATGCTGTATAACATTTCTTATGAAAAAAAACTTTTTCTGAATAAAAACAGTTGCAACAATAATATATAGTCATTGCAATAAATATCTGACACCAATCTTCTGCTCTGATTTCACGATGGAACCATGGACAGAAATAGGGAAATAACATAAGTGTTGTGGCAAAGAATGACAGCCTCTCGTTTTTTAGGAAGATATCAGCGGTTTTGAATACGTAATAAAGAATAGCAGTGTAAAGAATTACACTTAGCCAAAAGACTCCGATATAATTGGTTGGACTAATAAGATACCCAATACCGTAAATTAACCATAATAGTGGACCTTTACTATCAGCAAAATCTACATATGGAATCATGCCGTTCATCCATGCTTTACCACAGGTATAGAAACATGCAGGATCAATATGTCTAAAAAGATCATGAGTATATGAATCAGGAGAGACGAGGAATAGAATTCCAAAAGAAAGAATGAATAATTTTGTCAATAGATGAAAAGTACTTTTCTTCATATTATTGTACATTTTAGTTTCGCTTTGTTTTTGCAATTTTATTTAGGTATTTTATTACTTATTCTTTTGATAAGATCTCTGGATCCTTTGACAAAAAGAATGTTTGTAATTAACTCGATGGTCAAGAAAATAGCCATTCCTGCTATAGCATATTCTATCCATTCAATAAGGCTATTATAAGGATTGAGGGGAATGGGTCTGATAGCTATGAGGGAAATTCCAATAGAAAAAGCGGAGACGGCATAATTCTTTAGTACATTTTTCCAATAGCAGCTGATAGGTTCTTTAAAGCCTGCTGAGAAAAGGTAGTAGGGCTTCCATAACACTATAATAGCGAGTAAACTTACGATTTTCCCCAATAAGATACCGATGATACCCCATTGTAGACCACAGATAATGGTGACAGAAACGTTGATAATAAGTTCAGCCCAGGCAGACCATGTGTCTGCATATAGTCCATAGGCATAGTTGAAACTGTCAACAGAATTTCTTGAATTTGAAATGTAGATATATATTATGAGTAGGACTAAAATACGATGATCCATGATGTATTCCGTACCAAGCCAATGAGCTACAAAGGGTTCAAGTAAGGTGTATAGCGAGAAACAAAGCGTAGCAGCAATGATGTGCTGTATGGTGGTATACTCCCAAAAAACTTTTAATATCTTTGATTTGGTACCCTCAGCAACGAGATTGCCGATGCTTGAGCCAATATCACCAGAAGCCGCACCAAAGAAGGAGGTAAGTTTTGTGATGATAATCATGTAGTTGCCATAGAAAGCGACTGTTTGCAGCGATACGAAGAAGAATATGAACAACTCATCGCTTTTCTTAAGCACAAAGTCCTTAATCTTATGTATGAACAGTTGTTCGGTTTTGGTGATGATTTCGGGATATCGCTTTAATAATATTTTGCCTTGACGTTTGTCGATATTCAACCAAGGGTATTCCTGATTGATTTTCCAGTTCAGAATGATACAAGCAATGATGCTAAACAGAAATTCTACGCCAATCCAAATGAAAAGGTTACGGTAGTAGTAGGCCAGGAAAATTTGTAATAGGGTTTTGAATAAGCCTGCAGATTGCATATATATGGCGACCACGTAACCTTTTTGGTCAGAGTATAAAAGTTGTTGTCTATAGTTGATGAAATAGCCGATGAGCGAAGAACCTATCAATGAAAAGAAAGCAAAATAGATAATAACTAGGCTGAGACTTGTTTTTGCGAAGATGAGAGGGAAAAACAAGCATACGATAATACCTCCTGCTAAAATGACGCTACCTATCCACCTGTATAAATATCCTAGAAGTGATAGTATTTCTTCAATTTTCTGGTGGTCATTCGATTGTAATGGCTTAAAAAGGAAATAGCCGATACTAGCGGTGATCCCTAATTCGGAAAGATTTAGATAGCCTAAGATATTGCCAAGAGTACCTGTCAAGCCTATGAATTCAGCGCCAAGACAGTTAAGAAAAATCTTTCTGGAGAAAAAAGCCAATATAAGTGACAGAAAGTAAAACAGCAGGTTTACTTTCGCATTCAGAATGCTTTTATGAACCCTTTCTCCCATGGACTATTTGTCGTGAGTAGTATGGATAAAATCAGTACTCTTCCGTTTTATTTTAGGGATGCTCACTACCATTTTCCATACGAGAGCAGGGACAGAAAGAATCTTGCCAAATACAGTGTGGCTACGAAGCTGTTTGGGGATGGCTAAATACAAGGAAATGCAAATAGCCAGGAACAAACACCACCACTTGATATACCAAGAGAGTGAGAAAGCCAGTGAGAAGACTGTTATAAAAACTGATACGACAAAGGCTCCAACCACTAACATGGAGCGAGGAATGAGAGCTTGTTGAATCGTTTTGTTGATATAGTCTAAATTTCCTGTTTTGATGGCATAAGGTAGGTGGGGTATTTGCATAAAAAGACTCTGTATTTGAGCCGTCATCCAACGAAGTCGTTGTTTTTGGAAATTTTCCTTGTTGGATACTTTTTCATCAAAAACATGAATATCTGGTTCATATTTTATAAAAACCTTTTGTAGCAACAGGTGTGCTTCCAATTCCTTATCTTCTCCTACTGAAGATAATTTAAAAACATTTTCTTTGAATAATGAATAATCAAAACACATGCCAGAACCAATAAGGGCTGATGACAGACCTAAACGGTTGTGGGCTTTACGGAAAATGGTATTGTTGATTTCTTCACTGACGCCATCCAATACGGCGACATCGTTATTGCTGTTTTTTGCACAACGATGGCATTGAATAGCTTTATAGCCATGAGCACACGACTCATTTAATCTCTGTAAAAAATCAGGATTGACTACATTATCGGCATCCATCACAATGACAAAATCGTATTCTTCCTTGATTTGGCCCATGGCATATTGCATGGCCTTCGCCTTACTGCTCTTTTCAAATACAGGTTGGAGAAGTGTAATGGGGAGTGATGCTAATTTTTCGTTGGTTTCTGGCTGCATGTGGTCTGAAATGACTGCCACATGGAAACTGTCGTACGGATAATATTGGGTTATAAAGGTTTGGACTGAGTTGATGATAACGCGATCTTCATTATATGCGGGGTAAAGAACCAAGTAAGAATAGTATTCTTTCTTGCGCATAGACACCACTTTGTTAGTAAGGTATTGGGTTAAAGAAGATTCTCGCTTTTCCCAGAGAATGGAAGCCAATGCAAAGAATAGCACATAAGCAGCAGATGCAGCCATAAATAGCCATAACAGTATGTCGAATATGTGAATAATCTGCCAGAACATGTTATAAACTATTGCTTAAGATTAATGATGTCTAAAAGTTTTCGTCCTATCTTGAATCGTTTTAGGACTGAGCTAAACAAAACTGCAGGAACCTTAAAGAAAGTGCTGTCCCATTTGTCATCGACTAAATAATTAGGTGTGGCAAGAGCAAATACTAATAGAACGATGGTGAAAATGCCCCACCATTTAAGAGCAGCTGTCAAGTAAATAAATGGAGTGATAATAACCATCACGATAATAATAGCCATCATTACAATACGGGGAATCAGCATCCATTGGAGAAGTTTGTCAATCAGATCGTAGTGTCGATTCATCAAGGCGGTGGGAAGGTAATGAATGTTGTGGAAAAAAGTCTTCCACTGAGTGATGATCCAACTTATTCTTTTGCGATTGAAATCATCTGCTTGACGAGCTTTTTCGCTGTAGACGAAGATATTGTCAAAATAGTCGACATAGATATATTCGCGCATGATTGTAGCTTCCAAATCCTTGTCTGCCCATGAGGCTTTGGCTGCTAAAATATGTTTTTTAAACCATTCAAAATTGAATACCATGCCAGAGCTTGCCATAGACGCAGATAAACCGACACTGATATGACCACGACGGAAGATGGAGTTGTTGATTTCTTCGAAGATAGCCTCTAATCGAGCAGAAGTCGTATCGCGGTTTAATGCCAACTTGTGAGCTTGAATAACCTTAGTTCCAGCAGATTCGTATGCATCGTTCATTTGCTGGAGGAATTCAGGTTCTACAAGATCTCCTGCTTCTAAAATAATGGTAGAGTCGTAAATCTTGAATTGTGGAAGGTTGTTAATAGCAACTTGTAATGATTTGGTCCAAATGTTGTCTTTGAAATTTGGGGTAAGTAACGTGATAGGCTGTTGCGCTAGATGAAACAAGGTTATTTCATCTTCATTGTTAGCAACAACTGTGACATCGAAAAGCCGTTGGGAATAGGTTTGACCGAGTATGGAGCGTACTGTCGCTTCAACACTGATGCCATTTTTTTTAGTTGGAATAATGATGATGAAACGATTTTCGTTTTTTGCTTTGGGTATTTCGCTATGACGCGCAAATAGAGATGTGACGGCAAAGAATGTCAAATATATCACAGTCACAAAAACCCAGATAAACAATATTAAATCGGTATATATAAATAAATTCCAATAATGCATAATTATGATAGTTGAGAGTTGAAAGATGAAAAGTGAAAGGTTATGAAATCATGGAGACCTTTGATAGTTGCTTTTGCTAAATCAGAATGGCCTTTGACCAAATGTGTCAGTACGTCTCTTAATCCGACTGCACCTATTATATATATATAAGAAAGGTATTTGCTGAATTTAGGATTGTTTCGTTTGACGAATAAGAGTCGATTGCGCGTGAGATAGTATGTTCGTAAGGGGCTTTGTTGTCCTGTCGTCTGGCTTTCTTTATGAAATACTGTAAATTTGGGCTCGTACCATATCTCGTAACCAGCTCGACGAATCATCATCGACCAATCTAATTCTTCATAATAGAGGAAGTAACATTCTGGCATCATTCCAGCTTTTTCAATTGCTTCCCGTTTTATCATCATGGCTGCACCATGAGCATAAGGAGTTTGATGAGCTATATTATATTGTCCGTTATCTTGTTCTCCACAACCAATGGTTTTATTGCGTATCGTAATTTTAGAGAGTGGGGTATAACCTGCAAATTGGATCGGGTTATTTCCCCAGGCAAACCGAATCTTTGGACAGACGACACCAATTGTTGGAGAAGACTCTAATCTGTCGATTAATGGCTGGAAAATGTTCTTCCATCTTCCATCTTCCATCTTCCATCGAAGTAGTGTATCGTTGTTCAAAAAGAACAAGTATTTACCATGGGCAGCCTTGATACCGAGATTATTGCCACCAGCGAACCCTACGTTCTCTTTGCTCCTTATGACGATAACTTTCGGATATCGTTGTTGAATAATGGTTGTTTCGTCTTCTTTGGACGCATTATCTACTACGATTACCTCTACAGTTTCAACTCCTAAAGGTAATGTCTCTATCAATTCGCAGGTGTCTTTGAGTCCGTTGTAATTGATGGTGATGATAGATAATGTTATATCCAATTAAAATAGGTTTTTACTCGTGATAGTTTGCTTTTCTCCAGCTTCAAACGTTTTTTCTCTTCTTGT
>JAEEGG010014449.1_pt1 | contig 16717 bp, 14 predicted proteins | sample 9134161 | NCBI WGS metagenome assembly JAEEGG01 (sample SAMN16246543, study PRJNA631951) | gut metagenome | biome: gut microbiome; feature: rumen; material: CR-attached | host: Bos | place: Iran: Karaj | collected 2018-10 | reverse complement strand
AAACTGGACACTTTTAGAAAATTATTAACTCAAGCGCGGTTTATGCACGCTCACGTATTAGCGTGAGTTTTCCGTGCGTAAATTTGAGTTAATAAGGTAGTCCAGAATCCTCAGAAAATCAAATGAAGCCGCGAAAGCGCACGCTTTTGCTGTGTATGTGTAAATCAAAATACTAACTGCCTCTTGAGGTATAGAAAATGCACCCTACATTGATGGGGAGTTATTATGAAAAAACTATTAATTTTATTAATTGTCACAATTGGCCTGTTTGCATGCACATGGAAAAACAATCCAAGCAATCCTGGTGGACAGAGCAAAACGATTGATCAGCAAGAACACATAAACCCGAATGCTGTAAATGGAGTGCTGCCTGGCAAATTTTCGGTCAGCGCATCTACTAAAGTACAATTCTCGCAAGGTAATTTACAATATCAAGCGAGCACGAATACATGGCAGTTTGCGGAAAGGCAATATTATATGATTGGAGAAGCTAATAGCAATGTGAGCGAGACGAATAACGGTTGGATTGATTTATTTGGATGGGGTACAGGTGCTAACCCGACTAAAACAAGTGTATACTACAATGATTACATCACATTTGTTGATTGGGGAGTAAACGCCATCAGTAATGGCGGGAATAAAGCTAATTTATGGCGCACACTTTCCAAAGATGAGTGGGCTTATTTATTCTTAACACGCGCTAATGCATCAGCCTTGCATGGCAAATCAATAGTAGATAGTATTAGCGGTGTAATAATTCTTCCTGATGATTGGCAGCGTCCAAAGAATGTATCCTTCTTGTCTGGTGTTGGTGATGATTCGTTGAATACATATTCATTGAAGCAGTGGTCAATTATGGAATCTGCAGGCGCAGTATTTTTACCTTGCGGCGGCTATCGTTTCGGCACAGATGTGTTCTGTGTTGGTTCTTACGGATTCTACTGGTCATCTTCTCCTTTCGGCACAAACTACGCCGACTATTTGTACTTCTTTTCAGACGATCTCTTTCCGCACAACTATTATCGCGACAGTGGTTACTCTGTCCGTCTAGTGCGGTAGTTTCCAAACAATCGTGCCATTCAGTGCTAAGAATTTATCACCTTTGCCCACACCGGCATAAAAGTGGAGTAAGAATTCATAACATAACAGCTATCTGAACAAAAACAGATATCGTATCCTAACACACCGAGCGGCTCATTGAGTCGCTCGGTGTGTGTTTGAATGTGGCATTTCAACAATGCTCACGGGTTAAAATATACAAATAGCGGATTATATATTCCGTTGAAGCCAAAGGGCAAAGAACGGGTCATAAACGGAGTATATTCCGCGTTCCTCGGTAACAAAATCCTTGTCTAAAAGTCCGCGCATAGCCGCATTTACCACGCTTGCCGTTTGTAAGTGATGCTTTTTGATGAATGCTTTCCCGCTGATTGCTTTGGCTTTCCCCTCTTGGGCGATAGCAATAAATACCTCACGTTGTTTAAGTGGGAGCTTTTCCAAAATATCCGCAAAGGTTTCGTTGAACATATCAAGAATGTAATCAATGGCATTATCCACCATCTCCAGCGTGCATGTTTCTCCTTTAGGGGTCTTAAGGAACAAAACATTCAGTACCCGCTGCATGCATGATGTAATCCCGTCAAAACGTGTGTACGTATCTTCAACCGCTTGAGCCTCTATATGTTTGCCGAACTTGTTGAATTGCGTCATTGCAAATTCGGTGTACTTATCCAAGGAAATGGGCGCAAGGTTCATTATCATCACCGACTGATAAAATGGTCGGGCGGACGAAGTAAAAATTTCGCCCATTAGATGTCGTTTTGACCCGGAAAAGATAAATGTTGCGTTGGTACACTTTTGAATGTACGTGCGTAGTGTCGCCTCTATACTTGGGGCATCGGGGTAGTTTGTAATCTGCTGAAACTCGTCTATAGCCACAATGCACGGTTTGTCGGCATGAGAAAGGTAGTAAAAGATCTCATCCAATGTGGTTTCCGGGTGCTCAATATCTCCTAAGCCAACACTCCAAGTCGGGAAATTATTGCTATCGTAGGTCACCTCACTCCTCAACGAGCGCAACACAGACAAAAATCCCTCCCAGGCTATTTTGCCTTTCGGCTTTAACTCTTCCAAGATAGCTCGACCAAACGCATTTACAAAATCACGAATAGAAGCAGTTGCATAGATGTCGATATGGAACGTGTAATAGCGGTCTCTAATTTGTGGCTGGGACAAATAATGCCTTATCAGGTCGGTTTTTCCGACCCTGCGCGGAGAAATAAGTGCAATGTTATTACCGTTGGTGGTTAGTTCCACCAATTGTTCTGTCTCGCGAACCCTATCGCAGAAATACTCAGCACCGGCATAGCCTTTTGTTACAAATGGATTATCCATATACAAATGTATTTCAATGTGTTAGCAACCGATTTTACAAAATCATCCTAAATAGGATAATCCTAAATAGGATAAATTTTCAATTTTGCATGCAAAGTTACAAAAAATAAATGAATTATGCAAATATTTTTGCAAGAAAATGCGCTAACTATGTATTTTTTTACATATTAGTCAACATTGTCAATCAAAAGCAGCTATCAGCCCCCTCATTCTCTGCGTCAATCTATTGTCGCTCCCGCGCCCCTGCGTTATAAGGCTGTTGTCGAACCCTAACCACATGATATCCACGACATAACCATAAGATAACCATATGATAAAGCCCCTGTTTTTGCGATTTCAACCTTATTATATATAATACGTAGTATTATATACTTTTTGTTCAAAAATCGTCAAAAAACAGGGGCTTTGCCGTATTCGTTATCAGAACCGCATAGCCAAGCCGATGCCGTTCTCGGAAGTCTGGAGGCGGAAATCCAGAGTTGCTGTTGGCTTGGGAGCGCACTGCTCGTTATAGACCTCGTAGGAGTTGTTCTTCTTAACCGAGCCGACAATCAGGCACGGAATAGAACCGATCGACAAACCTGTTCCCACACCGATAAGGATGGCCCCCGGAACACACAATCCGTCACCCAACTGTTTGTTCCCCTGTTCGTAACCGACGCCTACACCCACTCCGCACAGCACAATACCAGCCGTCAGAATAGGCAGGCCGCTCGCCAGCAGCTGCCAACCTGTCTTACGCAGTTTGGCACCTTCCATAAACGCCTCGTAAGCCGGCTGGCAGTTCTCCTGAACAAAAGCCAGATACTCAGCCTCCGTAAAGCGGCGGTCGCCAAGATAATAGATGTCGTCGTCCATCGTGAACAGCGGCACTTGGGGCAAAGTTTCCTCTACAACCGCGGGTTGCTCAACAGCCGCAGCAGGCTGCTTGTCATTGGCTTGGGACAAAGTTTGATTCTGGCTTTGGGCTTGCGATGGAGCATTAAATACCTTCACGCTGCCGTTCTCGAACACAACGGTGTTGATCTCGTCGGCACGAAGGATGAAAGTCGCACCATCCTGGTTGTTGAACTCCTTGTACTTAACTTCGGCGCTCGACACCTCAAGAACCTTCACTTCCAGACGCTGACCGTCGCGCGTAATGATAAGATCCTGAGCAAACGCTCCAACTGCCACGCAGGCAGCAAACAGTAAAGAAACAATCTTTTTCATATTCGTATAATTTGTAAACTGTACGGGTGAATTCCGGCTGCAAAGTTACGAAAAAGTTTTGATATTTGCAAATTTTATGCAGATAATGCAATTTATAATTAAAATTTTGCAGAATTATTTGCATTATTCAAAAATTTTTTGTACCTTTGTGAGCTTTTTGTGTGCGTGCGCTCTGTACGTGCACTCAAAAGTGTGGAAAAATAACGATGCATAACACACGCAAACATATCGCTCGAAGCATAACGCTGGCAGTCGTCATGGCTGCGTTGTCGCTGTTGTTTGTGGGCTGCGGCGAGTACCAGAAACTGCTCAAGTCGAAAGACCCTGAAGCCAAGTACCAGGCTGCGCTCATCTACTTCAACAACGGTCAATACACCCGTGCACAGACGCTGCTGGAGGATGTAGCCGTCTATTACAAGGGCACTGAGCGAAGCGAAGATGTGGTATGTTACCTCGCGCGCTGCTACATGGGCAACAAGGATTATTCGACCGCTGCCGAGTACTACGAAGCCTACGTGCGCAACTACCCGAAAGGCAAGTACTGCGTCGAAGCGCGCTACCAGATAGGTCACTGCTACTACATGGATGCGCCAGACGCACGGCTCGATCAGGAGATTACCCACAAAGCCATCAAATGGCTCACGGAGTTCGTTGAACTGTATCCCGACAGCCCGTACGCCCAAGACGCTTACAAGCAGATTGACGAGATGTACGACAAGCTTGCCGAGAAAGAGTGGCGCAGTGCAATCCTCTATTACAACCTCGGCACGTACCTGGGTAACAACTACCTCTCCGCAGAGATTGTGGCAAAGAACGCCATCAAGAAGTACCCGGGCAACAAATACACCGAAGAGTTGAGCTGGCTCATCCTACAAGCCAAGTACCAGCAGATGGTCAACTCGTTTGAGGACAAGAAAGCTGACCGTGCACGTGCCACGGAAGATGAGTATTACAACTTCATCACGGACTTTCCCGGCAGCAAACACCGCAAGGATGCTGACAAAATAAAGAAGGAAATCAACAAAGTTCTGAACAAATAATTCGAAATAACTAAATCGTATATAATCTTATGATTACAACAACATTCAACTTGGATTACAAGAAGAGCAAAGCTCCCAAGACGACCATCACGCGCGACATGAACGAGCTCACCAGCAAGGTAGGCAACGTCTATGAGGCTGTAGCCATCATCAGCAAACGCGCCAACCAGATCAGCTCGACGCTCAAGAAAGAACTGGACAGCAAGCTCCAGGACTTCAGCGTGGATCGCGGTGACATTGAGGAGACTTTCGAAAACCGCGAGCAGATCGAGATCTCGCGTTCGTACGAGGTGCTGCCCAAGCCGACTCTGATCGCCACACAGGAGCTCATCGACAACCAGATCGTCTGCAACAACGGTTCGCGTGACGAGATGTTGCGTTAATGGATCTGACAGGCAGACATATTGTAGTAGGTATAGGTTCGGGAATTGCGGCGTACAAGATTCCCGAACTTATTCGTCTGCTCCGCAGACGCGGTGCGGAAGTGAAGGTCACAACCACCCGTCACGCTTTGGAGTTTGTGACCGACCTGACCTTGCAGACCCTCTCGGGCAACAAGGTATATAGCGATGTGTTTGCCGCCATCAACGACCATTCGACCGAACATATCTCCCTGCCTGTCTGGGCAGACGCGATGATCGTTGCCCCAGCCACGCACGACGTGATTTGCAAGTACGCTGCCGGCATAGCCGACGACGCACTCACCACCACGCTTGCCGCGATGCGCAAGCCCGTGGTCATCGCTCCGGCAATGAACGATCAGATGTACGCCGCCGAAGCTTTGCAAGAAGCCTTGCGTACCCTCGCTGCGCGAGAGAACATCGACGTACTTGACTGCGCCGACGGATTCCTTGCCTGCGGCACAAACGGACGCGGACGAATGCAAGAACCCGAAGCACTGCTTGAGGCAGTCGAAACAGCGCTCACGCCGAAAAGTTGGCAGGGAAAGAAAGTAATTGTCACAGCCGGAGGAACGCGTGAAGCCATTGATCCCGTGCGCTTCATTAGCAATCATTCGTCGGGGAAAATGGGGATAGCGCTAGCAAAAGCGCTGTTACACCAAGGCGCAGACGTGACGCTCATCATGGGCGCTACAACGGAGCAGTGGACTCCCGTGCTTTATCATTCTGCCATGCAGGGCACAGGCAGCCTGACGCGCGTAGATGTCGTTTCAGCGCAACAGATGTACGAGGCAACAACCGCAGCCTGGCAGCAGGCTGACGTCGCCATCCTCGCAGCCGCCGTAGCCGACATGACACCCGCCACAGTGGCTGACCACAAAATGAAAAAAGGGCAGGATCTTACTGACAGCATAGCTCTGACTGAAACCAAGGACATAGCTCGCGCCTTAGGCGAGAGCAAACGCCCCGACCAAACCCTTGTAGGCTTTGCTCTTGAAACGGACAACGAGCAGCAGAATGCGCTTAAGAAACTGCAATCCAAGCATCTTGACTTCATCGTCATGAACTCCTTGCGTGAAGCCGGAGCAGGCTTTGGCACGGACACGAACAGTGTGACGGTGTATAAGAAGTCAGCGATCAGCGATCAGCAGTCAGCAGTCAGATTGCCGCTCGCATCCAAACAGCAGATTGCCGAACAGATTCTGGAAGTGATACGCTGAGAGGCCTACGCATTACTCGGCTAACTTGCATAGGAGTGCAGCCCGCCAAGCAGATATGTCACTCCGAAATACGTGAACAGAACAAACATGAACGCCACGATGGCAGCCACGTGGTAAACGGTTTGGGCTGTTTCTTTTTGCATCTTCCCCGCGAGCCACGGCCAATGAAGCAATGCAGCATAGACGAGCATGGTGATGAGTGCCCATGTCTCCTTCGGGTCCCAGCCCCAATACCTACCCCATGACATATTCGCCCAGACAGCACCGAGGAATATTCCTGCCGTGAGGCAGAACAGTGCCGGATACAGCAGCAGTTGCGACAAGCACATAAGTCGTTCGCGACGGCGAGGCAAGCACAAACCAAGCAATCCGTTGATCATCATCACCGCAAACAATGTGTAGGCAAGCATAATCACCGAAACGTGTATTCCCAACAGCGGCGTCTGCAGCACCGGTTGCAATGGCGGTTTGGGCGTCACCACCTTCGTCATGACGATGGCAAGAACAACGATCAAGACCGCTAACGCAGAAAGCAGCGCAACCGCCCTGCTGCGCGACCACTGCGTAGTGAGGCGATGAAAGAGTGCGCGGAAACGTGTGCGCCGTTGGAAAAAGAACGCTATCATCGCCACCAGCAACATCGCGTAGCCGGTGTAGGTAATGGCAATGCCCCACGGATCGTAGTTATACGCGAGCACGACACCTGCCTGATCGCTGTCGTAGTCCGATTGACAGAAACGGTAGCCATGATATCTGAGCGGTTTGTTCATCCTTACTATGCCTTCGTCAACACTCAGGGCACTGTGCTGCGGGGCTACGCTTCTGTCTATCATCCTCAGTTCGGAGATAAAATCCACAGGGTTACCTTTTTCGTCACTGACGATCCGAAAATCCCACAGAAACAGGCTGATCTGCGAATCAGGTACACGCTCTGCCTTATCTGCGCGTACATGTATTTCGCCTTGCCTGCCGAAGAAATGCGTCACACAAGCCCCCACGACGATGGTCGCGAGGGCTATGTGCAACAATAAGGTTACAGGTTTATATCGCATTGATGAAAGCAACGATAGCATCTCTGTCTTCTTTGTTCAGTTTATAGAACTGCTGTGTGGGCCAGTAGGCATCGGACTCAGAACTGTAACCGTGCCACATGATAGCTTCTATCACATTGCGTGCACGGGTATCGTGCAAGCGCGCCTCATAGGCATCCCCGGTGGCTTTCTTGTGCAGGCCACGTCCCCAAAGCGGTGTCGTACGGCACCAACCGGTGCGGATGTCATTCTCCATGCACAGCTTGTGTTGAACCATGTCTGTATAAGGCCAGATCTTCTGGTTCGGGTAACGAGGCATAGAAGCGGTAACTGGGAAATGGTTCGGGTCACGCACCTCATCCGCGCCTGTAGTCCATGTCGGACGATGGCAATAGTCGCAGCCTATCTGTGTGAACAATTCCTTTCCCTTCAACACTTTCTCGTCGTTGACGTTACGTGCAGCCGGTACAGCCAGACCGCGGTGCCAGACCATGACTTGTGTGAACTCTTCATCGGTCATTTCGGCAGGCAACTGCTTGCTCGTCAGGTAGTTGTATATCTCTTCCTGAGTGCCGAATGCCTCCTGTACTTCCGGATCTTTGGATGCGTACTCGGCATAGATCGTGCCATTCAGATCCAAGTAATGATATCTGCGATCGCTGCGAGTGACATTCGTGATGTTCCAGATGGCGTTTGCGCCGGCTGCATCCATGATCGGCCCGCGGGTGAGAGCATACGTGAAACGTTTCGGTCCCCACTGCGGATCGTTCTTGTAGTAGCCGCTCGTCTGGAATCCGCCGTCCCAGAATGCAGGGTTCAGACCGTTCTTAAGTTTGCCGTCCGCTGCCTCTTTGGCGTACTGATCAATGATGTCTTGGTCTGGAATAGCATCAAGCAGTCCCGAGCCATACACACCGATCGTATTCTCCAGTTTGACTTCGTAGCCTTGCGTCTCCAACAAGCCGTCCGGATCACGGTAGCCTTGATTATACACATACACAGCCGTATTCGGCATCGTTACTTCTGGATAACGCAACTCGTACTTCTCGCCATCGGCAAACTGGTTGCCGTGCTCGTCAGTTGCGTTTTTCCACGTAACGGTAATCTGATTCGGGTCGAGTGGAGCTTTGAATGGTGCGGCACCGAACAGTTGTGGCATACCTGCGAGCCATGGCACATACGCCTGTGTGGCAGGATTGATAACTACAAGCAAAGTGCCGTTGCCTTGGTCTTTGGCGTTGTACGTACCTTCAGGCACACTCGTTCCGTGCGAGTAGTTCGGGTGGCAGTGCTGACATGACGAGCGCACATACACAGGTCCCAGGCCGTGCTGACGACCGGTTGCGTTGGTCACAAAGTCTTTCTCTGCGATATTGTCGCCTTGGGCGAACATAGCACCAAGACCGGCATCTTCTGTAGCAGGTGTCGGTTGACGGAAGGTCATCGAACTCAGGTTCTCCGTCGTGCCTAACTTACCGCCGGTGTAGTACCATTCGGGCTTATCATCACCCTGCGGCTGCTCACCGCCACCGTTCTTGCAGCCGGTCAATGCCACTGCTGCAAGTGCAATCATCATCAATTCTTTCTTCATACTATTACTTGCTTAATAATGGTAATACTTCATCGTCAAGTACCTGCTCCAGTGCCGACACCTTCTCGATGGCGGTTTTCACTTGCGGATTGCCTTTCGCTGTGTTCTCGAAATCGTCGATAGCCTCAATTGCGGCAATAGCCTCCTCAATGGCTTTGTGCACCTTAGCATCGAGTTCAGGATTTTGACGATTCACATAGTTCGACACCGAGTGATCACCCGCCAACGCGCCGCAGTAGGAGTGTTGGATAGAACGAATGTTATCTGCAAAGTCGATCGTTGAGGTGCAGCTATACGGCGACTCTATATAATCGCGCTCGTCGGGCGTGCTGCTGATGTAGGGGTTACCCATCTTCAGGTCAGCCACCTCGCCGGCTATATCCACGCAGCCTGCTACGATCTCCTCGGCTACCTCCTGATAGGTCAGATAGGTTGAGCCAGGCTTGCCGGCATTGATCATCTGCCAGCCGTACTTGTCCTCGTAGGTATCGACTTCGCCGTCCTCGAGAATCTTCATTTTGGCAGCACTCACTTCGCCTGCCCAGCAGTACTCTAACAAGATTGCCTGCTGCGTCAGGTCTTCAACGATACCGAGCAGATACACCGCTTCGGCGTGCGTGAGGTTCGTTGCATGCGGTTTGCCCGTACCTACGGCACGACCGTCTTTCTCGATGCTCTCAAACAGCAGATACTCAGCCGCGTGGAATCCCTTCAGTGCGTAGCCGAGTTTATCTCCTACATAAGCGCCTCCCTCTTCCTCGATCTGCTTCATCTGCTCCTCGTTGTGCAGCAACGCGTTCATCGCATTGAAGTCCAACGGCCAACTGTCAATGTGTGGATCGATGGTGTGCGCTGCCGCAGGTCCGTACAGGAATGCCTCGCTCTGCTCCCAATGCTTGCGCATCAGACGCCATGATGCATCGGCATCCTTCATCAGTTGGGTGTAATCCTCACTCTTCTCAACCTTGTCGAGGATTTGTTTGGTTTGATCGAGTAACACCAGTGCGGCATCAGCCATTGCACTATAGGTGGCTACTACCGTGTTCTGCACGTACGGCGTCACAGCCTGTTGCAACGCCGCTTCCTTGTCGGAGGTGACATCTGTGCCTCCGCTCTTGCAACTGACAAGGGTTCCCAGTATTCCAAAGAATACAAAGGTAAATAGTGATACATTCTTTTTCATAATTCGTTATTGTTTTTATAATTGATAAAATCCAGCATATACTATTCCGACGGCAATCTGCGGCTCGTCGTTATACAACTTCCCGCGCGTACCATCTGCGCGCGTACCCGGTTTCAATATTCCGTACGAGAACTCCGCCTTCACGGCTACCTGCGGAATCGGGAAATAATTGATGCCTGCTGCTATGCGATGTCTGCCGCACCACGCGTACATGTCCGTCGGTTTGCCGTCGTAGCGGAACATCGAATCGTAATAATCGTACCGTCCGAACACATAGAACTGTTGTTGCTTGGCAACCAGAGCCCGGTTGAGACTGAAGAAGTCATAGCCGGCCTCAATCCCAGCAGCCAGTGCATCGCTTGCCACCCATTGTTTGCTTGACACAGATCCTTTGCGCATAGATATATTGTACTGCGTGATTGCAGCTGCGTCGCTCAGATGACCGTAGGTGAAGTCACCGCGAACAATCACGCCGTGGTCTTTGTACGCGAAGTCGAACGCGCCGATCGTGACCGTACCTTTCACATCCTTGTACGCACTCTGGTCCAACTCGGCATTAGTCTTGCTCAGCGTGTTCCTGAACGAATTGCCACAATAGCCGCTCAGGCTCAGACGTAATCCCTTGACACCCGTATAATCCACGCGTGCCGCTCCGGCAAACACGTTCGCAAGCTTGAACTCATACGGACTGCCTGTACCGGGCTTGATCCAGTTCTTACGATTGAAGCGGTCGCTATCCAGACCGGGCAGGAACATCGCCTGATAGTGCCATCCTCCGGGCGTCGAGCCCATGAACGTCAATGCCACTTCATGCCATGTGCTCGGCATGATGGTGAACTCGCCCTCGTTCCGGTAAACGCCAAAATACTCCGTTGACTCATGATGTGCGTTCAGTCCGCCTACAGGTATAACCTGCATGCCGGCACGCAGTATTGCGTATCGGTTGAACATCTTCTGCACCCAAAACTGCTCCAGTGCAACCTCGCCGCCACGTTCTATCTCACTCTCATACTCACCGCCTTCTTCCTCTTCAATCTCCACTGCCGATTCTGTGCCACCATGTTCAAATTCAATCTCCGTGCCTATACTCCAGCCTCTGCCGAAGTCGTAGCCGAGATAGATAACCACATGTGGCAGATCAAACTCGCCATAATGGTCATTGGCATACTTCTCGGGATTCTTGCCGTAGCGCAGATAATTATTGCTGTAGAAGCAATGCTTTGCAGTGATTTCTCCGTACCCGCCGATGGTAAACTTGCCTCGTCTTTTGGCCTTCATGGAATCCTTGCGTTGCGTAGCGCCTGTCATGGCATCAACACTAACCGATTTTGGGGATACACTGTCTTTGCGCTCCAACCGCTCAACCCGCTGTATCAGTGCCTGCAGGTCGGCAGCACTCACCTTTATCGAGTCTTCCGCACGTGTAGCTAACGCGCATATAATCAGCAACAATATAGCAAGTATATGTTTTTTCATATGATTATTATCCTTCCGCTTTTCGTTATTCGGTATTCATCTTATTTGTATTGCAAAGTTACGATTTTTTTTCGACTTTCGCAATCCCCTAATGCTGGGATTTTTGAGAGAATGACAAGCATTGCTACGGTTTATCCGCTATCCCCAATTTTTGGTAACGCAAGCGTGCTATAGCCTTTTTTCGCCTTGTTACACATGAAACACATATCCCCATTTGTAGGGATTTTGCATCTGTGCCTTGCAAATGTGCAAAAAAATCACTAACTTTGTACCCGCAAATCTATAAAATAATGTACAAAGCCAGTGACAAAATATGCGATCTCATGTCGCACGAGGAGGACGCCATACAGATCATCAGCCGTTTCGGACTGGAGATGGGAGTCGGCGAACAGACTATCGAACAAGTGTGTGACTCACACGGCGTGCACACGCCTACGTTCCTCGCTGTCGTTAATTACAAGGTATTTAAGTTACGCGCTCTGCCTGCTGACATCGACATCCCCACGCTGCAACGATACCTGCATAATGCCCACACGTATTTTCTGGATTTCCGTCTGCCACGCCTGCGACGCTCACTCATCGAAGCAATCATCCCCGCCGACCCGACAACGAAGATTCCCGGGCTGATCTTACGCTGCTATGACGAGTTTGTTGACGAGATACGCACGCATATACAACATGAGAATGAAGGCCGTTATGACGAACACGAGCACGACGACCAACGAATAACGGACAAGCTGTCCGAGATAAAGAACCTGATTATCAAATACTATCCGACAACCCCAACCTCTACAGAGGGGACGGTCACCTACACACTTATCAGTGTGATGAGTGACATATGGCATACCGAGCACGACTTTTCCGATCATTGTGCCATTGAGGACGACATCCTGCGTCCGGCACTGATACGGAAAAAAGACCGCTACATCCAAAAACAAAAGACAGCTGCGCTCAAAGACGCGCAAGAAGAACTGAGTGCCCGCGAACGGGACGTGTTGGTACAGATAGTCAAAGGATTAAGTTATAAGGAGATTGCCAACGTCCTACACATCTCCACACACACGGTTATCTCTCACCGCAAGCACATCACCAGCAAGCTGAACATCCATTCTTCCGCCGGACTGACGATCTATGCCATCGTCAACCATCTCGTGGATATCGGCAGCCTGGAGTGAATACACGTATGTAAGTATTGATTAAAATAGACAAAAATAGTCGGGAACGTTCCCGACTATTTATTTTTTAATCCTTACAGATTAGTTTAATCCTTACCGATCAGGCGGCCGAGCAGACCGCGTTTTTTTTCTGCGGGCTCATCAGCAGCCTCGTCAGCGACTTCGGGTGCCTGGGCATTCTCAGCAGTTTTCGTTTCAGCTTCAGCGGACTTGTCTGCCTCTTCGGGAGCCCACTCGCGGCGTGCCTCAATCTCGCCGACTTGTCCCTTAACATAAGCAATGACATCCTCCAGTCCTTCGCAGAAGTGTGCGAAATCCTCTTTGTAGAGGAAGAGTTTGTGCTTCTCAAATTGCGGGGCTTCCTCACCCACCACTCGTTTCTTACTCTCCGTGATACACAGGTAGTGGTCACCTGTACGGTCTTTCTTGACGTCGAGGTAATAGATACGCTTACCTGCCTTCACCGAACGGGAATAGACGATCTCCGACTCCCGTTTCTCATCAAACTTACGATTTTCCATCTCAATAATCTGGGGCTTTGCCCTCATTTTAGTTAAACATTTATTTATAAAATTACCTCCTATAGAGGTCTTTGGCTCTCAATCTGCCGAAATCGAATTCCGGAAATTGCTCATCGCGGATTGTTACGTCGGTATGCAACTTTCGCCGGTCGGTGATGAACTGTTTGACGAACAGGTTCAACTCCTCGACGCCCACTCGTCCTGCTGTACTTACATCGTGTCCTTTACCTTTATAGCGATAGACAGCATAGCGCAGGTTGTATTTCTCGAGTTGTTTGACCAAGGCGTCGGTGCCAAAGAACCCGATCTTGCCGAATTGGATCTGCTTGTATGGTACCAGTTGGTCGTCTATTCCGTGATAGAGCAGCATCGGTGCTACTGTTGAGTCCCGCCATTGCACTTTGCCCTGCTTGGAGTAGATTGCACCGCTGTAGGACACGACCCCAGCCGGAGCCCATCCTTCGGGCAACTCGCTGACAAACGGCAAACGGTTGCATCGTCCGTACTCGGTCATGAGTACGGTGATAGCACCTGCAGACGAGCCCTCGATGATGATCTTCGCGGGGTCGATGCCCAACTCGGCTGCATGATTTACCAAGTAAGCGACGGCAGCACTGCAGTCTTCCACAGCCATATAGAGGGCATTCTCCAGGGGTTCACGGTGCATCGGGCTGACTTTGGTTACGCCTTTCAGTCCGAGGCGGTAGTCAATAGCCACCACCCGGTAGCCGCTGTGCTGCAACTGACGGCAGTATTTGCTGTTCCACTCGTTGTTGCGTTCGCCCATGACAAACCCTCCGCCGAACATGTGCAGCAGGGTGTAGCCGTTCGGTTCGCCGGCGGGAGCATAGACATCCATATACAATGTTGAATCGCGCTCAACGTACGCGTAGGTATCCTGTGCCTGTGCGCGCCCAAGCGTGCCTGAGACAAATAGCACAAAAGCAAGGAAAGAAAGTCTGTTAGCAGTCATGTCTGTCAGTATTTAATATGTTATTCTTTACATCCTTTGAATGCGTTCTTGCCCACGATGCAATCATCGGGCAGCGCGAGCAGCAGTGAGGGCAGCATTTCGCAGTCGCGGAATGCCTCTTCACCCAGCTGCTCAAGGTGGTTAGGCAGTGTAACCTCGCGCAGTTGTTTGCACGAGGCAAAGGCGCGGGCATCGATCTTCACCAAGCGTTTAGGCAGTTTGACCTCCCGCAGCGCCCGGCAGTCGCGGAACGCTTCGCGGTCGATTTGTTCGAGTTTCTTGGGCAGTTGGAGTTTGCGTAGTGAGTAGCAGCCTGCGAATGCTCCTGCTCCGATGCTGGTCACCGCGTCGGGTATAACGATCTGCTCAATGCGCTTGCAGTCGGCAAAGGCGCCGTTGTCGATGGTGTGCAGGTCTTCGCCCAGCGACACCTGCTCGAGCGATGCACAACCGCTGAACGCATCCTTGCCGATAGCAAACGTGCGGTCGGGGATAGCGATGCGCTCGAGTAGTCCGCAGCCCTTGAACGCGCCGTCATGGATGGCATAGAGGTTCTCAGGCAGCGTTACCTTATAGATATGATTGCACCCCACGAACGCCTCTTCGGGGATCGCAACAACCTTCTCGGGGATAGCCACCTGCTGCAAGGCTGTACAACCGGCAAAACATTGTTTACCCAGATCCTCCAGCCCTGCGGGCAACTTGATGCTTTCCAAGCGTACGCATCCGGCAAACGCGCCATCGCCGATCAGTTTGAGCGACTTGGGGAAGGGGAACGCTGTGAACTGCTTGCAGCCGAAGAAGCAACCTTTGCCGATGATCTCCACGCCGTCAGGCAGCGTCAGAGCCGGCAGAGCGCTGCACTCGTAGAACGCGCCTGCGCCGACCCGGGTTATTCCGGAGGGAATCTGCACGTCTCTGAGCAGAGCACAGCGGTAGAAGGCGAACGCGCCTATCTCTTTCAGTCCGGCGGGCAGTTTGACGGTCTTCAGGTTGGCGCACTCATAGAAGCAGGCGGCCGGCACCTGCTCGAGCAGCGGCGACAACTCGACGGATTGCAAGGTGCTGTTATGCGCAAACACACCTTCGGCAATCAGGCGGTAAGGAGTCTTGTACGTCACCTTGGCAGGCAACTCTTTGTTGACGGCTACAAGGCACGAGTCGATATACAGGATACCTTTCTTCCACTTCTTGTCGTTGGCGTAGATACCGCAACCGGTGAACGCATCTCGCCCGATAGATGTGATGTGGCTGCCGAAAGTGACTTTCTGCAGGTTCTTGCAGTCCTTGAAGGTGAACACGTCAATGCGGCTCACACTGCTCGGGATAACCACAGCCGTCACCACCTTGTTGCCTTGGAATGCACTGCCGGCAATCACACGCGTGCCGTCAGCCACGATGAACTTCGGCTTCGGTATCGATTTGTCAACCGCAATCAGGCAACCGTCGATATATAGCGCACCGTCTTTCCACAGGTCGCGGTTGGCATATACGCCCGTACCCTCCAGCGATGAGCGGTAGAGCTGTCGCAGCGTCTTGGGCAGCACGATGGAGGTCAGCGACTTGCAGCCCTTGAATGCGTTCTCGCTGAGCGACACCACGGTATAACTGCGCCCTGCACCGTCCTTGATCTGCTCGGGGATGGTCAGTTCGCCCGAGGTCTTCGGGTTGGCAGCTACCTCAGCTGTGCGGTGCTCGTAATCGAGCGTATAAACGATATCGTCCACAAACGCCGTCGGCTCGGCAGCGTGCATGCCGACACTGAGCAGCACGGCACAAAGAGTGACCAGACTAAAGTTTTTTACCTGTAACATCATATTTTTCACTGTTTCTAATTATTACCACATGATCGTTTTCAATGATCTTATACGGACGGTTGTCGTCAGCCGGCTTCAACAGCACAGGAGCTTTCAGCGAGCCGTGGTGGGAATCTGCTACATTCGATATATCGATATATCGATTTGTCGAAATATCGAAAGGCAGCAATGTCTCACCGTTCATCTCGAAGCGGAGTTCACCTACCCTGTCGCTCTGAATCGTCAGGAAGTACAGCGAGTCAATCGGCTCTGCAATCGCAGCGAGTTCATCGCCTACATAGACCGCTACGCTCAAAGACAAAAGACCGCTTGCGCTCAAAGACAAAAGATTATCTACCTTAGCAATCATGGTCATGTTGGTAGCCGCCTGCGGGTTGCTATACGCTGAAGGCTGATCGCTGAAGGCTTTCGACTTTCGGCTTTCGACATTCGACTGATTCTGCTTATAGAAATGAATGCTGACTATTCCTGCTGCCATTCGACGGAGCAAGTAGCCCTCGCCCGGCTGGAGAACCTGCAAGTCACCTACCCAACGCTTGTCGGAGGTGAAGGTAGCAAAGCGGTTATGTCCTTTGATCAGGTCACCCGGTGATGCATTGTCGTAGTAATCTGCCAGTGCCTCGGTAAGAGGTGTACGCTGGTCAAACAGGCAGGGTATAGGACTCCAATTGCCATCACCGCGC
>JAEEGG010014448.1_pt1 | contig 16718 bp, 12 predicted proteins | sample 9134161 | NCBI WGS metagenome assembly JAEEGG01 (sample SAMN16246543, study PRJNA631951) | gut metagenome | biome: gut microbiome; feature: rumen; material: CR-attached | host: Bos | place: Iran: Karaj | collected 2018-10 | reverse complement strand
CCGACATGTACGAAGGTTTCGCGAAGACCGCTGAAGAAGAAGGATTCACCGCGCTCGCCAAGAAGTTCCGCATGGTCGCCGCCATCGAAAAGATGCACGAAGAACGCTACCGCGCCCTCCTCAAGAATGTGGAAACGGCCAAGGTCTTCGAAAAGAGCGAAGTCAAGGTTTGGGAATGCCGCAACTGCGGACACATCGTGGTCGGTACGAAGGCCCCGGAAGTCTGCCCCGTCTGCGCTCACCCGCAAGCCTACTTCGAAGTCCACGAAGAAAACTATTAATCATTAAATCTGTTTGAGATAGAAAGCCGCCAACTTAACGTTGGCGGTGTTTTTTTTGACGGGGGGAAAAAATGGCGGATTATTTAGCGGGACAAATCGTCACAAAATCACCATAACAAAAATATTTTCAAAAACTATTGGATTTTCGAAGCGAAGCAACTATATTTACTAAAGAAATCACAAATTCGCCATGACAAAAATAAAATTAAACCGTATCGCTAGTGTAAGAACGGGCCTTGTAACAGCCCGAAAACAAGCAAAGGGATTTGATTCGGACAAGTCCCATAGCTACCGCATGCTAAGTCTTCGGTGCATAAAGGAACCCGGCATTATAGACACGGGATACGCCGAACCATACACCTCAAAAGATAATTTAAAACCAGATGTATTAACAAAGAACGGAGACATTCTAGTCCGCCTCAGTGCACCATATACAGCAGCATTAATCGACAAGGAAACCGAAAATTTTGTAGTTCCATCGCATTTCGCTATAATCAGAGTAGATGAGGAGAAAGTTGATCCCGCTTACGTGTTATGGATATTGCGACAGCCTTCAACCCTTAAGCAAATCTACCAAAACGCAAGTGGAACAACTGCATTCGGCACCATCAGTTCGAACTTCTTTGGAGAATTGCCCATAAACAATTTACCCATTGAAAAGCAACGAATTATCGGAGAACTTTTAAAGCTTTCTGAAAAGGAACAAATCCTTCTTTCGAATCTCATGAAAGCAAAATCGGATTTAAACAAAATCGCCCTTCAACAGGCATATAAGAATTTTAATAGAGGACGCAAATAATGACGACAAAACAAAACATCGAAAAAGCTCTTTGGAACGCCTGCGACAGCTTCCGTGGTAAAATCGACAGTTCTCGTTATAAGGACTACATCCTGTCCATGCTTTTCGTAAAATATCTCAGCGACGTCTATAAAGAAACTCGCGAAAAGTATGTAAAACAATATAAGGGCGATGAACAGCGTGTCGCACGAGCCATGGCTCGCGAACGCTTTGTGATGGACGAGAGTTCAACTTTTGATTTTCTCTATGACAACAGAAACGACAACCAAATTGGTCAAAAGATTAACGTGGCCTTGGCCGCCATTGAAAACAACAACAGCGCCAAGTTACACGATGTTTTCCGTGCCATAGACTTTAACTCCACCGTTGACTTTGGCGAACCGAAAGAAAAAAACGCAACCCTCAAGAACTTGCTAGAAGACTTCAAGGATCTTGATTTGCGCCCATCGCAATTGAATAGTGCCGATATCATTGGCGATGCGTACGAATACATGATCGCAAACTTCGCTTCAGACGCAGGCAAGAAGGGCGGTGAATTTTATACCCCTAACAAAGTGTCGGAACTGGTTGCACGACTTGTCGCACCCAAAGAAAACGACCGCATTTATGACGGAACTTGCGGAAGCGGCGGCTTGTTGCTCAAGGCATTTAAGCAAATCGGCAATCACAAAGCTCGAATTTACGGTCAGGAACAGAACATGCAAACTTGGGCTCTTTGCCGTATGAACATGTTCCTGCACGGAGTCGATGACGCTGTCATTTGGCAAGGCGATACGCTCTCGAATCCGGGAAATATCGAGAACGACCGACTGATGAAATTCCAGTGTATCGTAGCGAATCCACCGTTTTCCTTGGACAAGTGGGATAGCGGATTCCTCGGCGAAGTCGCTGAAAACGACAAAAAGGCAAAAATGTCTGCCGAACTCGACCCGTTCAAGCGTTTTGACTGGGGCGTTCCACCGACATCCAAAGGCGACTATGCATTTGTGATGCACTTCCTCCACAGTCTTGACGATGCTACAGGTCGTATGGGCATCGTGCTTCCGCATGGAGTGTTATTCCGCGGTGCAAGCGAAGGTAAAATTCGTCAGACGATTATTGAGAAGTTTAATTTCTTGGATGCTGTTATTGGGCTCCCTGCAAACCTGTTCTACGGTGCAGGAATCCCCGCTTGCATCTTGATTTTCCGCAAGAACCGCGGTGCGAACGAACATGTTCTTTTTGTTGATGCCAGCGGTGACGGCCATTACGAGAAAGGCAAGAACCAGAATGTCCTCCGCGAACAGGATGTAGCTAAAATCGTGGACACCTATAAAACATATCTTGCGGACCCAAGCTTCGGTGGCGAAGAAAAGTATAGCTACGTAGCCACCCTTGACGAAATCAAGGCCAACGACTACAACCTAAACATCCCACGCTACGTAGACACCTTCGAAGAAGAAGAACTCGTGGATATCGAAGAAGTGAAGGGAAACATCAAGAACATCGAGGAAGAACTCGCTAAAGTACAGAAGCAGATGGCTAAGTATATGAAGGAATTGGGACTGTAAAAAACTACTATAGGGATGGAGAAAATACATGCTTAAAATTCGAAAAATTACATTTAAGAACCATTCAGTGCTGGGAAATTTGTCCCTAGACTTTTGCGACTCAAGCGGAAAAGCAGTTGATACAATTATATTTGCCGGAGAAAATGGAACCGGAAAAAGTACAATATTGAATTGCTTGTTTAAAATTGCTATAGAAGATTTTTTTGAAAATATTGAAGCAGAAATAGAATCTTCAACAAGTCAAGTTGGCATTTTGAATTTATCCATTAAACGTTTTGGCGGAGAACATTGGGGTAGATTTACAACCGATTCTGTAGGAAGAACTGTAACCATCAAGTCAATGAGAGGGATTTTCTCTGATGTCGACATAAACTTCAAAACACAGCCAATACAATCTGTTACAAGTAGAACATTGGATGCGTCCAAAGGTAGTATTCGTTCAGATGTAAATTTTCCGACGGAAATTAAACAATTGCTGGTTGATATTCAGGCTTTGGACAATGATGCCATTGCTAGAGCTGTAGAAAATAATCCTGATGTCGCTTATAGGGATTTGAAAATAGACAAGAGAATGCCACGTTTTACGAGTGCTTTCGGTAAAATGTTCGAAGAGTTGCGATATGAAGGTGTAGATAATTCAAACGGACATAAAGAAATTTACTTTGAAAAATACGGACAAAAAATCCCACTTGATCAGCTTAGTTCTGGCGAAAAGCAGATAGTGTACCGAGGATGTTTCTTGCTGAAAGACAAAGAAGCCTTGAATGGAGCATTTGTCTTTATCGATGAGCCAGAGATAAGCCTACATCCTGTATGGCAAAAGAAAATAATGGATTACTACAAGGGCATTTTTACAAACGCTGATGGTATTCAAACATCCCAAATTTTTGCAGTAACACATTCGCCTTTTGTAATTCACAACGAAAATCGCAAAAATGACAAGGTAATTATTCTAAAGCGCGATGCTGATGGGAAGATTGTTGTTGAAGATCATCCTGAATATTACGAATGTTCGTCGGTGAAGGTTGTGGAAGATGCCTTTTCAATTACAGATTTTTCTGAACATCAATATGACTCGACTCGGTCTTGTGTATATCTTGAAGGACGAACCGACGAAAAATATTTTAATAGAGCGTTAGAAGTCTTTGGTTATAAGGAAGTTCCATTTCAATTTAAATGGATTGGTTACATAGATGATAATGGACAAGAACGTTATACGGGGTGTAAATCTTTAGATCAGGCAAAAGATTTCTTAATTTCTAGTAAATTAAATTTTAAAAATGTTTTGTTGTATGATTGTGATACAAATAAACAATCGTCTGAAAAGAACAATGTTTATATTAGGGTGCTTCCTACTTATCAAAATTCAAAAGGAATGAGAATAGGAATAGAGAACGCTTTGGTTTTAGATGATGTTGATATTACGAATTTTTATTCTAGAAAAGAAAAACAAGGTGATTATGGAAATGCAACTATAATTACGGAATTCAAAAAAATGGAATGTTGCGATTACATTTGTTCTCTAGATGATAATTCATTGAAAATTATTTTGGGTAATCTTAAAACGGTAATTGATTCGATACTAGAAATTTTCAAGGAGTGAGACGAAAAATGATTCAGTTTGATTATAAAAAAAGAGTTTATACATGCCCGTTTTGCGGAAAAGAACAGGCTTTAAATGACGTTTCATTTAGGGAAAATTCCACAGGTTTTTATGATAGATACGGTCAACGAATTCAAGACGGATACGAAAGTGAAACAGAATTACAAATATGCAGCATAAGATGTTCTAATCAAGGATGTCGTAGGATAACGGTTTTGGCAATGGATTGTCATATGCAAAATCGTGTTTGTGATATCATTCCCAAGAAGGTTATTCGCCAGTTCCCAGACTATATTCCGCAACAGATTCGCAACGACTATGAAGAGGCTACTTGTATTTTAAATGACAGCCCTAAAGCGGCAGCAACATTGTACAGGCGTTGCTTGCAAGGTATGATTAGGGACTTTTGGGGTATTACAAAAAACAAACTTGCAGATGCGATAAAAGATCTTGATGGAAAGGTCTCCGTGGCCCAGTGGAATGCCATAGATGGATTAAGGAAAATAGGGAACATTGGGGCCCATATGGAAAATGATGTCAATATGATTATTGATATCGATGAAGGAGAAGCGGAAAAACTTGGAAAATTAATTGAATTGCTTATGGAAAAATGGTATATCGCTAGGCATGATGAAGAAGCCTTGCTTCAAGATATTTCCGCAATATCTGAGCAAAAGCAGAATGAAAGAAAGGGTGCGAAATGACTCCAGAGATTGAAAAAAGAATAAAGGCTGTGAAGGCGGGGCGAGTTCCGGCTGCACATTGTTTAGATGGAAAAAAATCGCAATGGAATCATTTGCAGATTTCAGATCTTTTTGATGAAGTATGCGAAAAAAATCATCCTGATGCAGATGTTCTGACAATTATTCAGGGAACAGGAACTGTTCTCCGAGAAGAATCTGGAAGAGAAATCATTTACGATGAGAATAGTCTTGCTAGCTACAAATTTGTAAAAAAAGATGATTTTATAATCCATTTGCGCAGCTTTGAAGGCGGTTTGGAAGTTGCCAATCAGGATGGTATCGTTAGTCCGGCTTATATAATACTTCGCCCCAAAATTGATGTTTCTACAGTGTATCTGTATGCGTTATTTCATTCAAATCAATTCATAAATCAAACTATGGCTCCAGCAGTTGAAGGTGCACGAGATGGTCGTAGTGTGAAATATGATGTCTTGAAAAAACAAAAGATATTTTTGCCGCCACTTGCGGAGCAGAAGAAGATTGCTGAGATTCTTTCTGCACAAGACAAGATAATTGAACTTAAAGAAAAACTGATTGCCGAAAAACAACATCAAAAGAAATATTTAAATCAATTTTTATTTGGCGAAAAAAATCAAAGAATCACAATAAACAACACTTTAATAAACAAAAAGAAATGGATTAGAAAAAAATTTAATGAAGTATTTGAATTCCATTCAACAAATACTTATTCAAGAGAATGTATGTCTCATAGTGATGGGAACATAAAGAATATTCATTATGGAGATATTCTTGTTAAGTATGGTGAGGTTTTGGATGTAAATAAAACAAACATCCCTTATTTGAGTTCTAATCTCAATTTGTCTAAAATGGATTTTTTGCAATCTGGAGATATTGTTATAGCGGATACCGCAGAAGATGAAACCGCAGGAAAAGCAGTTGAGATAATTAATACTGAGAAAGAATTAGTTGTTGCGGGTTTGCATACAATGTTTTGTAGACCTCAAAAAGATTTATTTTTTAATGGCTGGTTAGGCTATTACATAAATTCAGATGATTATCATAAACAATTAATACCATTATTGACGGGAACAAAAGTTTCTTCTATCGCCAAAAAGGATATTATTGACACCGATATCCTAATACCCTCTCTCCCCGAACAGCAAGCAATCGCCTCAGTCCTTTCGTCTGCGGACGAAGAAATCACCCTCTTGCAACGCGACCTCGAACAGGAAAAACTCAAGAAAAAATCCCTAATGCAGCTCTTGCTCACCGGCCTCGTGCGAGTATAATAAAGGAGATTAGTTACGCTCTACCGTCCAATCAACAGTCAGCAAGGTTTTGAGAGCCTTATCCATATTGGAAAGACTCCTGAAAGCATATACTGGGATTATAAGCAGTATTTTAATTCTAAAGAACCCACCGATATCGCAATTGATTTAGCATCCTTTGCTAACACATATGGTGGAACACTTTTAATAGGCATTGCCGAAAAAAAAGAAAATGGATTAAAGGTCGCCTCAAACTTCGTTCCTAATGTTGACGCTGAAGAAATAAAGAAACATGTATTTACTCGTATTCTTGATTTGATTTCTCCGAAGATAAACGCACAAGTTGTGCAGTTTAATGTTTCTAACAACGTCGTGGTTGCTATAAATGTTGAACCGTCAGTAAATCTTGTCAGTGTTTGTCTTGATAAAGATCGACAATCATTTTGCATTCCGTATCGAACTGAATATGGGAACCGATACATGTCTTTTGAGGAGGTTGAAAAAAGAATGATGGATAATAAAACAAGAGCGATGTATTTGAAATTAAAGAAGTTCCTCCCATCTGGAGGCAAGGTGATTATCTATCCATCTCCAATAAGGAACAACCAGTGTGAATGGTATGTTGAATGGCTTAACGGTATGGATGATGAAGTGCGACTAAGCCAAAATAGATTGAGATCTATAGTTATCCCGTTATCATTTATTGAAGAAGTATGGAAAGGGCAAATGGGCGTATGCTTAAAAATGAATACACGACTATTTTGTAGTCCAAATTTTATTGATTTTGAAGATTCTGAAAAAGTAACGATTTTTAGAACAATGGAAAGAGATTGGTTTGAAGCGCAGAAATTTTTTGATTCTGCGCGAAACAAGAAATAACATGAATTTTTCTAACCAATCATACTAAACATTGAGAAGAAGGCTTTCGATATGGATGAAAAAGAATTGAGAAAAATTATTCGTCAGGGCGAAGGCCTAACGATTGAATTCAAGAGGGCAAAGAATGCGTTGCCTGACAATCTTTTTGATTCCATTGCCGCGTTTTTGAATCGCAATGGCGGTCATATTATTCTCGGCGTTACAGACGACAAGAAAATCGAAGGTGTTGACCCCGATTGTGTTGAGAAACTTTGCAAGCAAATAGCCAATTTAAGTAACAATCCTGAAAAGCTGGATCCTCAAAACTTGATCGACCCCCAGATTGTTAACTATAATGATAAAAAACTCATCTATTTTTTTGTTCCCGCCAGTTCACAGGTTCATAAAACAGGCAAAAAGATTTTCGACCGTAGCGTTGATGGCGATTTTGTGGTAAAGACACAAAGTGCGATTAGCGCAATGTACTTGCGAAAAAGTAACAGCTATACGGAAAATACGGTTTATCCGGGTCTTCGCGAAATCGATATTAAGCGGGGAATGCTGAAAAAAGTCAAGGACATCATTCGTTCTATTAGATCTAACCACCCATGGCTTAAATTAAACAAAGAGGAGTTCTTCAAGGCAGCCGGCTTAGTCCGTTATGACCCGACTATTGGGGCATCGGGTTATACATTGGCAGCGCTTATGCTGTTTGGTACGGATGAAGCAATTTCAAGTTATTTGCCATATTACAAAATTGAGGCAATCGTCCGCAAGCAAGACCTGATGCGTTACGATGATCGCCTGACGGTTACTTGTAATTTGATAGATGGCTATGAATTGTTGAATGGCTTCATTGAAAAGCATCTTCCTGACAAGTTCTATTTAGATGGGAAAGTCAGGGTCTCTTTGCGTGACAATATTTTTAGAGAAGTCATCGCAAACATGCTGATTCATCGCGAATACATGAATCCGATTCCTACGACGCTTGTGATTTACAAGGATAAGCTCGTGACGAATAACGCGAATAAACCATTCGCATATGAAAAGATAACATCTCAGTTGTGTTCTTATCCAAAGAATCCACACATAGCTACGATATTTGCTCAGATGGGCTATGCAGAATATCTTGGTACGGGAATCCGTAAAATTACTGATTTTTGCGAAATTTATTCTGGTCTAAAGCCAAAATTTGTAGACAATGACATTTTTATAACGGAGATTCCGCTGACTGATCATGTACCAGGGAATGCTGATAATGGCACATTAAATGTCCCTTTAAATGGCGGATTAAATGGCGGATTAAATGGCGGATTAAATGGCGGATTAAATGGCGGATTAAACAACAAACTTAACGAAACACAACAGAAAGTGTATGCAGAAATTTCAAAAAGACCGGGAGTTATGATAAAAGAACTTTCAGGCCGTTTGCAAATTCCTATAGATACGCTTGACAAAGTTGTCTCGTCTTTACGAAAAATGAATTTGATTGAACGTCGTGGCTCTAAGAAGGTTGGCGGCTATTGGGTAAAGGATAATTAGTTATGAGTTTTACAAATCAATCAGACTTGATGCTTGAAGATAATGCCAGCAAATACCCGGCAATTGAGCTTTTGTGCAAGCTGGGGTACACCTACATTTCGCCGGAAGATGCCCAAAAGGAGCGAGGTACTTTATACAACGTACTACTCAAGGACGTCCTTCGCAAGCAACTTCAGAGAATCAACCAATTCGAATTCAATAATGTCTTCTATAAATTCTCGGCAGACAACATTGAAAGAGCTATTGCGGAGCTGGATGTTCCGCTAACAGAAGGTCTTGTAAAAACAAGCGAGCGTATTTATGACGCGTTGATGCTCGGCAAGAGTTTTCCTGAAAAACTTGTAGATGGGACAACAAAAAGTTTTAACCTGAACTATATCGATTGGGACAATTTCGAAAACAATGTTTTCCATGTTACCGAAGAATTCTCTTGCGATAGTTGGGACAAACAGAAAAATGCCCGCCCTGATATCGTTGTATTTGTGAACGGGATACCTTTCGCGGTGATTGAAAGCAAAGCTCCAGATATTTCTGAAGTTCAAGCGATTGAGCAAACTATAAGGAATCAGGGAGCCGACTACATTCCGCAACTTTTCAAGTATGTGCAAATGGTCGTCGCGACCAACAAAAATGCCGTCAAATACGCTACTGTAGGAACCGGCAAAAAATTCTGGAATGTTTGGCGAGAACAGGATACGGAATGGCAAGCAAATATCATAGATCAAATTGTCGCAGGCCGAATTCCTACAGAACAGGACAAAACCTTGGTTTCACTGTTCGAAATCAGCCGTTTGCGTAAATTCGCCAAATATTTTGTAGTTTATGATGCCAACATCAAAAAGATATGCCGTTATCAGCAGTTCTTTGCCGTGGAAGCCATCATGAAAACCATTGCTCAAAGCGATTCCGCAGGCAATCGTCAAAGCGGTGTCATTTGGCATACACAAGGTTCGGGAAAATCGCTGACCATGGTGATGGTTTCCAAGTATATTCTCGAAGAATTAACTTCGGTAAGCCCGAAGGTCGTTGTTGTAACCGATCGTAAAGAACTAGACAAGCAAATTGCAAAGACATTTGCCCATACACGCTTGCTTCCGGCACGTGCAACCAGCGGAAAAAATCTCTGCGACTTGATTAATGAAGGAAAAGCTGATGTCATTACGTCCATCATCAATAAGTTCAATACGGTAGATAATCAGGGCGTAAAAAATAATTCTAGAGATATATTTGTCCTTGTTGACGAAAGCCACCGTTCAAACTACGGTTCCCTAGCGACAAAGATGCGAACGGTATTCCCTAACGCCTGCTATATAGGATTTACCGGGACACCGCTATTGAAACATGAAAAGAATACCTTGCAAACTTTCGGCAAGTTGATTCACAAATATACCATCAAAGATGGCGTAGAAGACAAGGCTATTGTCCCGCTCATTTACGAAGGGCGTTTTGTTGACCAGACTGTTGATGAAGCAAATATTGACTTGTGGTTCAAGGTTGTTACGAAAAAATTGAACAAGGCACAAATTGCCGAACTCAAGGCAAAATGGAGCAGCATTCAGAAACTAGCTTCTAGTGATTCCCGCATTAGGCGTGTAGCTATCGACATATACCAGCATTTTATGGATGGTTACAAGGAATCCGGCTTCAAAGCAATGCTAGCCTGTAACTTCAAGCGCGATGCCGTTCGCTACAAGCAGATATTCGACACGTTGTGCGATATCAGAACCGAAGTGGTTATTTCGGCCCCTGATATGCGTGAAGGCCATGAAGATGTCGATGAAAGTTCGGATAATCTTGTCGTTAGTTTCTGGAACAAGATGATGAAGCAATACGACAATGCCGATGACTACGAAGACACCTTGAAAAATCAGTTCATTGATGGCGAAATCGACATTTTGATAGTCTGTAGCAAGTTGCTTACAGGTTTCGACGCCCCAAGAACCCAGGTTCTTTACATAGACAAAGAACTCAAGGAACACGGTCTTTTGCAGGCGATTGCGAGAACAAACCGCCTGTATGACGGAAAAGATTTCGGTTATATCGTAGATTACCGAGGTCTAATCGATAATCTTGATGCCGCTATGGAAGTATATAGTGGTGCAGGTCTTGAAAATTATGACACGGCCGATATTAAAGGTGTCGTGGTCGATGTCATGTCCTGCGTGGCAAAACTTCGCGAAACCTATTCTCAATTGTGGGATGTATTCGCCACCATCAACAACAAGAAAGATCCTGAAGAATTTGAAATCTTTCTTGCCGATACAGATGCAAGAGGCAAGTTCTACGACACCTTGTGCTCATACGGCAGAGCCTTTATAATGGTGATGAACTCTACTAAGGCTTTTGCCGCATTTGAACGCAAAGAAATAGAAATGTTCCGAGAAACATTCGTATTCTTCTCTAAGATTCGCAAAAGCGTAAAGATCCGCTATGCAGACGCCCTTGACAACTCGGAATACGAACCACAAATGCGAAACCTGCTAGACACATACATGTCTGTCAAGGATGTCCAGGTAGTTTACAGCCCTATCGACATTATGAATGTCGGGGAATTCGAAAAAGTCATTGAAAAATTGCCCTCGGACAGGTCGAAAGCTGATGCTATCGTATCGCATCTTACTAAGCGAATAAAACTAAATCGTGATGAAGATCCGGCTTTCTATGACAGTTTTTCAAAAATGATAAACGATGTTCTAGAAGCTTTCAAAAATAAGATTCTTTCGGAAAAAGAATACTTCAAAAAGATGTTCGGCGTGATGAATGATTTCCGCAAGGGAGATACCAAACAGAGGTTCCCCGATAAAATTGCAGGCGATTTACATGCCCAGGCTTTCTATGGCGTAATCAATCCGATTTTATCCAGTCAATACAAGCTTGAAAACGAAATAATTGCTGATATAGCGTTATCTATAACGGATATTATTCGCAAGCATGATAAGGTGGATTGGAAAAACAATATCGACGTTCATAATCGTATTCGTCAAGATATTGACGACTTGTTCTATGAAATGGAAAACAATCAAGGTATTGTCGTAGACTTAGATGATGTTGACAAAATATCGGAAAGCGTTCTCAATGTTGCCATGAGGAGATTCTAATGCTCCGTACCGTTAATGCTGACGGCAACGCGATAAACTATACACTTGAACGAAAGCCCGTCAAGAACATCAATCTCCGCATAAAGGCTGACCAAAGCGTTTTTGTATCTGCCCCCAAGGATGTCGCAGCCAAACTTGTCGATGCATTTGTAATAGAGAAATCTGCGTATATACTCCGAGCCATCAAACGCTTCAAAGATAAAAAGCGTTTCAAAACGCTCGATAACAGCTTTGTAGATGGAGAGTCTGTCAAACTTTTCGGTCGTAATATGCGACTGAAAATCAAAACAGCATCACGAAACGCAGTAGAATCCGATGAAAGCTATGTAACTCTCTTCGTGAAAGACTCAAAGAATGTTGAGATGAAAAAAAGACTTCTTGATACATGGCTCCGAAAAAAATGTATGGAAGAGGTAACCGCAATTTGCAAGAAAGTATATCCGAAGGTAAAAAAATACGGAATCGAATTCCCAGAAATTCAAATGAGAGAGATGGTCTCTCGTTGGGGATCTTGCTCACCGAAAAAAGGGTTCATCACATTTAACACCGCACTTGTAACTATGCCTGTTTCGTGTATAGAATATGTCGTTACACACGAATTCACACATTTTCTCTACCCGAACCATTCAAAAAAATTCTATGAACAGTTGGCAACTTTTATGCCTGACTGGGAAGAACGAAAGAGAAGATTAGAAAACACGCCTGTTTAAGGCGCAATCATCCCTCTTACACCTCAAAAAGCACCCCAAAACGAGCACCAAAATGTCCCTTTAAAAGTCCCTCAAAACAAAAGCAAAGAAACAAGAACGCAAAAGGAAAGTTCACACGTAAAGCCCGCTCTTCATTTTATTATACTATACCTAATGGCAGGAGGAGAATTTGGTTAACAGGTTCATTTTCGCATTAGGTTTCGCTTTGGTTGCCGCACAGTCGTTCGGTGCGGTTTATTATGTGGCGACTGACGGGAGCGATGCTAATGCGGGTTCTTTAGCCAAGCCGTTCGCGACGCTCAACAAGGCGAATGCTGTGGTGCATGCGGGCGATACGGTGTGGGTGCGAGGCGGCATCTACGACTTGCATGATACGGTGTTTTACGCGCGGTACAAGATGACGGCGGGAATCCTCTTGACGTCAAGCGGCGAGAGCGATGACAATCGCATTCATTACCTTGCGTATCCTGGCGAGCGGCCGATTTTTGACGGGGCGAATCTCCCGGTGGGAATTGGCACGGACCATAGCGATGGTACGCCTGCGGGAACGATGTATACCTCCCCCATCGTGATTTCGGCGAAGTTCCTGCATTTGAAGGGGTTCGAGGTTCGAAACACGCCCATGGTGCACAATTCGAATTCCGGCGTGTTCATTCATGCGAGCAAGCATATTTTCTTAGAGCAGATGGAAAGCCATCACAATGCGGGTCCGGGATTTTTTGCGAACGATGGTGCGGCAGATGGCGGCGGGCATATCTTTTTGAACTGCGACGCGCACGACAATTACGATCCTACGGGTTGGCAGGGCGATGGCGAGAATGCCGACGGCTTTGGAGCACATTACCAGAAGCCTGGCCAAGGAGATACAACCAAGTTCATCGGGTGTCGTGCGTGGTGGAACAGCGACGACGGTTTCGATTTTATCAATCAGGAATTCCCCGTGGTTCTGGAGAATTGCTATGCCATGGGGAATGGCTACAGCGATTACGGGCGCGGCGATCCGAAAAACGGGAACGGTTACGGCATCAAGATGGGCCAAAGTACGCTGGGCGGCGGGCGGCACACAATCAAGTACTGCGTTGCATGGAAAAACAAGGCATCTGGATTTTACGCAAACTATACAGGTGTCGGAAGTTACTGGTACAACAATACTTCTTACCAGAATGGCGACCGTTCATTCAATATGGCTTCGACACTTTTCGATGATGAAGGCAACCGTATTGCCGATGTAGCCGCATTGACGGGTGACAGCGCTCATGTCATGAAGAACAATATCGCCTTCCCGAACAAACTTTCGCAAATCGGGACTTGCTGGGAAAAGATATCGAGCCAGAACATCGACCATTATGTGGATTGTCCTGCGGGCGAAAATAACTCTTGGAATTTGAAACTTGACTTGACGGAAAATGATTTTGTAAGTCTTGATGACCCGAGCATGACTGTTACGGGGAAAGACCTTTCAACTATTCCGGGGATGCTTGGCCCGCGCAAGGATGACGGCAGCTTGCCTGATGTGGACTTTTTGAAGTTGAAGGCTGGGAGCAGAGCGATTGACAAAGGCGAAGATATCGGTTTCCCGTTTGCAGGGAGCGCACCTGATTTGGGGGCTTTTGAGTACGGGCTTTCGAGCAGTGCCGTTGCAATGTCGAGCAGTTCTGCGCACAATTCGTCGAGTTCGGTTGCAGCAGCCATCGCAATGTATCACATGCGTTCAGCAAATGTCGCGGGAGCAGTGGCCGTGTTCAATTTGCAAGGGCGTTACTTAGGAACTTTGCGGCCGGAACAAATGTGTGGGAAATCCATAAGCGAAGCAGTACGGGAAAACTTCAAGACTCCGGGTACGTATTTAGTGCAAGACGGACAACGAATGCAACGAGTTTTCATAAAGTAACAAACAATACTTTATCTATACACATCAACTTCGTGGTGTGCTTTTTTAGCACCAACTTTGGAGCCATTGACTCGGAACGGCTTAGCAGAGCGAATTTCGGGGCGAGTTCGCGGCATCATTAAGACTCTAGATGATTCATCGGGGGCTTTTCCCGTTACAGCAATGGAATCCGTCGAAACCGTGAAGTTATCGAAACGGATATAACAGTCGTGCGTTGGGGACCAATCGGCGGAGCTTCCGCCGTGGAATGTGGAGAGATAGAATTTATCTACATGGAGCGTATCGTAGTCGCGGAGGCGCAAGGTGTCTATATTTAATACGAGTTCGCCATCAAGCCACGCCTGCACACGACCGTTTTTGTCGCCCGCGCCAGGAGTCTTGACCGTATTCATCGAGACTTTATTGACTATGCGATGCCATTTACCAATCGTGAATTGCGCCTGCGGATTTTTACCGCCGAGATTCCACTTGAAATCATCGCCATATTCGGAATGTTGCCCCATGAAATAAATCAGCTGGACAGCGTTCCCGCCCTTGCGCCACATGATTCGCGCACTCCAGCCGTCGCCAGTTTCAGGCATCGCGTTCCCCGTATAGCACTTGCCGCCACATAGCCCCGGAAGCTTGCCTCCCAACTGGAATTCAAAACCTTCCTCGAAGAAAATATCGTACGCACTCCACATCGTATCGGCAGTTTTCACAAGCGGCTGGATGATTTGTGCCGCACACGCGGGAGTATCATTGTCATTCGGACCAACGCACCCCTTGGGGTACTTAAGCTGCAGCACATTGCCGTGCGCCTCGCCGTCATAAACAATCTTGGAATTTTCGCCGTTGTTCTTGTCCATCGCATACCACCAGCTTTTATCCGTGGTGTTGCGCTTGAAATCTTCCTTAGCCTCATCATTGCCGTAAACGCCAACTTCGCGATTTTCGAAGTTGACAAACGAGACCGTGTCGGAAACGGTTTGAGCAAAAGCGGCAGAAGCGCAAAATAAGATATGTAAAAATCCGAAACGCATATAGGTAAACTTTCGATTATAGACATGACGGCAGATTAGGTCCATCATGGCATAATGAGAACAACTCCTTTCAATATACATAAAAAACAGATTATATTTCAGTTATGTTCGTCTCCCAACTCCGTCCCCGTTGTTTTTCGTTCACGCTTCTGCTAAGCGTTTTTTTAATGCATGCGGAGGCGGCAAGTTTTGACGGCATTTTTGATGCGGGATGGACGACGGCTTACCAGTCAGCGGATTCCATCAATCACATGCATAAGCGTTTGCATGCACTCGGCATGGAACAGGTTGTGTTGCAATATGCGGCGGTCGAAAAGACGCACTTGTATTACCCTTCACAGCTAGACTTTTTGCAGAACACGCAATACAAGAACAACCAGCTTTTCCCCAAAAGCATCGATGCGGCAAAGGCAGCCGGGAACAAGATTTGGCTCGGACTTTATTACGATGGCGAAAATTGGTACATTCCACCGACGATTTCGCAACTCGATACACTGGCAGCGAGAAATTTGAAGGTCATCGAAGAACTGTATGCGCTTTACGGGAACGAAACTGTAATTGAAGGGGTCTATATTCCGCAAGAAATTGCACGTTACTATTGGGATGGACTCCGCGAAGACGCAACAGCAGCTGCACTCGCAACACACTTTTTGATTCCGGTCACGCGAGCTGCCCAGGCTAAAGGCTGGAAGGTTTTGGCAGCCCCGTTTTACAACCAGAACTTGGAAACGCCCGAAAAGCTGCAAGCGTTTTTTGAACAACTTTTTGCAGCAGGCTTCAAGCCCGATGTTTTCGCCGTACAAGATGGCATCGGCGCCAGCGATGCGGGAAAAGCACATGCAGACATTTTGACCGTAGCAAATTACGAGCGTGCGGTCGCGAATGCATGTTCGCAATACGGGATTGAATTTTGGGTGGATATGGAATTGTTCCGCACAAACGATTCGCACGCGCTTGCCGATAGCGCAAGACTTTCGGCGCAATTAGATACAGCACGCGCGGCAGGAGCGTCAAAGGTTATTGCTTACGACTTAGCCGTTCTCGGGAATGCGGGGTTGGACTCGCTTGAGAAATGGTTTCCGCGAGATAATTCGCAAGCAACGTCTATCAAGATTCGCCGCAACCCAAACAAGTCACAAAAGTTCGGCGATCCGCGCCACAAAGAAATCCGCTATTACAAACTGAACGGCGCAAGAGTGAAGATAAGCGAATAAAACGCAACACTCTTCAACTTTTATCCATACACATTTTTGTATATTCCTCTTATGAATAAAATTATTTTCATTCTATTTTTTGCAATCGGGCTTGGAACCGCAGCAGCGGACGCAATTGTCAAGGACAAAAAAGTCAAAGAGAGCAAGCCCAAATACGCCATGACCGAAATCATGGATT
>JAEEGG010014444.1_pt1 | contig 16722 bp, 20 predicted proteins | sample 9134161 | NCBI WGS metagenome assembly JAEEGG01 (sample SAMN16246543, study PRJNA631951) | gut metagenome | biome: gut microbiome; feature: rumen; material: CR-attached | host: Bos | place: Iran: Karaj | collected 2018-10 | reverse complement strand
AGCGGCCGTGACCGTGACCAACTCCGTAGATATGTTCTATTACTGCAACTGCCTGGTGGGCGGAAAGGGCACAACCTACAATGAATCCAACCCGACGGACAAGACCTATGCCCACATCGACGGCGGCCCCAGCAACCCGGGCTACTTCACCGATAAGAACGCTGGCCTGCGTGGTGACGTGGATGGCAGCGGCAACGTGAGCATCGACGACGTGACGGCGCTGATCGACTACCTGCTGGGCACAAACACTGGTATTAACTTGCAGGGCGCCGACTGCGACCTGAGCGGCAATATCTCCATCGACGACGTGACAGTTCTGATTGATTACCTCTTAAGCGGTGCGTGGTGACAACGTCACCAGCGCCCCGCTGTGTATGGGTGTATAGTGGCCTGGCGCCCACGTGTATAAGTGTATATGGCATCCGCGTTCCATCCATCTGGGATGCGGATGTCTCTATACACGCGGGCTCAGCCCGCAATACACTATACACACGCCGTAGGCGTTCTCGCCTCTGCGAGCCCTTGCGAGTAATAACAAATGCTTAGCGACTTAGCGTGAGGGCTTTCCGTGCGTTTTGGGCTGGCTAGTGCTCTGGGATTTGGCAGTCTCGACATTTTTATCTACTTTTGCAAGTCCATTTCATAGAGACATCAACATTAATAACCATAAATAGAAAGACAAGAAAATGAAAATGAAAATGTTAGAAGGAAAAGTGGCGCTCATTACCGGAGCTGCCAGGGGCATTGGAAAGGCCATCGCCCTGAAGTATGCCGCCGAGGGTGCCGACATTGCATTCACCGACCTCGTCATTGACGAGAATGGCAAACAGACCGAGCAGGAAATCGCTGCCCTGGGTGTGAAAGCCAAGGGCTATGCCAGCAATGCCGCGAGCTTTGATGAGACCGAGGCTGTCGTGAAGCATATTCACGAGGACTTCGGCCATATTGATATTCTGGTCAACAATGCCGGCATCACCAAGGACGGTATCATGCTGCGCATGACCGAGCAGCAGTGGGATGCTGTTATCGCTGTTAACCTCAAGAGCGCGTTCAACTTCATCCATGCTCTGGTGCCCATTATGATGCGCCAGCGAGCCGGTTCCATCATCAACATGGCATCGGTGGTGGGCGTTCACGGCAATGCCGGACAGGCCAACTACGCTGCCAGCAAGGCCGGCCTTATCGCCCTGGCCAAGAGTATCGCCCAGGAGATGGGTAGCCGTGGCATCCGTGCCAATGCCATCGCTCCGGGCTTCATCGATACCGACATGACCAAGGCGCTGCCTGAGGAGGTGCGCAAGGAGTGGTGCCAGCGCATCCCCCTGCGCCGTGGCGGCACTGTCGAGGACATCGCTAACGTGGCCACATTCCTCGCCAGCGACATGTCGAGCTACGTTACCGGTCAGGTCATCCAGGTCGATGGTGGCATGAATATGTAAGCACCTTATTTGAATAGTGCAATAACAACAGGGACACCCAGATTCTTGGGTGTCCCTGTTGTTATTGTTAGTTTTGTCGTTGATTTTGCAGATATTTGTTTGATATTTGGTGATTTGTATTTAAATTTGCGGCCAATTGGGGTTGCTGACTCAAAAAGTGTCATTTTATTAATTATTAAAGAATCTGAACATGAACAAGAAATTTCTACTTTTTATTGTTGTTGCCTGTCTCATGGTAGTGAGTGCAGGCGCCCAGTCACGAAAGTCGGACGCGGCTCGATCGTTGCAACGGCCGACATTAAGTCGCGTGAACCCGCAAGTCGCTGCGAGTGTTCAGGAAATGCAGGAGCGCTCTCCTGTCGCTGCGCCTGCTCGGGACAATGCCCCCCTGAAGCCATTCTATCGCCGCCCGGCCGGTGCATTCTATTGCTCGCAGGTTGCTATAAACGGTGTAGGCGGGTATATGCTAAATCATGACTTTGCCCTGCTCAAGCCCTATGCCGAGTATGCTTTTTATGGGTCTGTCCAAAACGCTGATGGGAATACTGATGTTGCTTGGGATGCGTATCGTGCTCCAGATTACGTTGAAGCAGTTGATCGTGAGTGGGTATTGAAAATGGCATATGACATGTCTATCGAGCCGATGCCCATATTCTATGCTACAGATGGCCCGCTGGATGATCCCCAGTCCAATTGGTATTCTTACCAGATGCCCTATTACTCTCGGCAGAGTGGCGGTTTCGTCGAAGATGTGCGCTATGCCCAAGCATGGGCAGTGCCTAATCCTGATGTTGTTTTTACCGATGAGGATGAGAGTGTTGACTTTCTTTTGTCGAGCAAGACGACTTGTACGGGTGGCCGTAATAATGATTTAAACTACAGTTGGATAAAGTATTCTAGCGTTTTCCCGATTGTTCAAGAGAACCCCTTTGGCAAGAACACTAAGCACATCGATGGCATGGCTCAGGCCTTTGAACGTCCCGAGCATCCCTATCTGCTCAAGAAAGTTTATTTTTGGATAAACTCGATTGAATGCGATGCCCCTGTCAGTCTCACCTGTAAAGTGTATCGTCTTGAAGATATTCCTCCCTATAAGGATGAAGGTTGCGCCGTCTTGCCTGAAGCGCCTGGAGAACTGATTGCGATAGGAGAGGGTATTGTGGACCAAATGACTCAAGAAGAAAAAAATGGGTTTGTCGAGTTTGAACTCTTTGGATTTGATGAGGATTCCCCAGAGTTGATTTATGAAATGGACCCCACGATTGACTATCCGATTCTCGTTGTCATCGAAGGCTATAATGATCCAGCTGCTGCAGACCTCGTTGACTTTTCAGCATTAATCTGTGCCGACATCCATGAAGACGAGGGCTACGGAGAATTGGCCTATCTTAAAACTCCAGTTAATGACGAAGATGGGAACTTCACTGGCGAGTATGAATGGACTGGCTTGAACCATTATATTAACAATGCCGAGATGAAGACAGCCCTCTCGATCTTCATTGTTGCCGACCAGCCTTTTATCACCTTTAACTATAAAGAAGAGGATGGTGAGTATGTCTTCCCTCCAGAGGGTGGCCTTATGGAGAAGCACTTTGGGGATTCTACCACATGCAGCATTGAGTTTTATTCATTGACACCCAGTGCCGACGATGGCTGGACTGTAACATGTCGTGGAGAGGAAATTCCCGAATGGCTGGACATTGAACTGATTGATGGTGATGACTTTGGCGAATTTAATAATCTCGTTACTGCCAAAGTTGTTGCCGAGCCGATACCCGAGGGAGTGTCTTATCGTGAGGCCGTCGTCAGGTTTGAAATCCCTGGTGCCTATATCAATTACAAGTTCATTCAAGATGGCGGGCATCTGCCTAATCCTTGTATTGACGAAGATGGAGAGATTAATATCGGTGACTTGAATTACTTGATATCCCTGATACTTAACGAAATGTATGATAACTGTTATGATGTGAATGAAGACGGTGAACTCGGTATTGCCGACATCAATGCGCTGATAGACCTTATTTTATGGGAATAAACTATCTTGAGATTTCAAGACTGTCAATGCCGTGACTCCTGTCACGGCATTGTTTTCATGTGATGTTGTTTCGAAAGGATTCTCTTGCTGCTGGGCGCTGTTGCACAAGAACGTCAATCTTCGCCCTCGGCTACTTCGCACTGGCACATTTCGCTGTATTCCTGCCAGTCGGGGTCTTCTTCGGCCTCGAACTGGAGTGGCAGGGCGGGGAAGGGTGCCATCACTTCATTGAACTTGCGTTGGAAAATGTGCAGGCTGCGGGTGTAGAACACCCAATTGCGTTCACTGTCACCAGTGTAGATGCCAGTGAGCACAGCTACTGGATCTCTGTCAAAGCTTTCATTCAAGGCATCGGTAACCTCTTCCATGATTTTACTGTCGGCAAACACTGGCAAGCCCTTGTCGTCGCCCTCATAGGACCAAGTCACCTCAACGCGGTACCGGTAAAGTCCTGTCTCAATCACATTTTGCATTGCGCGTCGCCCGGTGACCAGGATGAGGTTACCGTTTTCGCCCTCGGCTGGAGCGGTCCACCAGTCATTGCTGATTCGGAGTTTTGCCATAGCGTGTTAGGTTATCTTTCAACCGAAACAAGTGCCACGGCTTTTGGGCAGCTCGTCGCACTTGTTGGTTTATGGGTTATCATTATGTTATGTTTTATTACAAGGCGCTGCCAGACGGATATACTAGATTGACCACCTCATACTTGATGCTGCGGTTCTCGCCCTGTCCTCGGCTGGCATAGACACCGAAACTTGCTTTTACCGTGGGGCTGTCACCATAGGTCCCTGAAGCCAGCTTATTCTTGACCTCATTGAGATAAGCCACAAACTTGGGCATGAACTCCTCGTCAAATTTCTTGATGGCTTCGGCATCGGTGGTCTCGAATTCCGAAGCTGCACCGCTCGAGTAGTTCACTTTGCGGTCAAAAGCAATCTGATTGGTGTTGATCCAAGACTTGATGTCGTTGAGCAACTCCTCAGGGCCTTCAAAGGAAACCTCTCCGGCCGAGATGGAGTAGGACACAAATAAAGGATACTCGGGGTCTTCTTTGCCTCCCAAGCCACATGATGAAAAGCCTGTGGAAATGAGTAATACGCTGATTAATAAGAGTGCGAACTCGTGAATCTTATTCATTTTTGTAGGTCGAATGTACTCTAAATGATAGTTAATATTATTCCGTGGCAAAATTACACAAAAATGGGAAACAGAACCGTAATCCATGAATTATTTTTTGTCTTGCTTACCTTTCTTAGCGGATTTTAATGGGAAATCTTACCGCAAAAGATGCATTAAGTGTCCTAAATCACTGTAAAAAAGCACAAAATGACGCAAAAAACTCCCGAAAACACTTGTTAATAACTTTATTTCAATGAATTTTGAAAATCGTGTTTGTAACCTGCTGAGAGGCAGGTTTTTTTGTTTGTGGTGGTGTGTAGTGGAGAGAGGTCGCGACAATAATTCGGCAACAAATCAGTATTCCTCGACCTTGAGGTCACGCACATAGACGCTCCCGAACTGGAGCCATTGCTCTGCCATCCCGTGCACGGGTTCGTAGTGGTCGAACGTGCCACCTGTTATCTTGTATGACTTCTCGCTGTTGAGAGTAGCGGCCAGCTGCGGGTCAAGGTCATCGCAGAACACGAGGAGGCTCGTTATGTCATCGCCCTTGTATTTATAGCTGAACATGATGTGAAGCTGACCTCCAACGTCGGCGATGTCCTCAAAAGTGAACTCGGAGCCTTCAAGGATGCCGGGGATGGAGCCCAGGTGCTTCTCAAAGTCGTCGCAGATCTGCTTCGCCACTGCGATGTTTCCCGCATAGTTCGGATAGACCTTCGTGATTGAGTCCCTGTACTGCTCAAATGCAGTACCTTTTTTCTCTGCCTGGTGCTCGCCGGTGCATGAGCCCAGGGCAAGCAGCACCATGAATAATGCTATTACCTTTTTCATAATGAGTGAATTTATTGATTTTGTAACTGTTTGATTTTGTCCTGCAGGTTGCGGATGGTCTCCTGCTGCATGGAGATCACGTCCACGAGGTTGTCGAGGCGTTTTGCCTGGGCGGTTTCGGTGTCGCCCTTGAGCATGCTGCCCTCATCACGGAGCAACCAGTTGCAATCTATCTCGGGAAATTGTTGTGCAATGGCCACAAGTGTGGCCACGTTGACGCGTTGTCCGTTGAGTTGTCGCCAGAGGTTTGCCTGAGTCGATCCAACCTTCTTGGCGAATGCCGTTTGTGAGAGTCCGCTGTACTCGATGACAGCGAGTAATTTTTCGGTAATCATAGTGCCTTGTGTTTTTGGTGTATAAAAGCTGCTTTTTGTTAATCATTGTTAAATATTGCCCAAATAATACGGATAAGTATTGCTATTATACAAATTCGTATTATCTTTGCATCAATCAATCATCAACGATGCAAATTTACATCATTGATTTGGATTTACAAAACATTTATAACTAAAACTTTAGAGACATGGAAGAGAAAAATTTGAAAGAGGGACAGGTCGCAGAGCAGACCACCTCACAGCAGGACGAGAACATGAACATGAGTGATGTGGATGCGCTCAAGGCTGAAATCAAGAAACTCAATGAGACGATTGATTACCTGCGCACCTCGAACAGCAGGGAGTACCGCAAGGTGGATATCCTCAAGGGCGCATTGAAGATGCTCAAGGACAAGTACAGCGTCTCGGATAGTGACTACTATGGTGCCCTGCTTTGCGGAGGCGAGGGAGAGATCGACATCGACACCATCCTCTACCAGTTATCGAAGTAATCGTCAAACCACCAAACCAACACAGCTATGAATTTCTTCAAGGTAACAGTCGTGTACAATGAGCGACACATGACAGAGGACATCTTCAACGATGAGAGAGCCGCCAGGGCTGCTTTTGCGGAAGCTGACCGCAATCCCCATGTATGGGGCGCGAAACTCTACAACTGCGAGTTCGTGAACGGCAGGCTGGAGACGAAAGACTGCATCGTAAGGGTGTAACAAACATCTAAGCACATTCCGAAGTTTGGTCAACTTCATGGCCTCTCGCGATGAGGGCCACCGCAGTAGCATAAGAGCAGTGCCGCCCATGCCCGGGCAAGATGGAGAGTGCGAGTCCTCCCTGCGGAACACAGCAGAGTTCCTTGACATGTTGGCAGCAGGATAGTCGAAGGCGACAGACCTGCAACAAATCCCGCATCGCCAATGCGGGTGGTGTGACCAGGCACCGGGAACCTGGCGGGGACAATCGTAACTGGCCCCGAGAACCCAGTGACGAGTAAGAACGAAAACGACAATGGTATCTGCCATACAACATATACGATTGAGATTTGCTCATAAGGTCCAGAAATGGGCACTCCGCTAAGCCGATGGGGGTACGATCCACAATCCTTGAGGGATGTGGTGGGCCAAAGGAACTGGCGGTTTTTGGGGTAGTAGTTCAAGGGACAGAACGCCCGCCTGGGACGGGAGATGCTGGTTCGAGTCCAGCCGACTCCACCTAATTTGTGTGTTTTTCATGGTATTATAAAAGCTGCCCCTCCCTGTCGGGAGACACGGAGGGTTTTTACTGACATCATCAATCATCATTTTATATATGGAGAATTTGACAACCACGGATGCAATCCGTAAGATGAAAGTCGGGGATGAGCTTTCGTTCCCCGCAAAGCGTGCCGAGTACATCCGCACGATCACCGGATCTCGACTCATTCCTGAGCGTAAGTCCGGTATGCGTTGGTCAACGGTCGTTGACATGGAAGAGGGTACAATCACCGTCAAGCGTATCGCATGACACGCGAGGAGATTGAGACCCGTTTGCTTGAGAACATCCTGTCGGTAACGTCAGGGATGACCATCGGCAAGCGTGCCGCCGCCCGCATTGTGGGAGGCGAGAAGAAACTGGAGCTGCTGCACGTCTCGGGTGCCGTCGAGTGCCAGGGAAAGGGTAGCGGCCAAAACGGAAAATGGAGGTATAACCTCTCACAAGTCCTGCAACATTGCAGGCATATATAGTAGCCACAAAAGTCAAACATCTAATTTTTACACGGAAATGAAGAAGTATTTTTTAATCATGTCGGCGTGTCTGCTCTTGGTGTTCTATCACCTTATCCCGGCAGACGCGCCCAGTTCTGATGTGTGGGAGTGGCTGGCCTCATCGGTCGGTGCACTCGCATTGCTTTACTACCTGTTCCATTCGTTGGGCTGGAAGGAGAGCAATCGTTAAACAATGTTGGTGGGTTGCATTTTTTGCAAATTGCATTGCCCGTAATTCGCCAATAATCACTATCTTTACAATGCTTTAATTACTATAAGTCAAACATTTAATTCTTACGAGACATGGAAAAGGAAGAATTGAAACAAAGCGTGTTTAAGACGTTGAACGGTATCGACGTCAACGAACACACCGAGAAGAAGAACGGCCTGACCTATCTGAGTTGGCCGTGGGCATGGGCAACCGTCAAGGGGCTTTACCCCGACACCGCCTATGAGGTACGCCATTGGGACGGCAAGCCGTTCTACTATGATGAGGTGCTCGGCTACATGGTTGAGACCTCGGTCACCATCCAGGGCGAGACCAAGACAATGTGGCTGCCTGTGATGGACAGCAAGAACAAGGCTCAAAAAGCGCAGCCGTACACCTACACCGTTTTCTACAAAGGTGGCAAGAGCGAAGAAAAGACCGTCGAGGCTGCCACGATGTTCGACATCAACACCGCAATCATGCGTTGCCTGGTCAAGAACCTTGCAATGTTCGGGTTGGGGTTGTACATCTATGCCGGTGAGGATCTGCCTGCAGCTGTTGTCGAGCAAGCCAAAGAGGCCGCTGCAGCAGCTGCCGCCGATGACCTGCCCAAGGCCGAGGAGGAAATGAGAGCATGTAAGAGCCGCGACGAAATCAACGCCGTTTGGTCGAAGTGGACCACCAAGCACCCGGAATACTCGACACAGAGCCACGAGTTCTACAAAGTGACCGTTGAGGTCGGACAATCAATCAAGTAATCTCTACGTTCCATGATAAAATTTGAAGATTTGAAGCAGTCGGAGGTAGTGTTCAATGAGGAAGCTCATACCTACCTCCGAGGTGGCGAGAAACTGAGCGGCATTACCTCGCTCATCCACTCGGTTCTCCAGTTGGGCGTTTACCCTGACGCCAATGAGTATGTCCGTAACGTGCAGATCCCGAAAGCCGGTTACTACGGCACCTGCATCCACAAGGCCATTCAGATGTACGAGGACATCGGCATCGAGATGACCAAGTTCCCCGAGAAGGAACACCCCACCGCCGGAACACTGCCCGCTCAGGATGTGAGCATTGAACTTGAAACTTACAAGCGGCTCAAGCCTAAGAAGCTGCGGGTTATTGCCACCGAGTTCACCGTTTCGTTTGGCATGTTTGCCACGCAGGTTGACTCAGTCTTGGCTGATGAGGACGATAACATTTATCTTGATGACCACAAGTCAAACAACCTGGATTACTATCCTGGTGGCAAGGATGGGCTGAAGGAATACCTCTCATGGCAGTTGTCCGCAAACGCTGTGATGTTTGAGAACCAAACAGGGCTCAAGGTCAAAGGCCTTTATGCTGATTGGATACGCAAAGGTGATGGCGAGTTGTGGAAGATTGAGCGCGTTCCCGATGAGAAGGTGTTGCAACTCCTTTCTACTGAAATCCTGCCAAAGCCTGAAGGTGGTTTCATCTACATCAATGAGGCGATGCAGGTCGAGGCCGCAAAGGTTGAGGAAGTAAAGCCGGCAGAGAGCAAATCTGATGCTCTTGTAGTGCCTCCCGAGATTACCACTGCAATCGCCAACCTGCTCAAGGCTGAGAAGGCCGCCAAGCTGATGAAAGACAAGCTGCGTGAACTCATGGAGGCCAACGGCGTCACCAAGTGGGAGTGCGACGATTTCGTTGTCAGCATCATCAAGGCGAGTGTCGCCACCTCCTTCGACTCGGCGGCATTCAAGAAGGCCGACCCCGAGACCTACGAGAAGTACTTAAAAACAACCACCCGCAAGGGAAGTTTCACCATTAAAGCGAAGTAATCATGAGCGAAGTATTATATGATAACCTTGTGACGGCGGTGCGTTGCACCAACGACTACAGCAAATTCAAACTGATTGCCCAAAACAGGGAGCCAGACCATGTTAAGGCGCTGATGGTGTCTTTTAAAGATAGGATGGTTCCAAATGCAATTCTTTGCAACGAGCATTTTGAAATCATTGACGGACAAAACCGCTTCATTGCTCTCAAAAATCTCGGTATGCCAATCTACTACTATTGCATCAAAGGCCTTGGTATTTACGACGTAGCATCGTTAAACAGTTACGGTAAGAACTGGAGCAATGACGATTTCATCCGCATGTGGGCAGCTCTCGGCAAAGACGAATACAAGAAAATTCTTTCTTTCTGCGATGAGTTTCCCGACATAACGATTTCAAATGCAGTTACCATTCTTTCAGGTGCTTCAAAATACGATGTTCATGGCAACACGTTAACGGATTTGACTTCCGAAAAACACGGGAAAGCCCCAAAGATCAGCCGTATTAAAGACGGCTCATTCGTTGTTAATGACATTGATCACGCTCGCTATGTTGCTCGTTGCATCATGGAATATAAGGCTTTTTCGAGACCAGGTAAGCAGATTTACATTCAGTCTGCTTTTGTGTCTGCTATGACGAGGTTGTTGAAACATGACAACTTTGACAATGCTGAAATGGTGCGTAAAGCATCCATGTTCCCATCCCTGTTTTTCAGGTGTGTGAATGCGAAAGAATACATCCAAATGTTAGAGGACCTTTGGAATTATCGACGCAAAAAGACTATTAGGTTTAAAATTAATTAGAAAGCATCATGAGTCTTAACAAAATATTCCTTATCGGTAACGTCGGGAAAGAGCCCGAGTTCCGTACAACCCAGTCAGGCGAGATTGCATCTTTCTCACTCGCCACAACCGACCGAGCCTACACCACATCAAAGGGTGTTCAAGTCCCGGAACGCACCACTTGGCATAACATCATCGTCTTTGGTGATGGCCTTATCAACAAGCTTGTGAGACCTTACATCCACAAGGGCACGAAACTCTACATCGAGGGCAAGCAGAGCAATCGCACCTATGATAAGAGTGACGGCACTAAGGGCTTCGCGAGCGAGGTTATAGTGAACGACCTCCAGTTGCTTGACAGCAAGCCGCAACAGGCAGAAGCGCCACAAGCACCGGCCCCCGCGCCTTATGCACCCTACTGATATGGCACAGCAAGTAGAAGACAAGGACTTTCTCATCATTGAGTGTACCAGTGATGAGTTGAGCGCAGTAACCCACATGCCTTGCATCTGCGACTATTGTGCCAAGCCTTCCGAGAATGGGTACTACATCGCAGTTCTCAATAGTTGGTATTGTCCCAAGTGCTACAAGCGGTGGAGAAAATCCGCAAGGCCATACGAACCGGACAAACCGATTGAGCGCAGGAATTACGAACGCTACGGCACATTGCTTGGTGTGTTATGATTATCCACCTGCGAAAAGACCAGGGCCACGTCACCGACCAGCGCACCCTCGACCAGTGCATGGGCTTCCTGCCCAACGGTGACTATGTGGCAACCATAGAGACCAGGGCGCAATGGGAGAAGCGGCAACCCCGCACACTCAACCAGAACGCCCTGTTCTATGTGTGGTGCCATCACATAGCCGCGTTCTTCAACGCGACCTATGGCGATGACTCGTGGAACAAGGACAACGTGCATGACCTGTTCTGCGAGATGTTCAAGCAGCCGTTCGTGCTGCCTAACGGTCAAGTGATTGATAAGTGGGTGGAGACATCGAAGCTCACCAAAAAGCAGATGACCGAGTTTATGAACAAGATCCAGTCGTACATGGCCACCGAGCACGGTGCAACCGTCCCGCTGCCTGATGACGACAAATACAAGGATTTTCAACTGGAATACTCATAAATTTCTTTAAGCATTTTAGAACAATTTTCCTTCCCGGCCAGCAGCGATGCTCGTCGGGATTTTCACACGGGGCTTACGGGTGCTTGGCTGCAAACAACCATTAGTTAAATCGGTATGTTAAATGTTTGATTTCTCAAAAAGCGGCGGTCAGGTGTGGTTCAACTCCACGAGCCTCCCAAGCAGAAGTACTGAAAGTAATACTTTTTCATCGGCATTTGTAAAGTAGGCGGGAAACACGCCCTAACCCTTGAGGGGGACCGGCACCAAATAAACTGGCAGATGTCGTCAACAAGGAAAAATGCTTTTTCCGCTCCGTCGTGATACGTGGCGGACTCATCACCCTGCACGGGAAGTGCGTAATTTTTTCATAGGATTAAGATTTAAGTTAATAAAAAAATGAATTAGTTACTACACTGCCATGCTCCCCTGTGAAGGCAAAGCATGGACTCATCACCTGGCCCAGGTAGGGCACAAAGTAAATTTCTTTTTCATAATTAATAGTATTTGATGTTTAATCGGCCCCGCTTACCTGCGAAGGCGAGCGGGCAATCATCACCCGTCCTGTTCGGGTACAAGCAGGAAACCTCGTCGCGTTGGTTAGCGTCGGAGCGATCACGCTATGGTATAAGAGCCCAGGAGGCCAGCGCGACACCGTATCACAGCAGGGAGGTGGGAGCGGTAACGCCTCACACGGAATTAAAGGCCTCGGCAACCCCTGCTGAACGCATAACATCGTAGTTTTTCATGGTAATAGTTTTAAGTTTAAAGGTTATGTTAATGGTATTACAAGTTAATTAGTTACAATCCCGCTGACCTGGGAAGGCAAAGCGGGTAAACATCACCCAGCTGCGGGCAGCAGCGCAATTCACACCGGGAACGGCAGCGAGTCGTGGAAGATCCCCGCCGACGAGTCGGTGCTGAGATAAACAACTATAATTATTAATTCGTGGGACGAAAGACCGCGACCTTACCATAGTTGCTTTTTCACAGGGATGACGAATATTTACTTTTTCTAATTTTCCACATGTTTTTGCTCGCCTTATCAATGAGGTGAGCAAACCCATCACAGTAGGGTGGTTGGCGCAGTAATGCCCAGCTCGGAATTAAAAACGTCTCGCACACCCTACTGACGGCATCCTGGCCAGGATGGTCAAGCTGACGACCTGAACATCAGCACCGAGTTGCCGGTCAATGCAGCGAAAATGAACGGTTTTGTTTGTTGTTTATAAAAGATTGGAGTCACGGCGAGTGACGGAAGACCCGCTTGGTCGTGTACCAGGCCGCGTGACATAAACGGTATTATTCCACATCTAATGTGGTGCGTTATCGCAGGGTTACGCTACAAGTTACCTAAAGGTATGATTGAAAGAATTGACATTTTAATTCACTTAATCCACCCTCCCTGCTGTGAAGCGTTGGAGGGTACACCGGGACGAAGAGCCGCACCATGGGCAAGGCGGATGATAATACCGTAAATGAGCAGCTGCGTTCAATTCCAGCCGTCCCGGCACGACACATTTTCTTTCCGTGTTTCGGGTCCAGACCGTCACACCGTTGGCGGCTGGACTTTTTCAAGTCAAACATTTAATCAATGAAATATCAACTCCGTGACTATCAACAACGGGCAAGCGACGCAGCGGTGAACTACTTCACGAGCAAGACAAAGGGCAACGGCCTGCTGATCCTGCCGACTGGTGCGGGTAAATCACTGGTGATTGCCGACATCGCCTCAAAGATAGACGAGCCGCTGATAGTGCTGCAGCCGAACAAGGAGATCCTGGAGCAGAACTACAAGAAGCTGCTCTCCTATGATGTGTTCGACTGCTCCATCTACTCGGCAAGCCTGAACCGAAAGGAAATAAACCGCATCACATTCGCCACCATCGGCAGCGTGATGAACCACCTGCACGACTTCGATGCGTTCCACAAGATCATCATCGACGAGTGCCACCTGGTCAACCCCGGCGAGGGACAGTACAAGGAGTTCATCGAAGCCGTCGAAGGCCGCAAGGTGGTCGGACTGACCGCCACACCGTTTCGCCTCGGCCAGACAATCGACCCCAAGACCATCAACTGGAAGGTGCCGCAGTACGGCAGCATCCTCAAGTTCATCACCCGCACACGTCCCCGCATCTTCGACAGGGTTCTCTACTTCTGCCAGGTGCGTGAGCTGCTCGACAAAGGCTACCTCGCACAGATGCGCTACTTCGACATGGTTAAGATAGAGGGTGAGCGCGTGAAGATGGAAAACGTGAAGCTCAACACAACCGGTGCCGACTATGACGAGAAATCGCTGAAGGCCGAGTTTGAGCGTGCCGATTTCTACGAGTACACGCTGACGATCATCAACCGCACCCTTCACCCGAAGGACGGCAAGCCGAGGAACGGAATACTGGTGTTCACCAAGTTCGTCGAGGATGCCGAGCGGTTGACCTGGGACCTCGACGGCGTGTGCGAGATGGTATCAGGTTCGACGCCCATGAAGGAGCGAGAGGCTATCCTTGAACGCTTCAAGAGTGGCGAGACAAAGGTGGTGGCCAATGTCGGTGTGTTGACTACAGGCTTCGATTATCCGGCACTCGACACGATCATCCTTGCGAGGCCTACGATGAGCCTTGCACTCTATTACCAAATGGTCGGCCGTGCTATCCGTCCATATCCTGGTAAGGTGGGCTGGGTGATTGACCTCTGCGGGACTGTTTCCAAGTTCGGCGAGGTGGCAGACTTGGAGGTGGACCAGGAAGGAGCCAACAAATGGATTATCACCGGCACCAAGGATAAGAAACAACTGACTAACATAATAATGAGAAAGTGACATGGCAATGAAATTCTTTAACAAAAAGGTCTATATCGTGCCCGGCAACGCCCACAGGTTCCGCACGGAGCATGATGCTATTTATTACTGCAATCAGCACGGCATAGACACCTCCACGATTGAGAAGTACGACTCAATCAAGGAATATGACCGATGGATTGAGCTCCAGAAGATGCAGGCTGATGGCCGAATCAGCGACCTTCGCCGCCAGGTCGAGTACGAAATCATCCCCGAGCAGTTCGAGATGGCGCATGTGCGTGACCGTGTCATCAATGACTGGATGGTGGAGAATGAACATTACCACACGAGGCGGGAGGCCGAGGCTTACTGCCGTGAGCATGGCCTCCAGTTCGCATCCATCACCAAGAGCCACCGCACTGAGCCGGTGTATAAGAAGGTGGTTTACGAGCAGAATGCGGTATATACCGCCGACTTCGTCTTTGTAGAGAATGGCGTGACGGTTGTTGAGGACTGCAAGAGCGAGTACACCAGGAAGGAAAAGGACTACGTCTTGCGACGCAAGCTGATGCTCCATGTTCATGGCATCCGCATCGTCGAGACCTAACACCAACAGCACTATGGAAGGCTGGATTAAACTCCACCGCATACTCCTTGAATGGGAGTGGCATGATGTCCCAGCCATGATGACCCTTTGGGTGCACCTGCTGATGCTTGCCAATAATCGTGATAGAGAGTGGCACGGGACCAAGATTGTAAGAGGTCAGTTAGCCACAAGCCTATCAAACCTGTCTGCAATGACAGGTCTAACAGTTAAGCAGGTTAGGCTGTGTCTTCAACGCCTGAAAGACAGCAAACAAATCTGCACTAAAAGGGCAAACAAATTTACTATAATAACTATTTGTAAATTTGAGAGTTACCAACTTTTGGAACAGGTGGAAGGGCAAACAAAAGGCACTGAAAGGGCAGGCAAAGGGCAGGAAGAGGGCACGGAAAGGGCAGACAAAGGGCAACAACGTGAGAAGGAAAGAAAGAAAGAAGGAAAGAATAATATAAAAACATCTACTAACGTAGATGCAAAAAGACCGAGTTTTGTTGACCCTGCCTTTGAAACTGTTTTCTCAACCTGGCTGGAGTATAAGCATCAGCGACGTGAGTCTTACAAAAGCGAGATGTCGCTGAGAACCTGCTACAAGAAACTATACGACCTCGCTGGTGGTGATCCTGCCGTGGCGATGGCGATAGTTGAACAATCAATGGCTAACAACTGGGCTGGACTGTTCGCCCTAAAACGTCAAAACAATGGAACCAACCAGACTCAACCAACTGGAGACCCGAGGCAGCAGGAACGAGCAAACCTTGCCCGCGACTACGCAGCAACTATCTCCCGCCGTCTTGCAGAAGACGATGCGCGTACTGAAGCGTTACGGAAGCCGTGAGAATTTCTTCACCACGCTCAACCCGAGCGTTCAGCTCATAGCCGGGCGCGACCCCGAGCACGCCGTCCTCAGTGAAGATGCGCCGACGCTGGCCATCATGCGCTACGCATACGGAGAAGGCTTCCCTGCCACATGGCTCATGCCGCAGATCCTCGACCTGGTTGTGTACTCAAACTCCAAGGGGACGTTGAGCGACCGTCAGGCCGAGTTCCTTGCCGAGGTCATCGCAAACGAGTACGGCTTCTTGAAGGCGTCCGAGCTGCTGCTTTTCTTCTACAAGTTCAAGGCCGGGGAATACGGTCACTTCTACGGAGCCGTTGACCCGATGCGCATAACGATGGCGTTGGATGAGTTCTGCGATGAGCGTGAGCGCATCCTGGAACGCCACGAACGAGAGCAGGAGAAAATCCGTGAAGCCATGCAACCCAAGCCGCAGCCCGTCAAGCCGGAGGAATGGTGCAGGCAAAACGGTTTGCCCGAGTGCCACACCGCACTTGAGGCGTGGCAGATGCGCAACCGCATCCAGGACATTATCGAGGGCGTGTTGTGGTTCATCAACACAATGTGGACTTTGGTTAATGCGCCAAGTGCTTACGCCAAACCACGTTAAAAAGAGTTGGTGCGAAGCAAAAAGGGCGAAAATCAGAACCGCCCAACGCCTGCCCGGTATTAACTTTACTGTTGATAAGATTTCAAAGTCAAACATTTAATTCTTATGAGCGAGACAACTAAAAAACAATTTGACGAGCTGAAAGCAAAGCATCCTGACGCTGTTCTGCTCTTCCGTGTCGGTGACTTCTACGAGTGCTACATGGAAGATGCGAAGACGGTGTCTGATGTGTTGGGGTTGACGCTCACCAGGGTGGACTCCACATTCCACTATAAGGAGCCTGCCTATATGTGCGGTTTTCCCAATCATGCGCTCGACTCGTACTTGCCCAAACTTGTCCGTGCGGGCGTCCGCGTCGCTTTGTGCGACCAACTGAAGGAACCACCGGCCAAAGAGCCGACAACAAGTCAAACATTTAATTCAAAACGAAACATGGAAAAGAAAAAGAAAGCAGAAATCATTAACATTCCCATCGGGGCC
>JAEEGG010014442.1_pt1 | contig 16723 bp, 17 predicted proteins | sample 9134161 | NCBI WGS metagenome assembly JAEEGG01 (sample SAMN16246543, study PRJNA631951) | gut metagenome | biome: gut microbiome; feature: rumen; material: CR-attached | host: Bos | place: Iran: Karaj | collected 2018-10 | reverse complement strand
TCAGTTGTCCACCCTTGTCGGCACCCAAACCGGCATCAAACAAAATGGTGTCCACGGAGTCCATTGCTAAAAAAACGTTGATAGCCGAAGGGCTTGCTCCTGCCGGCATCAGGGTATTGAGCAGACTATCGTTGTAAGAACCGCGGAAAAGGTCGGCAGACATCTCGTTTTCTATGTCCGTCAAACCTATAATCAGCATTCCGTCCCCACATTGCAAGCTGGGAATTTTGTCGTTATATACTGTATCAATAACAGATTGTGTGGCTTCTGTTGTCTCTTTGGACATTCTGTTACTGCAAGCGGTCATACTTATTGCCGCCAATAGCAACAACATTGTGCGTTTGATAAAAAACTGTTTATTCATTTGTATGAGATTTTAATATGCAAAGATAATAAAAAACAATATGTCTCCGGTAAATTCATACCAATTTTAAAAACATAAAAAAGCGACCATCAGGTCGCTTTTTGTTATTTTTCGGCTAAAATTTTCTCTATCTTTTCTGTCAGCAGAGGTATCACCTTGTTGACATCACCCACTATACCCAAATCGGCCACTTGGAAAATAGGGGCAAATTTGTCTTTATTGATAGCAATAATCAATTCTGACTCTTCCATACCTGCCAAATGCTGTATGGCACCGGATATGCCACATGCAAAATAAACATCCGGTCTAACGGTTTTACCTGTTTGTCCCACTTGTCTGGCGTGGTCCATCACACCGGCATCTACCATAGCTCTTGAAGAAGACACTTGTGCTCCCAATACATCTGCCAAGCGTTGCAATTTGGCAAAACCTTCCTTGTTGCCTACACCTCGACCGCCGGACACCAATATTTTGGCTTCGGTGATATCCACTCTATCTTTTTCGTTTTTAACTTCTTGCAACAATTTTACTTTAAATTTACTTGTGTCAAATGTCGGTTTGAAGTCTATTATATTACCTTTTCGATTGGCATCTCTATCTCTTTTCTGCATCACTCCCGGACGAACGGTGGACATTTGCGGACGGTGTTCCACACACATAATCGTTGCCATCAAATTGCCGCCGAATGCAGGACGTGTCATCATCAATTCGCCTTCTTCCGATATTTCCAATTTGGTGCAATCGGCTGTAAGACCTGTTGACAAACGTGCTGACAAACGTGGTGCCAAATCTCGACCGATAGTTGTAGCACCAAAAAGCACTATAGATGGTTGATATTGTTCTATCATTTGATAGACAACTTGTGAATATTGCTCTGTAAGATAAGATTTCAATTCAGGGCAGTCGGCACAAATCACCTCATCGGCACCATATTCTATCAATTTTTGGGCTTCACCGCGAATGCCGTCACCTAACAACATTCCCACCACCTTTTCATTCAAAGCACTTGCCAATTCTTGGGCTTTGCCCAACAATTCCAATGCTACAGGCTGTATATCACCATTTCTTTGTTCACAAAAAACAAATACATTCTTATATGCTGATTTATCCATAACTTGCTTTCTTTTATATGATAAACTTTTCTTTTAATTTATTGACAATAAGGTTAACAGCTTCTTCGGTTTCCACTTCAAAAACTTGTCCGGCCTGTTTGGCACCCTTGGTGAAAGATTTTTTCACTCTGGTAGGAGAACCACTCAAACCCAATTGGTTGGTGTCAACCGACAATCTGTCAGCCCCCCAAATTTCCACTTCTTTGTCAAAGGCTTCCATAATTCCGCTAACGGTCATATAGCGAGCTTTGTTGGCAGTGGCTAAAACGGTGAAAACACATGGTGTTTCCACTGACAAGAGTTGATAGCCTTCTTCGGTTTCTTTTTTAACGGTGAAAGTTTTATTGCCGTCAAATTGAGCATCTATCACATAGGAAATTTGTGGCAATTGCAAATGCTCTGCCAATTGCGGACCCACTTGTGCAGTATCTCCGTCAATAGCTTGACGACCTGTGATGATGACATCAAAATCCATCATTTTCAATGCTCCTGCCAAAGCCCGCGAAGTCGCCAAGGTATCTGCTCCGGCAAAAGCCCTATCGGACAACAATATTGCTTTATCCACACCCATGGCAAATGCCTCTCTTAAAATAGCATCGGCTTGAGGTGGTCCCATGGTTACAACGGTTACTTCTGCTTGATAAAGATCTTTCAACTGTAATGCCATTTCCAACCCGCCTTTATCATCTGGATTCATAATGCTGGGAACACCTTCCCTAATCAATGTGCCAGCCACCGGATCTATCTTTATCTCGGTTGTGTCTGGAACCTGTTTGATACATACTACTACTTTCATATCTGTTTACTAATATTTTTTCTTATTGAATCATGCAAAGATACAACTTTTTTTCTAAAAAAATGCTATTTCCTAATAACTTTATTTTTGTGCCTGACTAAGAGCTTTTTCTTTCTTGGGCAAATAATAATATTGATAAATCGGTATCAACACCAACAAAATCAAAATCAAAATAGAACTGATTAAAGAAATAGTTCTGGCAGTAAACCACGCTTGTGGATTAAATTCAAAAACAATCTCATGTTGACCTTTTTCTATCGGCAATGCCCGTAAAATATAGTCTGCCCTGATCATCTTGTCAACTTGCTTGCCGTCTATACTTACCTTCCAATATTTCGGATAGTAAATTTCTGAAAATACTGCCAATTCGTCGGATTTGGCATCTACTTTGTAACGGCACATCTTAGAAGTTTGTTCCACCAAACTAATGGTTGACAGAGCATTGTGTTGCAAATTCTTGTCAACTTTATCGGCAAAATCTTTTGCCACCACCGCTGTCTGCAATGGTTGAACCGATTTAGTCATAGACATTTCTTCGTCTGCATTGTCGGCAATTTGTACATTTTCTACAAACCATGCCGGTCCGTATGCAGCCTGATTGACAAATGGAATATTTTGATAGTTGAAAATAAAATATTTTGCATTCAACATATTCAAACTAGTTAATGAAGACAACAAATCCGTCATTTCAGAATCACTTTTAACAGTGTTGATATTGGTAACAAAATGATTGATATCGTACATCATCACCGAATCTACAAATTCTTGATACCGTCTTAGTTTAGCACCATGATAACCGCCAATAGAATGGTGATAATAGGATGCGTGAGCATCGGTAAAAGGATTGGCAGCCAAATTCAACACTCTATAACCCAATTCCTTATCTTGCAAAATGGCTGCATCGGCTTGTGTCATGGCATATTGCTGTGCAACTGTATTGCCTTGTTGTTCAAAATCATCGTCATTCAAATAACGTTTGTCAATACCCCACAAATCTATCAACGATATCAAGCCAAGAGCAACAACACAATAGGAGGCTTTCAATTTCTCGTTAATCAACAACCACAATACCATGGCTGCCATGGCTACAAAGGCAAACGAACGCCATGCATCTGCTACACACATGGCTTGTCTGTCGGATTCTAAAGCATATAGCAAACTATCCGGTATGCCTGCATCTTTGACAGTGGTGAAATTGAAAAACATTTTTGGAGCAATGGCTATCAACAAACAAAGCCCACCGACTACTCCGAAAGAAATATACAAGTATTTATTGAGTTGTTTTTTGTCTTTTTTTGCATCGTCAAGCAATTGTTTCAAGCCATAGAAACCTACAAACGCCATGACAAATGTTGTCAATACCAATATCATGGATGGCGTTCTAAACTTGTTGAACATAGGGAAATGATAAAACATAAAATCGTTGATAGCAGGGAAATGCTTACCCCATGCAAAAATGACAGAGGCAACAAAGACCACTATCGCCCATACTCTCATTTCACCTTTCACCAAGAACAAACTCAACAAAAACAGCAGGCAGACCACCGCTCCTGCATAAACAGGACCGGAAGTAAAAGGCTGATCGCCCCAATAAGGAGAACATTTTTGCAACAATTGGTTAGGATCTTGTTCAAAACGTTGCGTTTGCAAAGTATTGATAGTATTTGGCAATTTTTCTTGATAAGTTTCCCATTTGTCAAAATTGGAAGCTCCGCCGCGAGCATTCGGCACCAACAAGGTGAAAGTTTCCGATGGACCATAACTCCATGCATAGGCATAGTCGTAGTCCAAACCCTTTGTCTCCGCCTTGGTAGTCAATTCACTTTTTCCTCGCATACTTTCTTTAGAATAATCGTACGAAGTATATAAAGAGCCAATATTGGGCAATACTGCCAAAATGCCTGCCACTACCAATATGGCACTTGACTTCCAAAAATTAGACATTGTCTTATTAATGATGGCATAAATAAATGCTACCAAAACGTATGCTGCCACTGCCAAACCGGTATAATAAGTTATTTGCGGGTGATTTTGTGCCAAACTGAAACCAAAACCGATCATAAAAACCAAAAAACCCGCCAAGCGTTTATTTTGATAAGCTAAAATAACTCCACTGACCACTAATGGTATAGCGGCAATTACATAGGCCTTTGTAACATGCCCTGCCTCAATGATTATCAAATTATAAGAGCAGAAAGCATAAGCCAAGGCAGCCCCTAAGGCTATCCAGATATTCATGCCCATTACGCACATGACTATGTAAAAACATAGCAACATGGTAAAAATAATGCCATAACTCATCATGGGTGTACCCTTTTGAATAGGAAGCCCCATCCACCAATAAACATTGGCATCGGGTTTGCCATATATAAATGCTGCCGGCATACCGGAAAACATGGCATTGGTCCAGTAGGAATAGTCGCCATGAGCTTGATGATAATCCTTCAATTCTTTCGACATGCCTTCAAAATGCACCATATCCGATTGACGAATATCCATACCTTCTAACAAAGGTTTGAGATAAATGAGTGTTACAATGGCTAAAAATACGACTGCCAAAATATGTTTTAGCATTAATTTTCTTGTTTCTTTCTTCATATTCAGCGTATTATGATTTTCAAAAATTATTTTAACAAATGACAAAAATACTAAAAAAAACAATACAAAAAAAGTGAGTAAAAAATTACTCACCCTTTATATGATACGTTAACGCAAATTAGAATTTTTTTCCACCTAATTTTTCGTCTGATACTGTCAATTTTTTTCTGCCTTTAGCTCTTCTTGCTGCTAAAACTCTTCTTCCATTTGCAGTTGACATTCTTTTTCTAAAACCATGTTTATTGGTTCTCTTCTTTACCGAAGGTTGAAATGTTCTTTTCATCTCTCTCTTATATTTTTGTTAACCCTTATTTACTTCTAAAAAATAGAATGCAAAAGTACAACTTTTTTTTCAATTAAACAACAAATGCAATAATATTTTTTTCAACATGCTTGCTTGCCTTTGTTTTTTACATTAATATTGTATTTCAGCATCCTGTTTTTTCGCCTATTTTTCAGTTAAATCAAGTAAAAAACTTTTATTTTCTATAAGCAATTTTCAACAAAAAAAGAGTTTTTTAGCAACATTTACAACGATGCTGTAATGATTGCTGCAATATCGTCTTCGTTAAGAGGAGCCCAAGCTTTGTCCAAACCTTCATTAACAGCTATATGGTGTGCCATTTCCCTCACGCGACTTTCATCTATGCCGACTTCTCGCAAATGCATGGGAATGCCAATCGATTCATAGAACTGATACATGCCGTCTATACTTTTTTGAGCAATTTCCATTGCCGGCAGATTTTTGTCAATACCCAATACATTGACACCGAATTTGGCAAAACGTTCTACTGTCTTTTCACTCAATACGTGTTGCATCCAACGAGGTGTAATAATAGCCAAGCCAATACCGTGTGTAATGTCGTAATAGGCACTCAAGGCATGTTCTATAGCGTGCATAGGCCAACCTGAAGGAGCAATTCCTAAAGAATAAATGTCATTGCAACTATAGGTACATGCTAAAAATATATTGGCACGTGCCTCATAATCTTCAGGATTTTCCAAGACGATACGAACATTTCGCATCAAAGTTTTAAAACCCGCTTCACAAAAGCCGTCTGACAATTCATTGCCCGGAGCAGAAAAATACTGCTCCATAATATGGTTGATGGCATCGGCGACACCGGCTACTGTTTGAATTTTAGGAACGGTGAAAGTATATGTTGGATCGATAAATGACACCACCGGCCACAAATGATCGTCAATATAAGCTACTTTGTCATTGGTTTCGGTGCGAGAAATCACACCGCCTGCATCAAATTCGCTACCTGTTGCCGCCATGGTGATAATATCCACTATCGGCAATGCGGCTTGAGTCTTTACCTTGTAAGTAATCAAATCCCACGGTTCGCCGTCATATTTGGCACCTGCAGCAATGGCTTTGGAACAATCCAAAACACTGCCACCTCCTACTGCCAAAATCACATCTATCTGATGTTCTTTGCACATACGCACTCCATCCAAGACACTCGGATTGTACTTAGGATTGGGTGCTATGCCGGACAATTCAAATATTTCCTTGTCTTTCAACAAAGATTTCACTTTATCATAAAGACCACTGCGTTTGATACTGCCTCCTCCATAAGTAAGAAGTATTCTTCTGCCGAATTGATTCATCACTTCAGGCAATTGCTCCACTACATTTTTACCGAATATCAATCGTGTCGGTGCACAATAATTAAAATTTACCATCTTGCTTTATTTTTGTTTTTTATCTCATTTCATTCTTATTTAACATCTCTTACAAGTCGAACAGATCTACCGTAGTAACGGTGGTGGCTGCCAGAAGGATTGAGATTGCCCGAGCTGAAATTCAAATAGCACGCGTGGTCACTAATGCTGTACGTGGCCGACCAATAATAGCCGTTGGAACCGACACCATAGACCGAATTCTCAAGGCGATAGCCGGCAGCAGGCAGGAAGATGCAACCTTCAGCCTCCATCTTTGACCAATCGCTATTACTAATTACATTAGACGTATATGCGGCATCTGCTGTATTAGTGTTGTTTAATGTATATTCAGTGTCGCTCCAATAATCCGGAATAATAAGCAATCCGTCAACGTTATGCACCTTGCCTTTGGCATAACGTATGCCCGATGTAGTACTACGGGTTTTCAATAAATAAACCCATTCGCCTTTGGTCAACGTACGCCATGTGCCGGGTGCATCGGTTGCATTGATTTTTGGATGATAAATGGCATTATAAACTCCCCAATCATAATTGGTTCCCGATATATTATTATCACCATCGCCATAGTCAGTATTGAATGCACTGATCATGCAAGGATATTTATCATCATATCCGCTGGTTCCCCAACCGAACAAGTCTATCCAATCGGTGTATGTTTCGGAAATACCTCTATTAGCATATCCTACCATATTCCATTGATTGGGAGCAAAACGCCATTTACCTGCTGCTGTGGCACACCATTGCAAATTACCAGGAGAAAAATACACTTTCTGCGTTTGGGAAACAGAGAAAACCGCTAAACGAGGTTCTTTCCCCTCACCACCGCCTTCGCTTGCAAAAATTGCCACATAGGTTTCATCCGATTTGACCGTGATAGTACGCGGGTTATCGATGTTTCCATCGTTCCAAGATTTAAAATAACATCCTTCTTCAGGAATAGCTTTTATTCTAACTTCAGCCCCTTTGGCATAAGTACCGCCTCCTGAAACGGTTCCCCATTCGTCATTATTACTTTGTACGGTAATGGTGAATTCTTTTTTGCAAGAACTCAAAATCATCATACCGACAAGGCAAAAAAGACTTAACCGGAGAAACTTATTTTTCATCATAATATGAGTATTTAATTATTATATTTTGCAAAAATAATAAAAAAACAATTACTAATATCCGACATGTGGAAAATTTTCCATTGTTGCCATAAAAAAAAGGAGAAACTTTCGTTTCTCCTTTTTATCATTTATGCTTTATAAAAAGGCATTCTCACTACTACTGCTTTCAAGAGTTTCTCTCTAATTTTTATAAATATTTCTGTATCTTTTTTTGAGAAAGCTGTTTTAACTACAGCAGTACCTATATTTTTGCCGGTGGAAGGAGATGGGGAACCGGAACGAACTTCACCTATCACATTGCCATTGGCATCACAAACTTCATAATGTGAACGAGGAATACCTCTGTCTATCATTTCGAAACCGACTACTTTTTTAGTGCAACCATTAGCTTTTTGCATTTCAAAAATTTCACGGTTGATAAAATTATTGCCATCAACAAATTTGGTAATCCAACCTAAGCCGCCTTCAATAGGAGAAATTTCATCATCAATTTCGTGACCATACAAGCAGAAACCCATTTCCAAACGCAAAGTATCACGGCAACCTAAACCTGCCGGTTTGATACCGAATTCTGCACCTGCTTCAAAAACGGCATTCCATACTTTGTCGGCATATTGCATAGGAATATAAATTTCGCAACCACCTGCACCGGTATAACCGGTTGTAGAGAAAATAATATTGTCAACACCTGCAAAATTGATAATCTGGAAAGTATAATATTCCATATCCACCACATTGGCAGATGTTAATTTTTGCATAGCTTTCAATGCATTAGGACCTTGAACTGCCAATTGTGCCCATTCTTCACTTTCATTTTTAAAATCTTCACCTATTACCAAGCCCATTTTTTCGGCTATTTGGCTCATCCAATTCCAATCTTTATCAATATTGGCAGCATTAGGAACCATAAAATAATGGTCGTCTGCAATACGATATACCAACATATCGTCAACAATACCACCTTTGCCATTAGGCAAACAAGTATATTGTACTTTTCCATCTACCAATGCAGCAATATCATTAACGGTAACATATTGCATAAAGGCCTTTGCATGAGGACCTTTTGCTCTGAATTCTCCCATGTGAGAAACATCAAATACTCCTACATTGTTACGAACATTGTGGTGTTCTACTGTCAATCCTTCATATTGGATTGGCATATTATAGCCTGCAAATTCAGCCATTTTTGCACCTAAATCTTTGTGCTTTTGACAAAAAACTGTTTCTTTCATACTATTTATCAATATTTTAAATTATTTTCAATATTTTCTTAATGAATTGCAAATGTAAACTTTTTTTTTCTATTTCTCCAGATTTCTACTTGGAAAAAATCATATTTCCGGCAACAACCTATCCACCAAACGACTTGCCCCAATTCTAAATCTCTGATTGTTAAGCCATTCTTTACCTAATATATTTTCTATCAATTTAATATACAATAATGTCGTGTCCGGATCGGAAATGCCGCCTGCCGGCTTGATACTAATACATTTTCCTGTTTTTTTCTTATAATCTCTTATTGCATAGAGCATGACAATAAATGCTTCGGGCGTGGAATTGACAGCAATTTTTCCGGTAGAAGTTTTGATAAAATCTGCACCGTTTTCCATGGCTAACATAGCTGCTTGATAAATATTTTCTGGTGTTTGCAATTCACCTGTCTCCAAAATCACCTTCAAAATTTTATCTTTACAACAGGCTTTGATAGCACGAATTTCCTTAGCCACTTCTTCCAACTTGCCCTCCAAAAATTTTCCTCTGGAAATCACCATGTCTATTTCATCTGCTCCTTGTGCAACAGCATAATTTACTTCTGTCAGTTTTGATTCCAAAGGAATTTGTCCGGCAGGAAATCCACCTGCCACACATGCCACATGTACATCGTAAGCATTTAAGATTTGTTTGGCCAACTTGGCAAATACAGGATAGACACAAACGGCGGCCGTATGAGGCTTTACTGAAATCGCCTTTTGACACAATTGCCTTACCTTCTCGTCTGTATCACTACCTTCCAATGTAGTTAAATCCACACAACTCAAGGCAAATTGCAGAGCCTCTTTTTTAGATTTAAAATACTTTAGATCAGCACCTTGTGCTGCACTTATTTCTTCTGATATAATTTTATTCCAATCCACTATTATTCTTGTTTTCTTTGTGTTTTTTCTTTTGTCCAATACATTGACTTGCCCAGCATGGCAATTCCCCAATAACCCCTTACTTTCAATTTGGTAGGACTTTCAAATTTCATAAACATTTTAAAAGTACCCTTTTTACCCGGATATTTAACGATTCCATTTTGCCATTCATTTTCTTTATCATTGAAAGTTAGATTTTTAAGAAATACCAAACCCAAAAATTTCTTTTTTACCTCGTTTTCCACCCAAGTAACTCTACCTTCAAAAGTACCATTCTCAGCTTGATAAATATAAATTTGCGAACCTTCACCTGAAAACGGGTCCACCATATAATAATAGCCCACCAAATCGCTCGCCTGATTGTTTTGTGCATGAACAGCGAAGCCGCAACACAATAAAATGACCATCAAAAAAAACTTGTTTCCTCTCATTTTCTTCTATTTTATATCAGCAAAATTATCATTTTTTTTCTTACCTTTATACATATAATTTCGGTCTTTCCATATTTTTTTTGAAAAAGGTATTTTCAGCAACACCCAAACAACATAAACCGGATATGCAATAGCTGCCATGAAATAACATTTCCACCAAAGTGACTTTTTATTGATAAAAGCCAACCATTCGATTATCACACAAGCATCTACCATAAATTTCATGACTACCAAAACACACCACAGCCACCATGTTATACCTCCGAAAATTGCCAAAATACTACTTATAAGTATCAAAAATGATTCCAAACCGACTACCAAGGCCACCATTTTTGTAAACTTATCGCTATACGAACCTGTTTTCGACGCCCAGCGGACACGTTGTGCAATAAAGTCTCGCAATGTTTTTTGTGCCGCAGTTCTTACTATAATTTCATTTGTCTTTACATAGCCTATTGCCTGACTGCCATAATATTGCGAACATGCGTGCAGTAAAAAAACATCGTCTCCTGAAGCAATTTGACTACAAGACTGCATATTTGACTGCAAAGTGTCATAGACTTCTTTTTCATAACACATATTGGCGGCATTGCACATAATAGGCTTCCCCATTTGTACGGCTCCGCCCGTGGATATCATCAAAGCTCCCAATTCTAATTGCTGCAACTGCGAAAAATATTTTTTTTCATCTGCAAAGGCGACAGGTGCCAACATCATTTTTTTACCATATCGGTGATAGTAAGCATTGTAAATTTTAAGCCACTGGTTCGGCACTTCACAATCTGCGTCAGTGGTGGCAATCAATGGAAAAGATGCATGAGCAATGGCCGTTTTTACAGCCGACTTTTTTCCTTGCTGCTCATTGTGGAGCAGTTTTATCTGTAACAAGGGATGTGTACGAATGAAAGTTTCCACTTTTTCCACACTGCCATCTTGTGAATGATCGTTGACCAATAGTATTTCAAAACTTTCTTTCGGATAATCCAAATTTTCTAAAGCATGCAAACATTTATCCAAAGCAAATTCTTCATTGCGAAAGGCTATTACAATACTAAACTGTTGATAATCATTTTCTTCTTTAGAGGAAAAGTACTTGATTTTCTTCCATGCTATGGCTAAAGACAAAATCAGCAAACAATAGACGACCGTTATCACTAAAAATAGGATTTTTACAAGCATGTTATCTGAAAATCTTCAATCTAAACACTGAAAACGAACCGATAATGGCAGGAATTACTACGTTGACCAACCATAAAACAATAGTGGAAGTGACTACAAACAAATTTTCCAATCCCAGCGACCACCAAGCTGTATTCATTTGTCCGAATATCAATATTGCCACCGAGGAGCGGACTCCTACTTCACTCAAAACCCACGTTGGAATAATTGTGGTGAGCAAGAAATAAAAATTACCCAACAACATCACTGTCAACATATCATTACTTCCGCTAAAAATATGTATCGACCAGTACAACTGGAATAAAAACACCAGATATCGCACCCACGACAAAAACAAAATCCGCAACAACTCTTGGACAGAATATTCGTTTAAAAATTGCAATTTTTCCACCAAGTTTTCTATCCATTTATAATTAAATCGTTGTAGAAATTTGGTGAAGGAAGTAATTTTGAAATAAGCCCAAAGACAAAAAACAATCAATATCAGCAACAAAGTCAGGAATACTATTCCACCTATCACATGCGATTGATAGACATGGCCTTTGAAAAAATAAAACATGGCTCCCACCATTCCCATCAACAAAGTGATAATACCTTGAGCAAAATTGCCGACGAATGTGGCAATGGAACCTTTTAGTGCATAACCTTGCGGCAAACTGAAGCCTCTACCTATAAAATCTCCTGTACGATTAGGAAATATAAAACCCACACATACCCCCAACCATGTGGATTGCAGGGAGCGAAAAAATGACAATGACAATACCTTTTTCATCAAAAACTTCCATTTGACAGCCTCCAGAGACCAATTGAGAAGCATCAATGATAGCAATATCAACAAAGGTACAATGAGTGTTTGGTTGGGCAAATGGGATAAATATGCCAAAACTTCTGTAAGGCTCTCTTTTGCAAACAATTTGGTACAGACAAAAAAATAACTTAACACCAAAATAAAAATTGAGGCGATTATATTAAGTCTTTTTAGTATCTTTGCAGTGTCATTTTTAAGTTTTAACATGCTTTTTTTAGTTTGTCATGAACGATAAAATTATATTAGGCATCGACCCCGGCACCAACATTATGGGCTACGGAATAATTTTTGCCAAAGGTACAAAAATTTCTCTTATAAAAATGGGAATTTTAAAATTAAATGCAAAAAAAAATCAACTTGAGAAATTACAAGACATCTATGAGACGGTATCTCAATTGATAATGGAATATACACCCCATGAAATGGCGATTGAAAGTCCGTTTTTCGGCAAAAATGTACAATCCATGCTAAAATTAGGGAGAGCCCAAGGCGTTTCTATTGCAGCTGCCCTGACACACAACGTGCCTGTATTTGAATATGCCCCCAAGAAAGTAAAAATGGCCATTGTCGGCAAGGGTGCCGCCTCCAAAGAGCAAGTAGCGGCCATGCTATGCCATATCATTGACAACTTTCATCAAGAAAATATTCCTACCATGGACGCTAGTGATGCAGTTGCCATCGCCTATTGCCACTATCTGCAAAACTCCCCGAAAATCAAACAAAAAGAAAGTTCCAGTTGGGCAAACTTTTTGGCAAAAAACCCTGACAGAATTGTAAAATAACCGAATAAATCGGGACAAAAAAAAAGGAAACTGTGAAAGTTTCCTTTATTAAACGTTTGTTGTCTAGAATTATTCAGCTGGAGTTTCTTCAACTGCTGCTTCTGCTTCTTCAGCTGGCATTTCTGCTACAGCTTCTTCTTCTACTGGAGCAACTTCTTCTTCAACAACTGCTTCTTCTTCAACTGGAGCAACTTCTTCTTCAGTTGCGTTATTGCAAGCAACAAATGTCATACCTGCTACAACTAACAATGCTAATAACTTTTTCATACTAGTACTTTTAAAATGTTTATTAATTAAATGTTTTTGTGGTGCAAAGATAACACTTTTATCAATAATAGATACCTTTGAAAAAATTTTTTTATATTTTTTTTGAACAATATATAACATGTTTATAATTAGTATTTTAGAAAATTTAAATTTTATAAAATCAGGCATTTTATTATCTTCATTTCCTTTTTCTCGCTCAAAAACGCATTGCAAAATGCATCAATTTTCACTTTTTTTTGCATTTGTTGAGCAATTTGGCAAGAAAAAAAATAGTCAAAATTTGATTTTCCTCATCTTTAAATGATACTTTTGCAAAAAAAATCGAATGACTAAAAAAAGAAAAATCATCGTCATCACAGTATGCCTGATTACATTAATATGTATGGGTGCTGCAACATGTTTTTATGCTTATCGCATATTGTTACACGATAATGTACAATGTAAAGAAAACACTTTGATATACATCCCCACCCATTCCACTTATCAACAAGTAATAGATAGTTTAAAAACTAATAAAATTCTTTATAATTACAATTCTTTCAATCGGATAGCACATCTCAAAAAATATCCTCAAAAGGTAAAAGCCGGTTGCTACAAAATTACTCCCTCTATGAGCAACAATAGTATTGTCAACATGTTGAGAAGCGGCAATCAAGAACCTGTCAGATTGACATTTAACAATATACGAACCAAGAAAGCATTTGCAAAAAAAATTGCCGGTCAACTGGAAATCACAGAGGAAGAGATTTTAAATTTGCTCACCGACAGCCGGTTTACCGACCAATACCACTTTGACACCAACACCATTCTCACCATGTTTATTCCCAACACCTACGAAGTGTGGTGGAACATATCCGCAGAAAACTTTATGGAGAGAATGTTTAACGAATACAACAAATTTTGGAATCAGAATCGTTGCCAAAAGGCTGCAGAATTGCAAATGAGCAAAGCAGAAGTTGCTATTCTGGCATCTATTGTAGAAGAAGAAAATCACTTGGCAGACGAACAACCCGTTATTGCCGGACTATATATCAATCGTTTACGCAAAGGTATGCTATTACAAGCCGACCCTACTTTGAAATATGCTCTCAACGATTTTACTATCCAACGTATTTTGAACAAGGATAAGGAAATAGCATCTCCTTACAATACCTATAAATATCAAGGATTGCCACCCGGACCTATTCGCATTCCTTCCATTCAGGCAATAGATGCGGTATTAAACTATGCACATCATGATTATTTGTACATGTGTGCAAAAGAAGATTTTTCCGGTCGGCACAATTTTGCCAAAACCAATGCACAACACGAAAGAAATGCCGCCAAATATCGGCATGCCCTCAATCAACGCGGAATCAAACGATAAACAATAAAAGATGAAAATATATACCAAAAAAGGAGATCAAGGAACAACTTCATTAGTTGACAACCAAAGAGTCAGCAAAGACGACCCTCGCGTGGAAGCCTATGGCACCATTGACGAACTCAATGCCCACATTGCACTTATTTGTACTCTGATAGAGGACGAAACCTGCAAAAAAAATTTGGAAGAAATTGAAAGAAACTTATTTTTGATACAAACTGAATTAGCCATTGCTCAACCCCAAAATTGTCCTTTCGACATCCAACATGTCAGCAAAGACGACTTGCTGGAGTTAGAAACACAGATTGACATGATGCAGCAAGCACTTCCCGCTAACAAATCGTTTGTAATGCTGGACAGTCACCCGATTGCTGCACACTGCCATATTGCCCGTACCATTTGTCGCCGTAGTGAACGCAGAATTGTTACCTTAAACCGACAAGAACCTGTCAATCCGGATATTATGAGTTACGTTAATCGTCTATCCGACTTTTTGTTTGTTTTGGCAAGATATATTTGCGTTTTACTCAATATACAAGAAAAAGAAGTGAAGCTGAAAAAATAACAAAATTGCCCTCGCCCGCAATTTTCTCAAAAATGTCCGCATCATCCTGCTTGACGAGGTCACTGCATTGACATGAAAAATGACGAAAGCCGAGAACCCTTGCAGATCTCGGCTCTCTGTTTTAGAATTCTACTTCGTTATTAGTTTATTATTTTAAAATATCCAGAGGCACCTTTACGAGTTACAACCTTGAAAAAATGGACTCCATCGGTCGTAATAAAACTCTCTTTTAAATCAATCCATAGTTTCCGACCTGGTGGTAATATATTATCCCATGGATGTTGAACCCATATGCGTTCCCATATTCCTAATGGCGACTTTTCGTAAAGGCTGACACAACAATGTCCCAATTGAACATGAATGTTGTCCAGTTGAAAGAATTTTTCCGCAGTCAAAAAATATTTTCCATTTTTTTGAGATTTCACGTCATTACTTGTAATATAGACGGAGTCGTTTTCATAAACAAAGAGAAATAGCGTATCATTGGATGCGTTGCGGTTTCTCAGAGAACTTTGTGCCGAAGCGGTGGCGACAAAGGCAAGGAGAGCCGTGCATATTAACATTATTTTCTTCATATAATAAATAATCTTTGAAATAAACGTTGCAAGACGTTTTTTATTGCCCACGGAACGACGAAAGCCGAGGTCTGCAAGGGTCTCGGCTTTCTGCTATGAATAATAAATGTATCAAAATTATTTTTCTACGCTTATACGCATGTAAATAGTATCACCCGCATATAGTTCATCTATAATCTCGTATCCTTTCACATAAAGTATATTCCCTTCCCAATAATACTCCTCAGCGACAAAGTCATTGGGTGCATATTGCACTATTTCTTTAGGCAGAGCATTTTGGTCATTCCAGCGATAGAGATGCAATATTGGCGGTTTTCCCAACTGCCATTCGGAAGTGGCTATATTATAGGCACAACAGCACAAAACAGCATGTTCGCCCACAATGGAACCCTTTGGGTGAAAAAGGGTTAAACCTTTTGGAAGCAAAAGGGTATCAATAAAGGCTGTGCGACCGGTAGCCACCGGATCACCAGAACCCTTGAGTTCCGGACCATAACTTACAATATATTCTTCGTTGTTTCTCAGTTGCAACCCTTTCCTGTCACACCAGAGGTCACACTCCGATTTATCAAATCCCTCTGCAGCGAGAAGATGCCGCAAGAGGTTGTCGATGCGTAGGCTGTCGGCAGGAGAAAGATTCGGTATAACCACAGGCAAGCATTCACAATAGATAATGTGCATCCTCGCCTTGTTATAGTCCTCTTCTGTGCAACGCTCGGCAGTCACCTGTGCATTTGAAACAAACATGGCAAAAAGTGCCACAAATATCATTAAAAGTTTCTTCATATCATAAACCATTAAAAGTTTATCACATAAATAAACGCTGCAAGGCGGTTTTTATTGCCCGCAAGGCGATAAAAATTTGCGTTTTGCAACTTGCACCTACCATTTTTTGACGTAGTGAACGCAGAATTATTACCTTCAACCGACCAGAACATGTCTAATTA
>JAEEGG010014440.1_pt1 | contig 16723 bp, 13 predicted proteins | sample 9134161 | NCBI WGS metagenome assembly JAEEGG01 (sample SAMN16246543, study PRJNA631951) | gut metagenome | biome: gut microbiome; feature: rumen; material: CR-attached | host: Bos | place: Iran: Karaj | collected 2018-10 | reverse complement strand
TTTGCTTTGGGTGTCACGAACCTGATACAGCATACAAGCACGAGGAATGTCCCAACCTTCTGAAATCACCATCTTGAAAACGATAACATCAATAGTGGAGGCGTTTTCCTTGGCGTAGTCTTTCCATTTCGCCACGGGCAGTTTGCCTAATTTGTCGTTGGTCTTGCATTTTTCCTTTTTGTCCACTATCGACATCCATTTCAGATGCTGGTGCTCGGTTTTAGTCAAAATGGATTCAATGTTCGCCCATTCTTGTTCGGCCTTGTCCTTATTGGAAATCTGGATGATAAGGCAAGGATTCACGCCCAATAAGTTTCTGTAATCTTCCTTAATTTCCTCAAACTTGCAGATGGCTTTCTCGACCGTATCTTCATCACTTCCCATTTGCACCTCTTTAATCAACTTTGCGGCTACGGCCTCTTCATCCGAAATTTCAACGTCGGGATTTTGGCCACGTTTCAGGTTGGGTGTTGCCGAAAAATTGATGGTCTTTGAGAAGAAATGCGCCGAAAGGTTGTCAAGGTTATTGGTGGCTTGGTGGCACTCGTCCTTGATGAGGTAAATCGTTTTGTTCATTCCTCCCCCAAACAGGTTGGATGTGATTTGATCCAAGAAATTCATCATCGCGCCCTGCATCAATCGGCCTCCGCTTTTGTATAGGTCACGCGGCAAAACGTACACATTATAGTCCAAAGGGATGAACAGTCCTTCTTCCTCTGCAAGTTCCGTCGAAATCAAGTGAGGACGCAAGTGAGGAAATATGCCTCGCTCAGCGCAATCGCGAAACACTTTAAAGTTTTGCTCCGCCAAGTTGCCTTTAGATAGTGTCGAAACAAGAAAAACCACTTTCGGCTGCTGCTCAATGACGCGATTCATGAAGTCGGCCATCATGCGGGTCTTGCCGCTTCCCGTTGGAGCGCGGAAAGTGATTTCCTTTTTCGACTTGAGCTTGTTCACCAATTCCGAAACAGCATTTTGCTGTAAATCAATCGCTTCTTGCAACATGGTTTAGCCCTCCGCTATTCGTCTCTTCCATTCGTCATCGTTTTCAACATTCTTTTGGGCGTTGCTGAAATTGCCGCATACCCATTCCACCTTTTCCCGCAATGTTTGGAACTTCTCTTGCCCGTATAGCGTTTCATCGATGACTTCAAACGGCGTCTTGCCCTCTGTGTCAGCAAAATTGGCCACCGTTGCAAGGTCATACACATCAAGGTTGCCTCCGTATGGTTGGTTCTCCTTTATCCATTTGAAATCTTTCGTGCCGTCGTAGCACTCACCTGTCATAATGCGTTTCAAACGTTTGGCCGTAACATCGTACGCAATGCCATTTGGTGTAGTATCGGTCTTTTCGTTCAGTTGGCAAAGGATGAATGTGCGATCGACGCCATCTTTGTTCAAATCTAAAACCGCATGACCTGTGGTGCCGCTGCCAGCGAAGAAATCGAGGATAATTGCATCGTCCTTATTTGTTGATTTTATTAAATTACCAATAAGTTTTGTTGGCTTTGAATAATCGAATAGCTTATCTCCAAATAAATCTTTCAATTCTTTCTCACTATCTTGATTGTCACCCCAATCAAGTAACAAGTCCGTTATTGCTTTTGCATTATTTGTTTCTTCTTCTGAAACATCTCTTCTTAACCCGTAGTTTGCCGTAATAAACAATAGTTTTTTTGAGATATAATTATCGATTTTTTCCTGCGAAACTGAAAAATTAGCTTTAACATCAACATCATTTTGAGTTATTCCATCTGCAAAATACACATCGTCCAAATACTCAACTGACATCGTTTTGATAGTGTATTTTCCTTTAGGAATAAGACCTTTATCACCACATTTCACTCTAACTCCTTTAATAAAATGTCGTATGGAGACCTGATTCGTGAGATTTACAACTTTTTTTGTAGCATCAGAAAGTGTTTCAATAGACAATTTACCTAACGATTCCCATTTTTTAGCAAAAACTAAAACATATTCCATAACCTTTGCCGTATGCTTTGCTAAAAAAGAAGGTTGTTTCTTTCTTTTCCAATGTAATGTATCAACATAATTTCCTTCTCCAAACACCTCATCAAACAAGCATTTCACGTATGCCTGATTGCGGTCATCAATGCTGCAAAAGATGACACCACTATCCGAAAGAAGCTTTTTGGCCAACATCAGTCGCGAATAGAGCATCGAAAGCAAGTTGTCGCGCGTAATGGCGTTTTCATAATTGGTTTGGGCAAACTCGCCCATACTGTCCTTGCCATACGGAGGATCAATATAAATGACGTCAATCTTTCCTTTGTATTGAATCAGAAGGTTTTGCAAGGCTTGGTAGTTGTCGCCAATGATAAGTTTGTGAACAGGCTTGCCGTCATCGGTATGAAAACTCAGAGCCTCGTTTTTCTTGAAATAACAAATGTCATCGGTCATGCGTTCCAACCGCTTGTCGAAATGCAGGCCAGTGCGCTTATAAGTGGTGCCCAATTCGGCTATCGACATGGCCTCGTTGTCGTTGTCCGCTTGGCGTATCAACTTTTTCAGCAACTCCGCATTGGCTGGCTCCAAAATCTTGTCGGCCAAACGCTTGTCGATTTCGGCAATCAAATCGTCCTTAATGGTGTTCATATTCCGTGCTTTAGTATAGCGTCGGGAAACTTGTTCGAGGACAACAGGCCAACAAATACCGAAAACGAAGAAGCGTGAAGTTCGCTTATCGCTTTCCGAGGTATTTGCCGTCACCTGTTCCGTCAATAAGTTCCGTCCACGCTTACGCACGGACGCTTGAACTTATTCAGAACGGAACTTCTTCTAATCGGCAAATTTTCGGAAAGTCTCGAATAAATTGCAAACGCTATGGTTTATAATATGTTAGTTATCTACAGAATTACTACATTCAATTCTTTTTGAGGTTTATTGGCGCAAAAATAAAGAATAATTTCATTCGATGAAAAACACAAACGATTATTGTTATTATGGATAATCTATGATTGGTCGATTCGTACAAGAAGAATTTGAAAAAACTTGGAGCTATATCAATAAAAAAATGCTAGTTTTAGGACTCTCCTCCACTCACACCTCAACAGAAACCCTCGTAACCTCCGAGGCCCCATTAGCCTCATCCCGCTTATTCGAGGCTTTCGACGCTCCGCCCGTATATGTGGCATTTAGTCGACTGATAATACCTGTCACCATGACATATGGCTTAGGCTTCAAGTTCCTTTGATGCCATCTTCTGCAGGTAGGTTACCAAGACTCAATCGCTTTCCTACATACCCCTAAATTAGGGATGATATATCTTGCTTGTTTTTGCTGTGTAAATATAGCTCATTTCCCTGTTATCGTTTCACATTTCCAATCGGTTTCTTTCGCTCTTTCCCAATTCCTCACATCCACTTCCTTACTCGCATCAGTATAGCTATACTCGCAAAAATGCGGGCAGGTGTTGGCTTGTATTTCAGCTTGTAAGCGTAGTTAGTATTTTGTTCTATCATCATAGTAGACCCTCTTTTACAGCAGTTTCTTCAATTCCTCAATGTCCGGCAATGCTTTCCGCAGTTCTTCTGGCATTTCGGCTGTGGTTTTATAGGTCACTACGCCCATGGGCTTGTTGTAGTCGCGGATGACAAACTCCACATAATCACGCTTGGCCGATTTGCAAAGCACAATGCCAATGGAAGGGTTTTCGTGCGGCTTCTTCACTTTGGCATCCAAGATGGAAAGATAAGACATCAGTTGCCCGAGGTAAGATGACTTGAAGTCGCCCGTCTTCAGTTCCACTACCACCAAGGCGTTCAGCTCGCGGTTGAAAAACAATAGGTCGGGAAAATGCTCCACGCCATACACCTCCAAATGGTACTGGTTCCCAATGAAAGCAAAGTCGTTCCCAAAAGTCATGATGAAATTCTTGACATTTTGGACAATCTGCTGTTCTACCTCGCGTTCGTCCACATCAATGGACTCGCGCTCGCCAATCTGCTCCACATTGATGAAATCCAACAAATACTCGTCCTTGAACATCATCACCGCTTTGCGGGCCAAGCTGGCATTGGGCAAAGTCTGGGTGAAATTGCTTGGCATCAAGTTCTGATGGCTGTAGGCATCCTCTTTGATTAGTTTTTCAAGAACCCTTGATTGAAGGTTCTCTTCTGCAGCACGATGGATGTAATAATAGCGAGCGTCAATGCTTTTAACTCCAGATCGTATTATCGTGTGATGGGTAAAAGGGAGTTTGAAGAAATCTTCCAGTGGAAAGTCCTTCGTTTCGGGTATTTTGATGGCTTGGTAGATGTCTATTTTGTAGTCTTGTAATTCGGCAATTGCAATTGTTGAATTAGCATTCAATTCATCGGTCATGACCGATGAATTTGTAGCTTTATGATTATCAATTACTTGTAATTCATCGGTCATGACCGATGAATTAGGATCCAACATTATCCAAGCTTCGTAAAAGAGTCGCATTTCTCTTAATTGAGTGGCCGAGAAGCCTCTCAATCCGGGCAACTCTTTCCGAAGTTGCTGGCTAATGGCCTCCAATGCGCCTGTACCCCATTTGCCCTTGCGGGTGTTGAGTGAGATGTATTTGCCAATAGCGAAATACACCGCTAATTGTATGCGGTTCACTCCTTTGGCTGCTTCGTATTGTCCTTGCAAAATGGCAGTCTTGATAGTCTCTACTGCCTTGTTGTATGTCTCAGGTCTGTTCATGTGCCTTGCTTTTTCAAAAATCGGAAATATGGACACTTTTTGTAAGTGAATGCAAAAGTATCATTCTTTTTGAAAATGCCTAAGGGTAGGAGAGAAAAAATGGTCATTTCCCTGTTATCGTTTCTGATTTCCAATGGGTTTCTTTCGCTCTTTCCCAATTCCTCAACGCCACTTCCTTGCTCCCATTCGCATAGCAATACTCGCATAGATGCGGACAAGTGTTGTACTCGCCGATATCCTTGCTCATTATGCAGCCGCAGAACTGCCGCTGGCCTTTGTCGCGGTTGTCGCGGTGCTTGATGATGGTCGGTTTTGGATTGAAGAGGTCGCCTTCGGTAATCTCTACGCCGAGGAAGTCCATCAAGGCCTTGTCGTGGTGGGCAAAACGAATCATCAAGTCGTCATCAACGCAGCGGTTGTGCTCCACACCTTCAAGATTGGCCGCCTCACCACAGGTGACCAAAGCATAATTCCAGCCTTTTGCTTTGTTCAACTCCACCAACCGTTTGGCAAATTCCACCATCTGCTCCGGCAACCATTCCGAATAATTGATGTTGCTCTTTTCAAGATTGACCTTCACTTTCTTGTATAAACCAATGTCGGCATAACTGAAAACGAGTTTCTCCGTGTAACCCTTCAGTTGGTCGCCGATGTTTTCCACTTTTTCCAACAGGTCGTCCAAGTCGATTTGGTCGGTCAGAATCAACGGGTCGAATCGCCAAATCACGCGACCTTGGCCCAATTGGTCCACCAACCTTTTGAAGGTGTCTATCCTTTTCTCCAAAGGCGGCACACCCTTCTCCAGACCTTCTTTCTCGTAATCGTTGAGCGTATATTGGATGTAGCAGCCGATGTTCCTTTCCTTCAGTTCATCCAAATGCTCAAGCAAAGGCTCTGGGTTCTTCGACCAAAACACGATAAAACGGCATTTTTCGTATGAAACGAAACTCTTCACACCGTTGAAGGGATTGGTCCAAGCAGAATAGCCCACCTTCAGTCGATGAAAGAACCAGTCGGCATAAAAAGCGGGAATGTCCGTGCTGCGACTTGCGGAAATGATGACCGGGGCTTGTGCCTCAGCCATCAGGCCGTTATCGCGCTGTATTTGTGTCTTTTGCCATTGGGCCATAATGAGTGTCGTTCTTTTTCAATCTGCAAATATAACGATTATTATTCTCACTCTCCCAAATACGCAAACCTTTTCCCCTCCGCATGATAGTCCTTATAGGTGTCGCAGCGACCACGAATGTTTCGCCATGCCTGTGTGTGGGGATAACGCTCCATCACAGTCCTATAGTTGCTGAAACGCAGCTGGGCTTGGGCTGCATACTCGTCATTGGTAAAGGTCGCGAAGGCCTCGCTGAAAAGCTTCTCCACCCGCTCCATCGCATTCAAACACGTCTCATCTCTTTGCCAATCAAAGTGCTCAATATTCTCCCACAGACAGCCATGTTTGTATTGTGTCAATGCCCAGCAATAGTCAAACGAGTTGCGCAAGCCAACAGCATAGTCAAGCATCAACAGGGCTTTTCGGTTAGGCTCTGTCGTCGCGGCTATCTCATGTTCCAGTCGGCCCATACTTTTGGCAAAATAAAGCTTGGCATCATCCGCATGGCTCCATTGCCTTGGGATGAGATTAAAAGGATCTCTGCTCAGGTAATAATGCGTATTGGTTCTGAAGCCGTATTCCGCTGAGACCTTCGATAGGAACCTTTCAGCATCATTATACCGCATCTCTCGCAAACAATGAGTGCCGATTATCTCGTTCAAATAGTCCATGTCGATGAACGAATGTGCGTTAATGAACCGTTGGAACTCTGTTTGCGGCATTTCGACCACACGAGCATAGGCCATCAGCTCGTTGGCCGACAACGTGTCCATCATGGCAGCGAAATGACAGCTATAGTCATATTCGTTGAAGAAATGGCTTTTCCTATATTCCTCCAACGATATCGTGATATGATGGCCGCCGTATTCTTGGCGAAAGTCATCGTCCAAACAGGTAATGCCTATTTCACCAATCGCGTTGAGCAGCGAATAACTCGACATATTGGCCAGCTGCAAAGCCAGAGTAGTTTTGCCAACTTCCATCATCTTCGGGCATACCATACCCAAAAGAATGCAACGCATGGCATCGTTCCAATAGTAATAGCTACGGCAGGATTTCAATCCATAGAAATCATTAGTCCCACAGATGGTCTCGTCGTCGATATGGGCTTCCAACATGCCTTGTAGCCAACGTAGTTGGGCAAAAAGCTTCTGCTCGTAGGCTTTGTCGTAGGTGCAGATCTGCGCATCAATGTAAATGCGCATCACTTTAACGGCATCCGCAAGGTTCTGGTCGTTCACAGCTTTTTCAGCCGTCCTCAAATATCGGTCGGCTTTTTTGTCATCGCCTTGCAAATGGGCAATGAAAGTGGCGGCGTATGCCCACAATGCTTTGTCAGCAGGCAAATCGCCTTCAAGGACTTTGTCACAAAGCAAACCCAATTGAATGACCTCATCTTTTCCAACAACGGCATCCCAATCCCACCAATCATCTGAATAGATGTTGTGGTTAGGCTCTATCTGTCCCAATATCTCCCAAAGTTTCAGACGAAACTCTGGGCAATCAGGATAGTTCTCATAAATCATTTCCATCTCTTCCACGCGGCTCAACGATCCATGATAGCGCGGGTCGCATTCCAAAAGGCCAATTACATCATCGGCCAAGATGTAATAGTGTTTGGCCTGCTCGATGTCGTCAAGATGGACGTATGCACCAGCGACGTATGACAAAGCCATTTGGCGCAAAACACCTTCAGGAACATGCTTTTCTGTATCATTCCAAAAGCGAATGATCTCCTCGTATTGTTTGAGCGAAGTCATGGCCCTAACTGCTTGCAAAGCATAGCGGTCAGCAAAACGGCCGTCCATCTTTTGCATGGCCACTTCAGCTACATCATTAAGCGAATACCTCACCGGGTCTTCCTTTGATGGATAGTACCAAGGCGAAAGGCTCTCTCGACGCAGCCACTCGCAGTTTTTCGCCAAGATAAGGAAATCTAGTGCCTCCTGGTCGTCATGCTCAACTAACCATTGCGCCATTTTATTGCCTTTCACTTCCTCTGGAATGATGTGTGATTTCAACCCATTAAGCGTTTCCATGTCGAACTTGTACACCAACTGATAGATGTCGTCCAACGGTATGCTGGCCGATGTTTGCTGCTGCCACAGCTGGCAGTTCCTGTTGCTGTTCAAGTTGAAATTCTCAGCAGAATTGTCTGGCAAGTCCACAAGGTGAAACAAGTAATATCCCGATGGGGAATAAATACCAGGGCTACATGCCAAGGCATGGCCAACAAGAAACATGAAGCTAATTGAAGCGATAAATCTGGCGTATCTCATCGGTGCTGTAATTTGAAAGATTGGTTGAATCAAGGTGGTATAGTATTACAGATGCAAAATCAGACTTGTGAATTTTGATGCGCAAAAGGCTGTCCAAACTCCGAAGATCTTCAAAACTCACACGCTCTTCGCGCAACGTATCACCTTCGTTGAGTTCTCCAATGGGCTTTTGGTGAAACAAACCTTTGTAAGCATCATTATTGAACCATACATACCAACTGAAGGTGGGATAGGCAAAATCCAACGGCAAACCGTAGTTTTTGCCCTTCAAATGGGATTTCACATCGTCAAGGTCGAGAATAGAATTCAGTGTATTAGGGTTGGTGACATTTCCCGTGTTATACAACATCAGCACACCTCGGTCAACTGGGGGACAGGCACAAGCCAGTTGCCACAGTCTTATGGTGCAGCTCAACTCAATGCCGTATGGTTCAAGCTTCTCTTTCACAGACTTGCAGAGCGCAAAATAGCCGTTCTGCGTCTGCTGCGTCCAATCGCAATCCAATTGCACCTCGCTTATGTGCCCCAAGTCATGAAAATCTGCAATGTTAATCACCCTCTCCACAATCAGCCCTGCATAGTCTTTATCCGAATTGACTATTTGCCTCAACGCATCAATAGTGATATAAACCACGGGGATAATTTCGACATTCTCAGGGACTGAATCCTTGAACGCAATCGTGGCATTGGGCACCGCCTCAAAGTCAAAGTCACTTTTCACGCTTTTGTCGGCTGGCACCACATCGAAGAGGCGAAGATAGAGCCGCTTCACATGATGCTCATCGAGGAAGTCCCATTCCGTCTCATTGAGGTCAAAAACTGTTTTCCAATAATAGATGCTGTTCGCAGGAGCGTGATGTTCGGTTTTTTCATTCCGCTTTTCCGCTTGTGGGGTCGGAGAGCACCCGACCCCGGCAAGCATCAGCAACGTAAGTAAAAGGTGTTGCGGTTTCATAATCATTACATCATTTTGCGTCATTATTATGATGCAAAATAAAAGAACCCCGAAAACCTGACCAAACGTTTTTCGGGGTTCTGTATGAAATGACTTTTAGGTGTATGAAATACAACTTGTGGAGTGATTTCGTAAAACTACGGTTTTTCTCTCATCACCAAATAATTGATATTCCTCCACTTCTTGCTGGTCTTGGGATTCGGGTCGCCAAACTCATGGCGTTGGCCATCAACGTCAGTCGCCCAACCGTAGGCATTGGATCCGACCAGATAGATGGCGTTGTCCACACCCAAATCCACCAAAGCCTGGGCAAAGTCGTGGAATGACTCAATGCTGAGCGTCTCCACAGTGAAGATTTCACCATTTCGGTCGCAGAGTGCCCTTCGTACCGATTTGCCCTTCTGTTCGTTCTCAACGAGATTACCCTTATCCACAAGCGGGAACTGGCGGAAGAAATAGCCGCCTTTTTCTGTCGCCTCTTCAAAAAGCGGCGAGTTATCCGCTACACCCACCGTCACCGTGTCGTTGATGATGGCGCAGTAGCCTTTCTTTGAAAGTCCCCAAGCCAAAGGTTCACCCGTCAGCACAAAAGCGCCCACGATGCCGCCGTTGTCAGCTCTGATGTCAGCAGCTTGTGCCGCGAAAATAATGCTCTGGTCGTTGCGGTCAATGCTGCCCACATGCAGACTCATACTCACCGAATGAGGTAGATACAACCTCATTGGGATGTCGTTGATGGTGGTGTCTGCTATTTCAACGAAACCTTGCCCTGTTTCCTCTGCTTTAGCCAACGGCGTTTTCACCATTGATGCTCCCTCCACCACATTTGAAGGCTCGAAAACACCCTGCTCAGGGTCTACAACAGGCGATGTTGGCTCTGATGGCCACACCTGCCAAATTATAACTCCGACGATGATGCCTGCAAGCAAAAGCAGCAACCATTTCCAGCCTTGCGGCTTGGGCGGCTTTTCCTCGCCAATAACGCGGATTTCATCGTCTCTTATTTCGTTGATTTCTTTCATTCCTTTGCCTCCTTCTCAATCAAATCCTTAAGCTGTTTCAAAGCCTCCTTCGATGCCGACACGGTATGCGTAAACCGCGACACATCCGAAAGGATGAGCTTCTGGCTTTGGATATTGATATAATAGATATAGTTGCGGTTGATGATAAGGCCCCTGCCTATACGGATAAACAGATTGCCGTCGGTGCCGAGCTGTTCCCGAATCATATTCTCCACTTGCCCGAGCTGGAACGTGAGCATTCGCGTCTCGTTGTCGGTCTGCACCAGGTTGCAGTAATTCCCGTCCGACGAGATAAACACAATCTTGTCGGGCGCGATGCGCACCAGGTCAGTCGTAGTGGATATGATCAGATACTTCTTCAGCATGACGAGGCAAAAGTAGCAACAAGTTGGGATTGCAAATATAGGTTATTTGTCGAAATGTACGAAATAGGTCTAAAAATGTATGAATTGGTAAATAATTGTCCACCTTCTCACAACTATCAAAACTTTGGATTATCCCTTCCAAATTGACCATTCCAATACGCAAAAGAAATCATGAATCCGTGTCAACCGATTTCCACATAACAAGAAAATCCCAGCCGAAGCCAGGATTTTCAAGAACCAAAAACCAAAATTTATGAAACCTTTTACTTGCGGCCATTATTCACAGCCGCAGGTCTTAATGATAAGAACCGCTGCAAAAATATATTTTTTTGGAAATAGAGATACTTTTTTTGGAAAACAAATCCATTTTTTCTTGACAACTGCAGTTTTTCTTCCTATATTTGCAACCCTAAACACAAAAAACTTGCACTGCACTATGGAAAAATTCATGGACAAACTCACCGAGGCCATCATCAAGAACGACGGTCTCTCCGAAACCGAAGCCAAAGCCAAGCTCAACCTGATCTATATCAAGATGGGGCAATCAGAAGTCAAGGCGTTCGTCGACGAATTCATCGACTGGCTTATGACCGAAAAGAAGCTGAACTACAAGGCCATCCTACAAACGCCCGACAGCCAGCTTCACGACATGTTCATTTCCGAGTTCAAGCACTAATACTCCAATTGGCGCACGTCAAAGTGACGCATCTCATACAACTCGTCCAAGTGCTTCTTTAGCCTGCGCGCCATGGGGCGGAAGGTATAGTACGTAATGGTGGCCGAGATAGGAGCCCCCACCAAGGGTATCACTTTGCCCACCCCTTTGGCAAAACCTTCCTTCGTCATGCTGATGCCAATCCACTCCGCTATCTTGATGGCATATTTCGCCATGACGGTCTCCGAAATCTTGAGGCTGGCATTTTTCGACACTTGCGTCACCACCTTCCCCAAAGCCTCAACAGCCAACTTGTTGCCCATCATCACACCCACAAACAGCGTCATGATGTTGAGCGACTCGTCATCCAACTGGTTGTTGATGTCGGTCAGCGAAGGCCATCCATAAAGGTACATGAGCTTCTGCATAAGCGAAAGGATGTGGCCATAGAATTGCGCAAGGTCGGTGGGAATGGTGCCCGCCATCCACCAACCACCCGGCAAACCCATCAAGGCCGATGTGCCGCTCACCATAGTCAGGTGATAACTGATGCACTGATTGGCCAACTTGTCTATTTCCTTCTTGGTCAGCACATTGAGCGGACTCTCGTTGATAGCAGTGATAACCTCCATAGGAGTGCAGAATTTTGCCAGTTCCTTGGTCAGGAACTCGTCACGGTCGACCTTCACAAAAGGCATCTTCACACTGGTGGCCAACACCCTGTTCCACAAGGTTAGGCTCTGGGTGTTTTTTTCGTTGGTTGCTTCGCTCATTGTTTTTTATTGTTTTTGTGGACGCATGCGATGCGTCCCTACAAGGTTAATAACCGTATTTCTCTTTCCATTTCTCCCGCAGGTTCTTGCGCAACTCGCGTTCACGCGGGTTGTCTTGTGGCACATACAAAACCGTGCCAGAAATTTCATCAGGCAAAAATTCTTGCTCCACGAAATTGCCTTCGTATGCATGGGCATACTTGTAACCGTCATGATAGCCAAGGTCTTTCATCAATTTCGTCGGTGCATTGCGCAGGTGCAAAGGCACGGGCAAGTCGCCCGTCTCGCGCACCAAGGCCTGTGCCGCGTCGATGGCCGCCACGGCCGCGTTGCTCTTGGGCGACGACGCCAGATACGTCACCGTCTGCGACAAGATGATGCGACTCTCGGGCCAACCGATCTTATTCACCGCATCGAAACACGCATTGGCGAGCAGCAAGGCGTTGGGGTTGGCGTTGCCGATGTCCTCTGAGGCGAGAATGAGCATACGGCGCGCGATGAACAAGGGGTCCTCCCCTGCTTCGATCATGCGAGCAAGATAATACAGCGCCGCGTTGGGGTCGCTGCCGCGCATCGACTTGATGAAGGCCGAGATAATATCATAGTGCATCTCGCCCTGCTTGTCGTATTTCACAAGGTTGCTCTGGATGCAGTTGGTGGTGAAGTCATTTGTAACAACCAGTTCCTCTGCAGCCATGTCCAAGTCATTCAACGAAGTGACGACCAGTTCGATGGCATTCAACAATTTACGCCCATCACCACCACTGATTTTCATCAGTGCCTCTGGTTCCTTGACAGTGATTCTCTTGCCGAAATCGTATTCCAGAGCCTTCACGGCCTTCGCCAAAAGGATTTCAAGGTCTTCCTTCTCCAACGATTTGAGCACATACACCTGACAACGTGACAGCAAAGGCGAGATGACCTCAAACGAGGGATTCTCCGTCGTAGCACCGATAAGCGTAACCAAACCTTTTTCAACGGCACCCAACAAGGAGTCCTGTTGTGACTTGCTGAAACGGTGTATTTCGTCGATAAATAAAATAGGTGCCTCTGGCGCCATGCGTGCCCGGTCGATGACCTCGCGCACTTCCTTCACACCACTGCTGACCGCGCTCAACTGGAAGAACTGACGCTTTACCTGCTTGGAGATGATGTAGGCCAAAGTGGTTTTGCCCACGCCGGGCGGTCCCCAGAAGATCATTGAAGGCACGCGACCCGACTCAATGGCGCGGCGCAATACGGCGTTTTCGCCGATGATGTGCTTCTGCCCGATGTAGTCGTCTAGCGTGGTCGGGCGTAGGCGTTCCGCTAATGGGATGGTGGATTGCATTACTGGATTTATTTCTAATCGATACTACTTTTGAATTGGATTAAGACTTTTTCTCATCTCCCAACGTCCGTTGTAAAACCAAAATTATCCTATCATCACTCCTCTCAAGGTCTCCGTTTCTTTTCTTCCCTCACCATAGTTTGTATTTCACCGAAACTATAATACTCGTACAAAGCCTTTATTGCTGTATTAGGGAATGACCTTCTTAACAAATTCAAAGGCTCGTTTTCCGATTCATTCAACCGCACACTGATGGAATCCACTTGCACTTCTTCCCATGACTCCGGCATTTCGATATTCAACGGCACCCAATCAGGTCCAACACCAATTGGCCTATACTTTAAATCATCTTCATGACCGATTATCGTAGCATCAAGACTCAACAGTTTGACATGTTTCAACCCTTCAATCTGTTCAAAGACATTGCCATTTTTTATATGAGCAACCCAACCGTCCCCAGTATTGAAATACCAAGCATTATCCAAGGTGACATCATCAAAATGTTGCAACAGATTACGCCGTTCTTCCTCGCTTATTTTACCTTTCACCCTCAACTGTTCAATGTTTAAATTCCAGAACCATTCAGGGAAATCAGGCTTTTCCCTAAAATCGATCTCAAGTTTCCGAATGGGAAGGGTATCGAATTGGCGCAGGGCAACAGGAAGATTCTGGACAAAAAGCAAAGAATAGCCTTCTTCATTTTCCATTTTCAGCCTTTGAAACTCGTTACCAACATCCTTCTTTCGCACCATCCAGCCCATCTTAGGGGTTAGCATATAATTCTCGTTGTTTTGTGCAAGTCCCACAAAACCAGCCCACAACTCCACAAATGTCTCCTTTCCTGTCATCTCGTTGAATACTCTGACATCCACTTTAACCATCTCATCAGGCAAACGATCTATATCATCCAAATACAACGTATCCATCGGCAGCCTTTCTTCATAACGATTATATGGGTAAAACTTGGCCATCCAACCATTGAGGCATTCCGGACTGCCATACACTTCCTTGGTATGTATCCGAAACATATTCATCCAGAAACTATTGTCAATTTCGCCTTTTGAAGAAGCAACAATCTGCCTCAGAACAGGTTCAAGTTCATCAATCCACCATCCCAAGTCATAATCCCTCAATTGCATCGCTTTGTCATACACACGCTGCCAGTCCTCCGGTGTTCCCTCCAAAACGACATACGGGATACCACAGCCCATTATTGACACCGTGAACACAAAATAATCTTTTACCGCGCTCATAAGAGTGATTTCCGAAGCGATTCTTTCGACCTGTGTCGTGGTGGAAAAATCCGCCTTGATGATTTCCGCGATATCACTCTTGGTATTCTCCGCTATCTTGACCGAAAATGAATCAACGGCCTTTTCCCAGTCAATCTGCCCAATAGACGTTACATCAAACTCGCATACCAACTCTTTTTTCCCTTTAAAATCAACTATGCGGTCGCGCAAAGCCTCGGCATTGGCATTCACATGATGAGAAAAGCCTTGGGCTATCAAAACCCAAATCATATCAGGAGACAAAGTCACTGGGCGATGGTGCCAATACGCCTCACGCATACCTGAGATAAAAGAATGACTGCCAAATGTAACAAGGCTATCTGCATCAACTTTCAACGCCAACAGGCCGTAATCCATACGAAAGTCATTTTCTTCTATGTCATACTTGGTCACTCCTGCATCTTCTTCAATAAAAGTCTTGAAAATCTCCTCGGGAGATTCAACGGGCAAAAAGGAGTCGGGCACTGACAATTTCTCAATCTTAATGGTAACTTGGGCTCGCATAGGAAAAGCGATTCCCAATAATGCCAACAACACGAACGAAAGATATATTTTCATTGGATTTATTTTTTGCAAAAATAACAATTTCAAACGACTTTTTGGCATCAGACCATAAAAATAGTATTTTTGCCCCAAAAGTATTTTACCCATGAAAAACATTAAAGTCCTCTTTATTATCGCACTGCTTGCCGCCTTCGGCCAATCGCAGGCCTGCACCAACTTCTTGATCACCAAAGGCGCCAGCGTCGACGGTTCCAACTTCATCAGCTATTGCGCCGACTCGCACATTCGTTATGGCGAGCTCTACTTCACCCCTGCTGCCGACTGGCCAGCGGGCAGCATGCGCGTGTGCTACGACCGTGGCACCAACGCGCCACGTGGCAGCGTTCCTCAACCGCTTCACACTTACCAAGTTGTGGGCTACATCAATGAAAACCAAGTGGCCCTCGGAGAGACCACTTTCGGTGGTCGTGAAGAGCTGATGGACCCGACAGGCATCGTGGATTACGGCAGCCTCATGTTCATCGCCTTGGAGCGCAGCACCTCTTCCCGCGAAGCCATCAAAATCATGGCCGATTTGGTGGAAGCCTATGGCTACGGCTCCGATGGCGAGTCGTTCAGCATCAGTGACGCCAACGAAGTGTGGTACATGGAAATCATGCCCAAAGGCTACACGCCTCAAGTGACCAAGACTGGCGATACCATCAATGCCGACCGTGGCGCAGTGTGGGTGGCCATCCGCATCCCTGACGGTTATGTAAGCGGTCACGCCAACGCCGCGCGCATCACCACCTTCCCCTTGCGCAACGGCAAGACCTCTATCACCGACAAGGACTGGAAAAATCTTTACAACAAGGATGTTGAGGTCATCTACAAGCACGACATCATCGACTTCGCCCGTCGCAAGGGCTACTTCAGCGGCAAGGACAAGGACTTCGACTTCTCGGCAGCATACGCTCCCGTCGATTTCAGTGCCGCCCGCGTCTGCGACCTTCGCGTTTGGACCATGTTCAACAAGGTCTGTGATGGCATGGACGAATATTGGGACTATGTCACAGGAAAAGACCTCACCCACCGCATGCCGCTCTATGTCAAACCCAACCGCAAGATCAGCCTATCCGACATGATGGCCTTCCAACGCGACCACTTCCAAGGCACCGAGTTGGACAAGACCCAAGACGTGGGTGGAGGTCCTTTCGGTTCACCTTTCCGCTTCAACCCATTGTATTGGGAATATGATGGCAAACCCTACCTCAACGAGCGCAGCATCGAGGTCGTTCAAACCGGTTTCTCCTTTATCGCACAAAGCCGTTCGTGGCTGCCCAACCTCATCGGTGGCATCATTTGGTTTGGCGTCGACGACACCAACTCGACGGTCTACACGCCTTTCTACTGCTCCATCAGCGAGGTGCCAATAGAATACCGTGTGGGCAATGGCGACATGCTGACCTACAGCGAGAATGCTGCCTTCTGGGTCTTCAACCGCCTTGCACATTTCAAATACCTGTTCTACAACCGCGTCATTGGCGACATCCAAGCCGTGCAGAACGAGTTGGAGACCGACTATCAGGAGCAGGTCAACTATGCCGACAACGAAGCCTTGGTCCTATACACGCAAGACCCGCAGAAAGCCATCGCCTACCTCACCGACTTCTCCAACCAAGCCGGACACAACACCGTGGCCACTTGGAAAGAATTGGACAACTACCTGTTAGTTAAGTATTTGGACAGCAATGTCAAACAAGAGG
>JAEEGG010014435.1_pt1 | contig 16726 bp, 15 predicted proteins | sample 9134161 | NCBI WGS metagenome assembly JAEEGG01 (sample SAMN16246543, study PRJNA631951) | gut metagenome | biome: gut microbiome; feature: rumen; material: CR-attached | host: Bos | place: Iran: Karaj | collected 2018-10 | reverse complement strand
CATGGACACGCCGTATGAGAAACGGGTGTCGGTGTAATGCTCCCATACTATCTGGGGACACATGTATCCTACGGAAACCAAGTCAAGTTTGAAACTGTTATTGTATTTGTCGTAACCTTCTGTCAGTAACTTCTTTGCTGCCATAGGCTGGCTCATCAGGAGCACAGCAGCTATGAAAAAAATTGTCTTTTTCATACCGTATTTGTTAGTTGATGCAACGAAGATATGTAAAAAAATGTTATATTTGCACGTTTTTTGAAATTAACTGAGTTTATCAGGGCCATGCATTATTGTTTCATCGTTAACAACGAACCCGGGAAAGCAGGTAACGCAGAAAAGATCCGTGCCGACATAGAAAAACTTCCGGAACCCATTGATTTTGAAATTTATCTTACAACCGCCCAGAAAACCGCCATTGACCATGTACGCGACTACTGCAAGGCAAATCCCGACAGTGAGACCTGTTTTGTAGCATGCGGAGGCGACGGTACCATAAACGAGGTGGCCACCGGAATGGTTGGAGCACAGAACAAGCATTTGGCAGTTCTGGCCTACGGAAGCGGCAACGATTTCATAAAATATTACCAGGGAAAGGATTTCTTCAGCGTAGCCGACCTTGTAAAAGGTACCGCACACAAGATTGACATCCTTAAGGTGGGTCAGGACCACTATTCAATAAATGTCTGCAACTTTGGTTTTGACTCGGTTGTGGCATCGACCGCAAATAAACTTAGCCGCAGGGGCAACAAGAACCCCTACCGCTGGGGTATTGTAAAGGCCATTTTCTGCGGCCGTTTCAACAGCATTCAGGTTAAGGCCGACGGTGAACTGCTTAACGATGGCAAGCGTATGCTGCTGTGCACACTTGGCAACAACAACCATGTGGGCGGCGAGTTCTTCTGCTCACCCCGCGCCAAGAACGATGACGGTCTGATTGAGGTGGGTTACTGCAAGACCACCACCCTGGCCGGATTCCTGGGTATACTGCCCATCTATACGGCAGGAAAGCATCTGGACACCCCCAAGTCAGCCAAACATTTCATATACCGTCAGTCCAAAACGGTTGATGTACACTCAGATAAGGAAATTGAACTCTGTCTGGACGGAGAGATGCTTGCAGGCAAAGATTTCCACATAGAAGTTATACCACAGGCCATCAGTTTCATTATTCCGAATTAATGCTTATCTTTGGCATAAACATTAAATCACACTACTATGGCAAGTCGTAGAGATCTTAAGAGAGACATCAGTTACGTTATAGGTGACATCTTCACCGAGTGTCTTATATATAAGGAGCTTGTTCCCGGTACCGATAAGGCTGCAGCCGAGAAATTGATTGTTGACTTGCTCCGCATTGACAACGAATTCATAACCCGTATCAGCCACACTGAACCGGGCAAAGCAAAGGAATACTATCGCGCTCTTATCAAGGATTTCCAGAAACAGATTTCAGAAGTCCTTGACAAGCTGACCAAGCTCAAGAAGTAACTCTCTTTCAGGCTTATGTTCCGGCATGTGCGAGCCTTAGTGGCGGCACTGGCCGTCATATTGTCCGTTTCAACCCTTCAGGCTCAGACGGACAATGCCACTATTCGCGCCAGAATAAGGAATCACTTTGAACTGTACCAGGGCGATTTTGACCTCAAGACTCTCAAGGTGGAGCGCACCGACATAAGCCGTAAGGGCAAGCGTCTGGACATATACCTGAACCAGAATTTCAGTTACCAGCTTTTCCGTCAGGAACTTATTGACTCCATTTATGCCGGTCTGCGTCGTGACCTGCCACAGGATATACGCAAATGGAGCATCGGCATACATACCGGCGGCAAGACCATTGAGCGGCTTGTGCCCAACTGGGCCCGCAGCACCATAAGCCAGAAGAACCTGTGGAACGAGTATCAATATGACGGCAAGCCCTGGGTGAGCAATGAGAGCCGTATCTACACCCCGGGGAAAGGTCTTACCAACATTCATATGGCAGTAACTCCCAGTCACGGTCTCTATTATGACAATGAGGACAGCCTTTGGGAGTGGCAGCGTCCGCCTCTGTACTGCACACGTGAGGACCTGCTCACACAATCATTCGCCTATCCATATATCATTCCGATGCTGGAGAATGCGGGTGCCGTGATCTATACGGCACGCGAACGTGACTGGCAGACAAACGGGGTTATTGTAAAATGCGGCACAGACGGATACAGGGAGGATGGGACATGGTCAGAATATGTAGCCGGCGGCTTTCAGGCCGACTCTATTCGAATACTCCCCGACTCTCTCCGTGTCACCACCCGCAAGGCAATGGCCGGCAACGGTCCCGGCATACCCATGTCCACCGCTTTCTGGATTCCGGACATACCCCGGGACGGTGACTACGGGGTCTATGTGACCTACCAGTCAGACTCGTCAAGCGTAGATGACGCCCGATATATAGTATTCCATACCGGAGGTTCCACCACTTTCCGGGTCAACCAACAGATGGGCGGAGGCACATGGGTCTATTTGGGCACTTTCCACTTTAAGAAAGGTCAGAGCCCGCGGGGAATGGTTAGCCTTGACAACAGCAGCGGGATGTACGGAACCGTAAGTGCCGATGCCGTAAGGTTCGGAGGAGGCACAATGACTTTTGAAAGCCATGGTCTTGAACTTACCGCGCCCCTGTACAATATGGGCTCGCGCTACTACACCAGGTTTGCAGGCGCTCCCGACAGCGTATATAGTAAATATCAGGGTGACGATGAGTACCGCGAGGATATCTGGGCCCGCCCCTACGTATCCAACTGGCTGTCGGGAGGTTCGGTTTTCAATCAGGCCAACCCCGGACTGGGTGTTCCGCTGGAGCTCTATTTTGCACTGCATACCGATGCCGGATACACCTACGGCGATACACTTTATGGCTCTTTAGGTATCTGTACCACCGATTTCAATGACGGACTTCTGGGTAACGGACACACACGTGACATAAGCCGTGACCTCACCGACATGGTACTCACCGGATTGCGCCGCGACCTGGAACCGGCCATAGGCCGTGAATGGATTTACCGCGGAATATGGGACAAGAACTACTGCGAGAGCCGAGAACCTCAGGTGCTCTCCATGTTGCTGGAGTTGCTCTCACACCAGAATTTCCGTGATGTCTGCCTGGCCTTGAACCCCAATTTCAGGTTCGTGGCGTCACGTTCCATATACAAGTCAATCCTGAGGTATGTGAACTTTATGCATGACCGGCCGTATGTGGTTCAACCGCTTCCGGTTGACCATTTCAGCATCAGGGCAAACGGAGACAAGCTGTCACTCTCATGGCAGGCTGTACAGGATACCCTGGAGCCCACAGCGGCACCCGGAGGATACATTCTCTATAAGGCTGTCGATGACAACGGGTTTGACGGCGGCACTTTTATCAGGACCAACAGCTGCCAGTTCACTCCCGAGCGTGACCATCTGTACCGTTTCAAGGTTACTGCAATAAACGAGGGTGGCGAGAGCATGCCGTCCGAGACGCTTGCCGCCTATATTGCATCCGAAAGCAAGGGTACGGTACTGGTTGTGAACGGTTTCCAGCGTCTGAGCGGTCCCGAGACCATACAGACCGACTCTACCCAGGGATTTGACATATTGTCCGATCCGGGCGTGCAGTATATGCTGTCACCTATCCTGGGCGGCGCACAGCAGATTTTCAGCCTTGACTCCATCGACTCCGAGGAGGAGGTTTCGCTTGGCATAGGCGACGATACACTGAACGGAGCGCTGCTGGCCGGCAACACCTTTGACTATCCCTTCATTCACGGCCGTTCAATAGCACAGGCCGGCTGGTCATTCATATCGTGCAGCCGTGAAGCCGTTCAGGACGGAATGGTTTCGCTGTCAGACTATCGTGTGGTTGACCTTATCCTTGGACTCCAGAAACGTTCCGCACAGGACACCATATGCAACAGGGACTACTCCACATTCCCCCTGTCTCTGCAGAAAGAGATACGCCGATATCTCCAGAAGGGCGGCAAACTGTTTACCAGCGGGTCATACGTGGGGGCCGATATGATATCGGACCTGAGTGATGAGGCCTTTACATCCGAAGTGCTTCATTACCGTTGGGAAGGACCGCTGCCTTCGCATACCGCAAGGCAAATCAAAGGAATGCGCAGCAAGGCCGAGATAAAACGCAGTGCCGACATGTACGGATACGGAGTCACAAAGCCCGATGTGATAAGTCCCGTGGGACGTGCATCGACCCTGTTCACCTACACCGAGAGTTCCCTGCCCGCAGGCGTGGGATTCAAGGACCGCACCTGCGCAACAATCACCCTGGGATTCCCGTTTGAAAGCGTGACATCCCAAAAGGAACGCGACCGCATAATGAAATCCATACTAACCTATCTTACCGACTAACAAATCTTTAACGTTATGTATAACATTCAGGCCAACGAATCCGGCACACGCAGCATCAACGTGTCCGATGAGAATCTGCAGACTATCCGCCGTTTCTCACTTTTCCAGTTGCTCATAGACAGCAGCGGTATTGTTACCGAGCAGTCACTTGACAAGCTCAAGCTGAACATACGTTCGCTCCTGACCACTCCCCAGGGGTCCGACAAGCAACTGCTGGACCTTTGCATCGATGTTATCTATCATCGCGACATGAAGGCTCTGGGACTGAAGAACCTGATTGCACTATACGACAAGTGGAACGATGCCACAGTGGCTCCCGACAACCAGGAAGGAGTGTGAGCGTCTGGGCTGGGACCAGCTGGACGTAATCCTCTTTACGGGTGATGCATACGTGGATCACCCCTCATTCGGTGCGGCCGTAATAGGACGTGTCCTGGAGGCGCACGGATATAAGGTAGCCATAGTCCCGCAGCCAAACTGGCAGGATGACCTGCGTGATTTCAGAAAACTTGGTGCTCCCAGGCTTTTCTTTGGAGTATCAGCCGGCGCGATGGATTCAATGGTGAACCGCTACACCGCCGGCAAGCGTCTGCGCTCCGAGGATGCCTACACCCCCGACGGCCGCCACACCGGACGTCCCGAATACCCCACCATAGTCTACACCAAGGCGCTCAAGAAACTATTCCCCGATGTTCCCGTAGTGATAGGCGGAATCGAGGCCTCGCTGCGCCGTCTCACCCATTACGACTACTGGCAGGACAAACTCATGCCCAACATCCTGGAACTGAGCGGAGCCGATTACCTGACCTACGGCATGGGTGAGAAGGTCACCGTTGACCTGGCCGATGCGCTCGACGAAGGCCGCCCGCAGGATATCCTGACCATGAAACAGGTGGCATTCCTGACTGACAATGTGCCAGGAGGAATAACCGACAATGACAAGGTGTTGGCATCGCATGAGCAGTGTCTGACCGATAAGCGCAGTCAAGCGACAAACTTCCGCATAATCGAGGAGGAGTCAAACATGATTGAGGCCCACCGCATAATACAGCCCACGGGCAAGCGATATGTTGTGGTAAACCCGCCCTATCCTCCGCTCACCACTCCTGAACTTGACGCCATCTACGACCTGCCCTATACCCGTCTGCCCCATCCCCGTTACAACGGCAAGCGCATCCCCGCATATGAGATGATACGCCACTCGGTAACCATTCACCGCGGATGCTATGGAGGCTGCTCGTTCTGCACCATATCGGCCCATCAGGGCAAGCAGATTGTGAGCCGCAGCCGTGAGAGCATACTCAGGGAGCTGCGCCAGATAACCCAAATGGAGGATTTCAAGGGATATGTATCGGACCTGGGAGGCCCGTCGGCCAACATGTACGGTACCGGCGGCCGCGATAAGAACAAGTGTCTGCACTGCAAACGCCCCACATGCCTTACCCCAAAGGTCTGCCCCAACCTGAACACTGACCTTACTGCCCTGACACAACTGTACAAGGATGCCGACAAAGTTCCGGGAGTAAAGAAGACCTGCATAGGCAGCGGTATCCGTTACGATATACTCCAGTATCGCGATCCCGACCCCAGGGCTGACAAGTCACATTTGGATTATGCACGTGAACTCATAGGCCGACATGTGAGCGGACGCCTTAAGGTGGCACCCGAGCACACATCGGACTCCGTTCTGGCACTTATGCGCAAGCCATCTTTCCTTCAGTTTGAGCAGTTTAAGAAAACTTTTGACAAGATAAACAAGGAGTGCGGTCTGCGTCAGCAGCTTATCCCCTACTTTATAAGCAGTCATCCGGGTTGTTCCGAGGAGGATATGGCCGAACTTGCCATCATAACCAAGCGGCTCAATTTCAAGCTGGAGCAGATTCAGGATTTCACGCCCACTCCCATGACCCTGAGCACCGAGATATTCTACACGGGGATAAATCCCTACACCATGCAGCCCGTCTACACCGCACATACCGACCGCGACAAGCAGGCCCAGCGACAGTTCTTTTTCTGGTATGATCCCGCCCAACGTCACCGTCTTATCGCCGAACTGCGCCGCATAGGCCGTCCGGACCTTATCTCAAAACTATTCTGACAATTATAATTCATTGTCCGTTTTAACTTTTAGGGTTGTGCAGTATATTCTTTACGATAACCTGAAACTGCAACAAAAAACAAAATAAGGACAATGAAAAAGATTATGATGGCTGCCCTGATGATGGCAGTATGCCTGTCAGCAGGCGCAAAGAAAAAAGAGGTTAAAGAGGTACTTTTTGGCGTTAAGTCTGGAGTTATCACAGTTACATCCGATATGGGCGACATGCCTGATTTCTCTCAGATGGCTGCCATGGGTGGCGGTGGCGGTGTAGCTGCTTTCAACGACAGTGCTTTCCTGGCCAGAATGAACAGCTTCAATTCAAGCGACATGAGGGAGCAGATCTACTTTGATGATTACGGAAAGAAGACTGCCAGAATAACCGTTTACGGAGAAAACATCACCCGTACAGTTGCTATAGGTGACACCACCTACACCATCAACGAGAAGGAGAACACTGCAACCGCAATGCCTATATTCGGCGGCGGCCGTAACGGTCGTGGCGGCATGGGCGGCTTTGGCGGCGGTTTCGGTATGGGCGGTGCCCAGATAGGTCAGCTTGGTACAATTGACTGGATGAACCTGGACAAGAAGACCATTCGCCGTAACAAGATCAAGGAACTGGGTGAGGAGCAGGTTGCAGGTGTTACTTGCAAGAAGTACTCAATGAGCCCCAGCAACCAGATGGGCTTTACACAGAATATCACAGTATGCGTCTACGAGGGTATTCCTCTGTCAACCGTAACTGAGAGCGACTGGGCTACCACAAGCCAGACTGCACAGAATTTCATTGCCGAAGATGTAGATCCCGCATTCTTTACCCTTCCCAAGGGCTGCAAGGTAAGCGAGATGAACTTTGGCGGCGGAATGATGATGATGGGAGACTTTGGCGGTGACTTCGGAGGCGGCTTTGGAGGCGGCTTTGGAGGTGGCTTTGGAGGCTTCTAAGCGTGTAGTGCAGACTGAAAAACCTCACTAAGAGTAGGATGAGCGTGAATAACGCTCTTCAAAATATCGAGATTGCTGCCCAAATTCATAACGGCGGCAATCTCGTGTATTATATCCGATGCGTGTGCACCCATTATGTGGGCTCCCAGCACCTTGCCGTCATTATCCACTATTACCTTGCAGTAGCCGTCCGGCTCATCCATGGATACGGCCTTGCCGTTGGCGCGGTAGAATGACTTGAGGCAGCGTATCTCAAGGTTCTGCTCCTTGCACTGCTCCTCGGTCAGACCCACCGTAGCAACCTCGGGCATTGTGAATACCGCAGCCGGTATAAGATCAAAGCGTATGCTGTCCTGCTGGCCGCAGATTCCATTGAGTGCATGCAGGCCCTGATAGGTTGCGGCATGTGCCAGCATGATTCCGCCTGTAACATCACCTATGGCGTAAATACCCGGTACAGATGTCTCAAAGCGGTCATTGACCATTATGCCCTTGCGGGTATAGTCAACGCCTGCAGCCTCAAGGTTCAGACCCTCAACATTCGGACGACGCCCCACCGCCATGAGAATCTTATCGGCCTTGACTGTAAACTCCTTATCCTTCTTTATGTAGGTTACAGTATTGCCGTCTACGCTTGTCACCTGGGCTTGTACCTCTATGTTGATGCCGCGCTTGGAGAGTGACTGTTTGAGGCGTTTGGCCAGGTCAACATCAAAGCGCGGAAGTATGTTGGGGCAATATTCAAGCACCGTTACCTCAGTGCCGAAACTGCGGAATATGGAAGCGAACTCAAGGCCTATCACACCGCCGCCTATCACGCAAAGGTTCCCGGGAACCTCCGTAAGGTCCAGAACCTCCTTTGATGTAAGACAACTCTCCGCACCGGGTATAGGCAGTGAGGCCGATACGGATCCGGTTGCTATGATTATCTTATCGGCTGTATATTCCTGACCGTTACAAAGTACGGTTTTGGAATCCTTGAACTCAGCCCTGCCGCGCACCACCTGCACGTTCTTGAGCAGGATGTCTATGCCGGAACGCAACTGCTCCACAACAGCCTGCTTACGCCCGGCGGCAGCCGCAAACGACGGCTTGCAGTCCAGGCCCGCCTTAATGTTCTGCTCTATGAGTTCGGCATAGTGGCAGAACGTCTTGGTTGGGATGCAACCCTCATTCAGACAGGTTCCGCCCAGCGGACCTTCTGATATAAGGGTTACCTCCAATCCACGTTTTGCGGCCTCAACAGCGGTCTCATAACCGCCGGGGCCTCCACCTATTATCAGCAAGCGCATGCGTCCCAGTATTTAAGGATAGGATTACGTGCGGCTGTGGTCTCATCGGGACGGGATATGGGCGTATTGTGCGGAGCGCCGTGCAGGATATCGGGATCCTGTGCGGCCTCGGCGGCAATAGTGCGCATCACCTCAATGAAGTCGTCCAATGTATCCTTTGACTCCGTCTCGGTAGGCTCAATCATTATGGCCTGATGGAACAGCAGCGGGAAGTAGATAGTCGGTGCGTGGAACCCGAAGTCAAGCAGACGCTTGGCTACATCCAGGGTTGCTGCGCCCTCCTTTCCGTCACGTGCACCGTCGTTGATAAGGCCGTCAAAAACGAACTCATGCTTGCATACCGTGGGTATGGGCAGTTTGTAGCAGTCCTTGAGTGACTCCTTGATATAGTTGGCACCCAGGGTAGCCAGTTTTCCGCACAGCTTTACGTTCTGGCGGCCCAGCATAAGGATATATGCATAGGCTCTCAGTATCACGCCAAAGTTTCCGTTGAATCCCGATACGTTCACACCCAGGAAAGGCACCAGTTTGTCACATACGCCTACAGGACCGCTTCCTGGACCGCCGCCTCCGTGAGGAGTGGAGAATGACTTGTGCAGGTTAAGGTGCATCACGTCAAATCCCATATCGCCCGGACGTACGGTACCTATGAGCGGGTTCATGTTGGCTCCGTCATAATAGAGCAGACCACCTGCTGCGTGAACCAGATCGGCTATCTGGCGGATATCCTTCTCAAAGAGTCCCAGAGTGTTGGGGTTGGTCATCATTATGCCGGCAATGGTATCGTCCAGCAGAGGCTTCAGATCCTCCACATCCACCAGTCCGTTGGCGTTTGACTTTACAACTACCACATCCAGTCCGCATACCGCTGCACTGGCGGGGTTGGTTCCGTGTGCGCTGTCGGGCACTATGATACGGGTACGCTTGGTGTCACCGCGTGACATATGGTACTCGCGGATTATCATCAGGCCCGTAAGCTCTCCGTGTGCTCCGGCGCAGGGCTTGAAAGTAAAGTGCTTCATGCCGGTTATGGCGGCAAGCGCACTGTCTATTCCTTTATATACGGCATCTACTCCGGGTACATCCTTCTGCAACGGATGTATGCCGCCGAATGCAGGCATTGCGGCAATCTCCTCGTTGATCTTGGGATTGTACTTCATGGTACAGCTGCCCAGCGGATAGAATCCGGTGTCAACGCCAAAGTTCATCTGGCTCAGGTTGGTGTAGTGGCGTACCACATCAACCTCACTAACCTGGGGCAGTTGGGGAGCTTTGCTCCTTAACAGTCCGGCAGGTATTGCCTCTGTACCTTTACACTTGCTGCAGGTCTCAGGGAGCGAATATCCTGTGCGTCCCGGCTTGCTTAACTCGAAAATCAGTTTATCGTAGTACTTCATAGTCAGAGCGCATTTACAAGTTGATCCATTTCTTCATAGCTGCGTTTCTCGGTGACGCAGAAGGTTACATAGCCCTCCTCGGTCTCAAGGGCGCCCAGGAATCCGGCATCGGCCAGTCGTTTCTGAACCTCTGCTGCGGGTGCCTTTGACTTGAGTACGAATTCCTTCAGGAATACGGCGTCCTTGAACACGGGTTCAAACTTTCCGGTCTCAATGAGTTTATTGTACAGATAATGGGCGCGCTGGTAGCACAGGTCATTTATCTGTTTCATGCCTTCGGGACCCATCAGTGACAGATATACCGTCACCCAGAGCGCCATCAGGCTCTCGTTTGAGCAGATATTGCTGGTGGCTTTCTCGCGGCGTATGTGCTGCTCGCGGGCCTGAAGTGTGAGCACGAATGCGCGGCGGCCCTCCTTATCGGTGGTCTGGCCTACAATTCGGCCGGGCAGTTTGCGCATGTAATCCTGACGGCAGGCCATGAATCCTACGTACGGACCTCCGTAGCACAACGGTATGCCCAGCGGCTGGCCATCACCTACAGCTACATCGGCACCCCACTCTGCGGGTGTCTTTACCACTGCCAGGGCCGACGGGTCACAATAAACCGTCAGCATTGCCTTATCGGTGTGCAGGGCATCGGCCATCCCCTCCAGGTTCTCTATTATTCCGAACCTGTTTACAGATGGAACTATTGCTCCGGCTACATCACCCTGGGCGATAAGTGCCTCAAGTGATGCCTTGCTGGTCTGGCCTCCCTCCTGTGCTATCTCCTTTATGGTTATTCCTGCGTACTTGGCATAGGTGGCTATCACTCCCCTTACGTGGGGCAGCAGGGTGTTGGACACCAGCACGGTGTAGCGTTTCTTGGCCTGGGCCACCATCATTCGCATGGCCTCGGCGGCGGCTGTGGGGCCGTCGTACATGGAGGCGTTGCTTACGTCCATTCCGGTCAGGGTGCAGATCATGCTCTGGTACTCGAATATGTACCTTAGCGTACCCTGCGATATCTCGCACTGGTACGGGGTGTAGGCGGTCAGGAACTCGCTACGCTGCGTGATGTAGGGAATCACGGCGGGTGTGTAGTGGTCGTAGGCTCCGGCTCCGGCAAACACCTTCAGCCTGGGGTTCTTGGCGGCAAGGCCTTCAAAGAAGTCACGGACCTGCTGCTCGGTCATGGCGTCGGGCAGGTCATACTCTCCTTTGTAGAGGCAGTCCTGCGGGACATCGGCATAGAGATCGTCAAGGCTGTTTACGCCTATCCTCTCCAGCATGGCTTTTATATCCTCATCGGTGTGAGGGAAATACTGGAATCCGGCCATTACTCCTTGATAAATGCTTTGTATGCGGCTGCGTCCATCAGGTCGTCAAGTTCTGATGCGTCGCTCATCTGCACCTTGATGATCCAGTTCTCAAAGGCGTCATCGTTTACCAACTTGGGGTCGTCTACTACGGCTACGTTTACCTCGGTAACTGTTCCGCTTACGGGGCTGAAGAGGTCGCTGGCAGCCTTTACGCTCTCCAGAGCACCAAACTCACTGCCTTTCTCTACCTCATCATCAACATCGGGGCAGTCAACATACGTTATCTCGCCCATCTCCTTCTGTGCAAAATCTGTTACTCCGATGATTGCGATGTCACCTTCAACCTTTACCCACTCGTGGGTCTCACTGTACTTTAAGCCTTCTAATACTTTACTCATTTTGTTTCTATTTTGTTCGTTTTTTATCGGTTCGTTGGTCTCGGAAGGATTAGGGTAGATAAAACTTCGCTTCGCTCATCCCTCCCACTCCTTCGGAGCGGGCCCCTCCCATTTACGAGGCCATGGGTGGCCACGGTTTTCCTTACCCAAATCTCTCTCGCTCTCAACTGCGGATTCGAAAGAGATTCAGGAGAGCGGGCTTTTTATTTTTTGTATTTGGTTTCGTAGAAACGTTTCTTTATTACTTTGCCTGGGAAGACTTTTTTACGGATTCGTATAAACAACTCTGTATCCAATGCAGAATGCTCTGACTTTACCAGGGCAAAGCAGATGCTGCGGTCTAGGGTTATGCTGTGATAACCGGTTGTTACCTCGCCGATTACGGTTCCATCCTCAAGTTCTACGGGGTAGCCGTGGCGGTGGATGGCTCGGTCGAAGATTTCTATGCCAACCAGTTTCTTTTCCACTCCACTTTCCTTTTGGGTTACCAGGGCTTCACGGCCTATGAACTCGGCTTTGGTTAACTTGCAGAAGATGCCTAAACCGGCTTCTATGGGGGTGATGTCGGGGCTCAGTTCATCTCCGTATAGGGGCAGGCCGGCTTCAAAGCGGAGGGTGTCGCGACAGCCTAAGCCGCAGGGCTGGACTCCGGCTTTCAGCAGACGGTCCCATATCTCGATTGTGTCCTGCAGGGTGGCGTAGAGTTCAAAGCCGTCCTCGCCGGTGTAGCCGGTGCGGCTGACGATCACGCGGCTGTCGTCGCGCGTGGCGTCCAGGAACGTATAGAAAGTCAGCGCGGCGGCCTCCGGGAAGCCCAGGCGGCCGCAGACGGCCTGCTCGGCTTCCGGACCCTGGACGGCGATCTGCCCCCAGGCTTCCGACTGATTGTCGATCTTCACGTCAAAGCCCTCGGCCTGCTCCAGCATCCAGGTATAGTCCTTCTCGATGTTGGAAGCGTTGACCACAAGCAGATAATGCTGCGGCTCGCTTTCGCGATAGACAAGCAGGTCGTCCACCGTACCGCCGTCAGGGTAGAGCATCATACCGTACACGATACCACCCGGCTCGAGCGTTCGGACGTCGTTGGTAAAAATATGATTCACATACGTTTCTGCATCAGGGCCGCTGATGAAGATTTCGCCCATGTGCGAGACATCGAACACGCCGGCGGCGTGACGGACGGCGTTGTGCTCGTCGATGATGCCGCTGTACTGGATAGGCATGTCGAACCCGCCAAAAGGGCTCATCTTGGCACCCAACTCCACGTGGAGATCATGCAGACAAGTCTTTTTCAGGAGATTTTCCATGTTGGTTATAGTCGTGTTATTTAAGGATTTCGAGGTCTTTCTTGAGGATCATCTTGGGGTCCATCATCTTGACTTTCTGGAAGAGGATGACCTGGTTTCCGAGCGAGAGGTACACCTTGTCCTCGTGCTTGCCCTTTCGCCACCATTTGTAGAAACCGACCGGATCGTTCTCGAAAGGAATCTTGGCCAGGATCCCGGAGCTGTAGCCGGGATAGTCGATGACCAGACGCAGGCCCATGAATTTCTTGTAGTAGTCGGGGTCGGCGCGGCGCAGCTTGCTGACCAGCGGATTGAGCACTTCCATCGTGTCCACCTGCAGGACCTTGTCCCGGATGATCATCCGGTGGATGCGGACGGGGTCGTAGTTCAGCCAGGCTCCCATACGGAGGGTCTTGGGCCCCTCGTCGGTGTCCAGCGTCAGCTCATCCATCGAGAAATAGACTTTCTCAGGGTCGAGCGGGTATTGAACTTCTTCCTGTGCCATTTCTAAAAACGCATCAACAAATGTAGGGTTTTATTTTGATTTTTCCTATTTTTACACCGCCATGCAGCGAATATTTGCGGATTTTTCCTCGTTCGAGGGCACAAATTGTTACTGTTCGACGGAGAGCGCGGACCGGATCCGCCGGGCGCTCGCCGGACAGCCGCTGCACGCGTTTCATTTTATAGGTACGGGCGACTACCACTACCAGACGCTCTTCTGGCTGGAGCGCGTCGCCGAGCCTTTCTCCCTGGTGCTCTTCGACCACCACCCCGACGACCAGGAGGGGGCCTTCGGCGAAGACCTGCTCAGCTGCGGCGGCTGGGTCGCGCGCGCCCGCAAGCTCCCCTGCCTGCAGGCGGACGTCTGGATCCGCGACGCGGCGGACTTCCCCGCCCTGGACGCGCTGCCGGACCTGCCGGTCTACCTCTCCCTCGACCTGGACGTCCTGTCCCCGCAGTACGCCCGCACGGACTGGGACCAGGGCGCGATGACGCTCGGGGAGATGCAGACCGCGCTGCGCGCGCTCATCGCCTCCCGGCGCATCCTGGGCGTGGACCTCTGCGGCGGCAACACGCCCGAAAAAGGAGCCTCCCCGGAGGATCTTGCGCTGAACGCATCCACCGGGGAGGCCCTGTACGGTATTTTCAGAGACCTTATTTGACGATCTTGAAGGTGACGGGGATCGAGCAGGTCACCGGCACGTTCTTGCCGTTCTGCTTGGCCGGCGTCCAGGCCGGAGCGGCCTCGACGACGCGCAGGGCCTCGGCGTTCAGCTCATCGTCCACGCCGTTGACGACCTTGGCGTTGCGGATCTTGCCGGTGGCGTCCACCACGAAGTTGACGGTCACTTTACCCTCGACGCCGTTCTCCAGCGCGTTCTCCGGGTACTTGATGTTCTGCTGAACATACTTGATGAAAGAGTCGGCGTCGCCGCCATTGAAAGTCGGCTTGGCCTCGACGGCAGCGTAGGGCACGATGTCCTCAAGCTTATCGAGGGTCTCCTGGGTGCGGTTGACGGCATCCTTGGCGGCCTCACCCAGCTCAGTGGCGGCGGCCTCAGCACCTTCGACAATGTCTTCGGCGGCACCCTCGACAGCCTCGACGGCGTCTTCGGCAGCGTCCTTGATTTCCTTGCTTCCCTTGCCTTCATTCTTGCAGGAGAAGACCAGCATCGCGCAAACGGCGATCATGGCAATTGCATTGAATTTTTTCATGACTATAAAATAGTTAAATAGTTTTTCCGATGCAAAGTTAAACATTATTTTGGCAAGTTGTTAAAATTTTTTAAGAATTTTTTACATGGTCCGATTTCACGGAAATTTTCCTAAATTTGTGGTCTATGATTACTTTCTTCATCAGCGTTGTCGCCCTGATCCTGGGATTCCTGCTCTACGGCAAGTTCGTGGAGCGGGTGTTCGGCCCGGATCCGAAGCGCCCCACGCCCGCCGTCACCAAGGCGGACGGCATCGATTACATCCCCCTCCCTTCCTGGAAGGTATTCATGATCCAGTTCCTGAACATCGCCGGCACGGGACCGATCTTCGGCGCCATCATGGGCGCGAAATTCGGCCCGGCGGCCTACCTCTGGATCGTCTTCGGATGCATCTTCGGCGGCGCCGTCCACGACTACTTCAGCGGCATGCTGTCGCTGCGCCACGGCGGCGTGGGCCTGCCCGAGCTGATCGGAGACTACCTGGGCAAGACCGCCAAGACCGTGATGCTCTGCTTCTCGATCCTGCTGCTGGTGCTCGTGGGCGCCGTGTTCGTGTACAGCCCGGCCGTCATCCTGAAGGACCTGGCCGGCGACGGCACCAACGCCTCGTTCATGATCTGGGCGGGCGTGATCTTCGTCTATTACATCATCGCCACGATGCTCCCGATCGACAAGATCATCGGCAAGATCTACCCCGTTTTCGCGGTGGCGCTGATCTTCATGGCCCTCGCGCTGATGGTGGGCCTCCTCGTCAAGCATCCGCAGATCCCTGAGCTCTGGGACGGCCTGCAGAACCGCACCCAGACCTGGGGCGGCAAGGGCCAGCCCATGTGGCCGTATATGTTCGTGACCATCGCCTGCGGCGCCATCAGCGGCTTCCACGCCACGCAGAGCCCGCTCATGGCGCGCTGCCTGAAGAATGAGAAGCTGGGCCGCCCGGTGTTTTACGGCTCTATGATCACGGAAGGCCTCGTGGCCCTGATCTGGGCCGCCGTGTCCTCCTACTTCTTCTTCGCCGGCGGCGCCGCGGAAGTGGGCGGCACCTTCGCGGACGCGGCCCCGACCGTGGTGACCAAGGTCTCCCGCAGCTGGCTGGGCATCGTCGGCAGCATCCTCGCCCTGTGCGGCGTGGTGGCCGCCCCGATCACCAGCGGCGACACGGCCCTGCGCAGCGCGCGCCTGATCATCGCGGATTTCCTGAAATTCGACCAGAAGCCGGTGCCCAAGCGCCTCGCGATCAGCGTGCCGCTCTTCGCCGTGGCGGCGCTGATGCTCTGGTTCAACATCGCCAACGAGGACGGCTTCAACGTCATCTGGCGCTACTTCGGCTGGGCCAACCAGACGCTCGCCGTCTTCACGCTCTGGGCCGTGACCGTGTTCCTCGTGCGCGAGCGCAAGGGCGCGTACTACCTGATGACCCTGCTGCCGGCCTGCCTGATGACGGCCGTCAGCGTGACCTATATCAGCATCGCCCAGATCGGCTTCAACCTCCCGATGGAATGGCACCGCTGGATCGGCGCCGTGACGATCGCCCTCAGCCTGGTGCTCTTCTACCGCTGGAAACTCACCAAAGCCCGCAATTAACGACTTATGGCAGACGAAAAGATCATATTCTCGATGAACGGGGTCGGCAAGGTCCTCCCCCACAATAATAAGGTCATCCTCAAGGACATCTACCTGTCCTTCTTCTACGGCGCCAAGATCGGCATCATCGGTCTCAACGGCTCCGGCAAGTCGACGCTCCTCAAGATCATCGCCGGCGTGGAGAAGGGCTACAAGGGCGAGGTGGTCTGGGCCCCGGGCTACAGCGTCGGCTACCTGGAGCAGGAGCCGCAGATGGATCCCGACAAGACCGTGCTCGAAGTGGTCCAGGAGGGTGTCCAGGAAGTGATGGACCTGCTG
>JAEEGG010014428.1_pt1 | contig 16729 bp, 8 predicted proteins | sample 9134161 | NCBI WGS metagenome assembly JAEEGG01 (sample SAMN16246543, study PRJNA631951) | gut metagenome | biome: gut microbiome; feature: rumen; material: CR-attached | host: Bos | place: Iran: Karaj | collected 2018-10 | reverse complement strand
AACAGGATTTCGTCATGATAAAGAGAGTCTATAAGTTCGGTGGAGCCTCGGTGAAAGATGCCGATGCCGTAAGAAACCTCAAGAAAATCATTGAAAATGAAGACCGTAGCGACCTGATGCTCGTCATCTCGGCTATGGGAAAGACCACCAACGGCATCGAGAAAGCACTGAAAGAGTTCCGCGACAACGACGGGCATCTGCCTATCAGCGCCTTGCAAGACCTCATGGAATATCATGAGAAGATAATGCTCGACCTCTTTGAAGGCAATAGCGAACATCCTGTGTTTGAGGCAGTTACGAATCTTTTTTTAGACCTATATCTTAATTTGCAGGAAACCGGCTACGACTATGACTACCAGTACGACCAGACCATCAGCTTCGGCGAGATGCTGTCGACGACGATAATCTCGGCATTTCTTAACGAAAACGGCATCAAAAACCAGCTTCTTGACGCACGCAATTACATCATCACCGACCATACCTTCCGCTCAGCCAACGTCGACTTCGACGAGAGCCGCATACGTATCGAGAAACTGCAGCAGGAACATGACGGCACGATGTACATAGTACAAGGTTTCATAGGCTCATCAACAAAGCCGGTGGTGACCACGACACTCGGCCGAGAAGGCTCCGACTACACTGGTGCCATCTTCGCCAACCTATTGGATGCCAAGGAGTTATCGGTATGGAAAGACGTCGACGGAGTGCGCAACGCCGACCCGAAACGTTTCCCGACCACGGTGAAGATACCTCATCTCTCCTACTCCGAAGCCACCGAGTTGACATTTTACGGCGCTTCAGTCTTGCACCCGAAGACAACAAAACCTCTGCAAAACAAGAACATCCCGTTGAAGGTGCGCTGTTTCCTCGACGCATCGCTCGAGCCGACCATCGTCGACGGCAGCGACGAGTATATCAACTACGTGCCGTCGTTCATCGTGAAAGACAACCAAACTCTTGTGACGATACGTCCGCGCGACTATTCCTTCATGAATGAGCAAAACCTCGGCATACTATTCGCAATGCTCAACGAGCTGAACATCCACGCCAACATGATTCAGACCTCGGCGTTGAACCTTTCCATCTGCTTCGACGAAAACGAACGCAAGCTCACCCAGCTCATAGCCTCCCTCGAACAGTCGTTCATCATCCGATACAACAACGGTCTGCAATTATTTACGATCCGCCATTACAAAAACGGCATCGAAAAAGAATTCATCAAAGACAAACAGGTCTTCGTGGAACAACGCAGCAGGAGCACGCTACAACTAGTGATTAGCTAGTCTATTCCGCCCAATTCAGAATCTTCCTGAAATCGTATTCCTCCGGGTTCTCCACAAATCTCTTCGCACCTTCGTAATCGGCTGGGGTAATGTATTGCATGCAGTGGTTGAACACCAGCTTAGCCTTCTCGCCCTGCATGTTCACAAGACGCGGCTTCACCTTGCCGTTCTCATCCTCCACGTCTTTCAGATACAGCGGGCTGACCTGGCCTTTCGGGTCGGCGGTGACCATAGCACCTGTGATGCCTTGGTCGAACAGCTTCTTCACGCCATAGCCGAGTATTGAACAATACTGAAGGTCGAATGCACATGGGTCAACGCAGCGGATTTCATAACCGACCTCCACCGGGCGGCTCTTGATGCCAAGACCCAACATCTTCAGTCGTTGCTGCAGTAACATATTGAAAATGTGAGCCTTACTCACGTTACCAAGCTCCGGATGCCCGTGCTCGTCATAGGTGAAGTTCACGCCAGAGTGATGAATCTCCTCGTCGGTCATGAAATGGAACACGCCCTCGCTCACGCTTGCCACACCATAGTTGATGCCAAGCATCTTACGTTTGATCATCGAGCTGATGATGAGCTTCAGAATCTTGTCGAATGTCACCTCTGTCTTGTAGAACATCTCCGGGATGATAATCATCGGGTAATGGCATGCATAGCCCATTCCGAATGCGAGGTGACCAGCCTCACGGCCCATCGCCGACACCACAAACCAGTTGCCGCTGGTGCGAGCGTCTTCATACACCGTCTGCAGAATCTTCACGCCTGCCTCTTTGGCAGAATAATAGCCGAATGTAGGGCTGCCTTCAGGCAACGGAAGGTCGTTGTCGATGGTCTTAGGCACATGGATGTTCTGCACATGCACGTTGTTCTTCATCAGGAACTTCGAGATGCGGTTCGCTGTCGAGGCAGTGTCGTCGCCGCCGATTGTCACGAGCAAGTTGACATCGTTTTTCACGAAGAAATCAACGTTAAACTCCTCGTCTTTCGGTTTGTAACGGCTCATCTGCAACGCCGAGCCGCCCATCTTCATGATTTGGTCGGCGTAAATGAAGTCGATGTCGACTGTCCTCGGGTTCGGTTTGAACAGGTTTTTATATCCCTCATGGAGTCCTATAACGCGGAAACCGTCGTTTAAAAATGTCTTTGCCACAGTGGCCACCACCGTGTTGATGCCTGGTGCCGGACCGCCGCCGGCGAGAATTACTATTGATTTCATATTTGCTAATATTTATTAAACTTTCAATCAAACGTGTCATTTCGAGCGAAACGGAGTGTAGTCGAGACCTGAGTTTGCGAAAGCATTCACCTTGGTGAATAAATCACCGCCAATTTAATAATACTGAACAATTCCAATGGCTGTGATTTCTCCACTTCGCTCCAATGCATTACGCTTCGGTCGAAATGACGAATGCAAAGTTACAAAAAACCTAATTCAATTCAATATTTTTTTCAAAAAAATAATCCTTCTTCGTACCGAAATTTTTATTATTTTTGCAATTTTAAAGATAATTGGCAAAAATTGATATGTATAGTTTCATTTCAGGAACCGTCGTTGAGAAGAATCCCACTTACGTAGTGCTTGATAATCAAGGTATTGGATATCTTATCAATATCACCTTGAACACTTTCACGGCCATCGGCGAACAGCAGCACGTGAAGCTGTTTGTACACCTCGCTATACGTGAAGACGCGCATACTTTGTATGGATTTTACACCGAGAGCGAGCGCGAGCTGTTCCTTCAGCTCATCACAGTGTCGGGTGTGGGATGCAACACAGCACGCCTCATCCTCTCCTCGATGACAGTGAAAGAAGCAGTCGACGCCATCGCCACCAACAACATCAGGATGATACAGGGAGTGAAAGGCATTGGAGCCAAGACAGCCCAGCGTATCGTGGTCGACCTGCACGACAAAGTCGGCAAGCTCGAGACAGGCAACGGCGAAATTTCTTCGTTCGGAAACAATACATTGAAAGATGAAGCGTTATCAGCATTAATGGTCTTAGGTTTCAACAAGTCGAGCATCGAGAAGACGTTGGACAAGCTCCTCAAACAGATGGAGAACCCGACCGTCGAAGATCTTATCAAGGAATCGTTGAGGCTTTTGTAAAAAAATTGAGATGGTGTTAAGAATAAAATATATACTTTCGATATTTTTGCTCTGCTTGAGTTTTGTTACTCTGGCTCAGGATTACAACAATCCGTACGGCCAAGGCAACCAGACCGGCATCACCCTGCACGATCCTGACAACATCACCCGTTCCATCGAATACGACCCGCTCACAGGACAGTATGTCTTCGTCAGCAAAATCGGTGATTTCAAGTACAGCGACCCAGTCTACATGACGCAGGAGCAGTACTCCGACTTCGTGCAAAAACAGGCTGTCAGCAGCTATTGGAAAGAGCGCCGCGAGTCGTCGATGGGTAACAACAACGGCAACTCACTCATCCCGCCAATCTTTATCGGAGGCAAGGTCTTTGAGAAAATTTTCGGCAGCAACACCATCGACATCAAGCTGCAAGGTTCCGCCGATGTGACATTTGGCGTAAAATACCAACGTCGCCGCGACCCTTCACTCACCATAGCACAACAACGCACCACCAACTTCGACTTCGACGAGAACATCCAGATATCCGCCTCCGCTAAAATCGGCGAACGCATACAGTTCAAGATGAACTACAACACACAAACTCAGTTCTCCTTTGAAAACAAGCTCTCGCTGAAATATGAAGGCGACGAAGACGACATCCTCCAACTCCTTGAAGCAGGTAACGTCTCCATGCCGCTGCAAAGCACCTTGATAACGGGCACCCAGTCGCTTTTCGGCTTCAAAACCAAGCTGAAATTCGGTAAGACGACGGTGACAGCCATCGCATCATACCAAGAAAGCGAGACACAAAACATAGCAGTGAAAGGCGGCGCGCTCACCCAGGAGTTCGCACTCGAAGCCATTGACTATGAAGAGAACAGACACTTCTTCCTGAGCCAATATTTCCGCGACAACTACGAGGCGGCACTCGCCACCCTCCCGACAGTGACATCCGACATCAACATCACAAAGATCGAGGTATGGGTGACAAACACGGTATCAAATTACGAAAACTGCCGTAACATCGTGGCATTCACCGACTTAGCTGAAGGCAAAGACGAGTGGATCTACAACCACGACAAAGTTCATCCGTCAGCCAGCCAATACAGCTTCTTACCAGGTAACTTCTCCAATGACCTCCTGGCAAACATGGATACCACACAGATTCGCGACCTCAACACGGTGACAGCCTACCTCACCAGTCAGGGCTACACCTCAGGCCGTGACTTCGAGAAGATACAGAAAGCAAGGAAACTTAGTTCGACAGAATATACCGTCAACCGCAAGCTGGGTTTCATCACTTTGAACGTCTCGCTCAACAGCAACCAGACACTGGCTGTAGCATACCAATACACAGTCATCGGCCATGACGAAGTGTTCCAGGTCGGTGAGTTCTCAGACGAAGGCATCAGAGAACCTAAAGTGTTGTGTACCAAGATGTTGAAGAGCACCACCATCAACACCAAAGCCCCGATGTGGGACCTTATGATGAAAAACGTGTACAACATCCATGCCTTCCAAATCGCCCAGACTAACTTCGTAATGAACATCCTATATCTCGGCAATGACAACGGCGTCGCCACAGGTTATTTTGCCGATGCCCCAGAAGAAATCAGAGGAGAGTCGCTCCTCAACCTCATGGGTATGGACCGTTTGAATAGCCAAAACAACCCTATCGCAGGCGGTGATGGCATGTTCGACTTTATCAACGGAGCAGCTACGGGCGGCGGTACCATCAACGCATCCACAGGACGTATCTACTTCACCGTGCTGGAACCTTTCGGCTCACAGATTCATAAGATATTCAAAGACTATCCGGAGATGTCCGACAGATACGCCTACGACTCGTTGTATACCTTGACAAAAGTGATGGCGGAACAATATACCGACAAAAACAAATTCCGTCTCGAAGGACGTTACACATCCTCATCAGGAAGCGAAATCAATCTCAATGCACTTAACGTGCAGCCAGGCTCTGTGACAGTCACCGCAGGCGGTATCCCATTGGTGGAAAACGTCGACTATACCGTCGATTACACACTCGGCCGTGTAACGATTCTCAACGAGGCACTCCTGAATTCCGGCACTACCATCAACGTGTCGATGGAAAACAACACAGCACTGTCGACAATACGAAAGACATACCTCGGTGCCCGCGTCGAGCACGAAGTAAACCCGACATTCATCATAGGAGGTACGATTCTGCATCTCAGCGAACGCGCCTACACCACCAAGGTAAACTATAACGACGAGCCTATCTCGAACACGATATACGGATTCGACATCAACTACCAGACTGAATCACAATGGCTTACCGACGTGCTTGACAAGCTGCCGCTATATGAGACAAAGACCAAGTCACGCATCACGGCATCAGGTGAGTTCGCCCGTTTCATCCAAGGCATCAACAAGACACATAAGCAGACAGGAACATCATATATCGACGACTTCGAAGGCGCCAAGTCGACAATTGACATGCATCAGTGGAACTTCTGGCACCTCGCCAGTACTCCTCAAAACCAGCCGAACCTCTTCCCAGAAGCAAGCTCCGTGGGTCTCGACTACGGTAAAAAACGAGCCAAACTGGCATGGTATATCATCGACCAGTCGGTGTTCTACGACAGATATGGCAACCTCTTGCCATCTAACGTCACTAACGAGGAATTGTCAGACGACCGTGTGCGTCAGGTGCTTTTGACCGAAATCTATCCTAACCGCGATATCGTGGCTGGAACATCTACCAACATGTCGGTACTTAACCTCGCATATTACCCGAAAGAACGTGGACCATACAACTACGAGACCGACAACCTCAATTTAGACGGCACATTCACAGACCCTGAGGAACGCTGGGGCGGTATCATGCGAGCCATCGAGTCATCGGATTTCAACTCGACCAACGTCGAATATATCGAGTTCTGGATGATGGACCCGTATTCCGAAGGACAAGACCAGACCAATATCGGTAAGTTGTATTTCAACCTCGGTGATGTGTCGGAAGACATCCTTCGTGATGGCAGAAAATCCTACGAGCACGGATTGCCGACAACATCCACTGTTGAAAATGTCGATACCACATGGTGGGGCCGTGTGCCTTCGCTGCAGGCTCTCGTCGACGCATTCAACAGCGACCCGAGCTCACGACAGTATCAGGATATCGGTTACGACGGCTTGAACAACGACGACGAGCGTTCGTTCTTCCAAAACTTCCTCAACACTATACGTCCAAAAATCAACTCCGACGCATACTCGCGTTTGAGCGACGACCCGTCATCGGATAACTATCACTACTTCCGTGGCTCCGACTACGACAACGACCCTCGATACTCCAGCATACTTGAACGTTACAAGAACTACAACGGCAACGAAGGCAACTCACCTTCCGAGACGATGTACACAGAAGACTATACAACCAACAACAGCACCCTCCCTGACGAGGAAGACATCAACGCCGACAACACACTGAGCGAATCGGAGAACTACTATCAATATGTCATCGACCTTGACCCTGCCAAGTTGCAATCCTCTGGCCAGAACTTCATCGCAGATATTCGCGAAGCCACTGTGGTCGTTGCCAACGGTGAGACACGCCGCGCACGCTGGTATCAGTTCCGCATCCCGGTCCGCGAGCCAAGCCGAGTGGTCGGTAACATCGAAGGCTTCAGCTCCATCCGCTTCATGCGTATGTTCCTCAAAGGCTTTAAAGACAATATCGTGTTGCGTTTTGCCACCCTCGACCTCGTACGCGGTGAATGGCGCACCTACACCAACACCATCCAGGCACCAGGCGAATACGTGCCAGGTGACCAGACCAACCATACCGTATTTGAGATGTCGGCCGTCAACCTTGAGGAAAACGCAGGCCGCAAACCTGTTCCTTACTGCATCCCACCAGGCATCGAACAAGAGGTTTACACCGGCGCCACATCTACAGTACGCCAAAACGAACAAGCACTGCAACTCGCAGTGAAACACCTCGTCGACGGCGACGCCCGAGCAGTGTATAAGACAACAGAGTTTGACTTCCGATTCTATAAACATCTCAAGATGTTCGTACACGCCGAGTCCATGTATGAAAACGACCCGGTGTACGACAACGAAGTGACAGCATTCTTGCGATTCGGCACCGACCTCACCGACAACTACTACGAATACGAGGTCCCGCTGAAGATGACACCATGGGGCACTTCCGTCACCGATGAATATGCCATCTGGCCTGAATCAAACAACTTCGACATAGACTTCGAAAGAGTCGTAGAAGTGAAATCAAACCGTAACACCGCCATCGCTAACGGCAATAAAGAGGTGAAAACCAATAGGTTATACACCGAACGCGACGGCAAGAACTTTATCAAAGTGCTCGGTAACCCGACCATCAGCGAAGTGCGATGCATGATGATAGGTATCCGTAACCCTAAAGTCGACGGCGAGGTGTCACAAGACAAGAGCGTCGTCATCTGGGTCAACGAGCTTCGTATGACCGACCTCAACAGCGACGGAGGCTATGCCGCCACAGGCCGAGTGGAGGTTTATCTCGCCGACCTCGGTAGAGTGTCACTCGCAGGCTCATATAAATCAGCAGGATATGGCTCGTTGGAAACCAAGATCACCGATAACGAGATGATGGCAAACACCTACTACAACATCTCCACGGACCTTGACCTCGGTAAGTTCATGGCACCTGAGAAGTCAGGTATGTCAGTGCCAGTTCACATCGACCATAACAAAACCACCATCACGCCGGAATATAACCCTCTCGACCCCGACGTGAAACTCAAACGCTCGCTGCAAGACCTCGACAGCCGAGGCCGCGACTCACTCAACGCCCTCGCACGAGACGTCACCACACAGACCAACTTCAACATCACAAACTTGCGTAAAAACCGCGTCGGCTCAAAGAAACCACATTTCTGGGATGTGGAGAACTTCAACGCATCGTACGCCTACACCAATCAGGAACAATCGAATCCTGACATGGAATACAACAACCAGAAGTCACACCGTGGCGGCATAGGATACACATACAACACCAACGCCAAGCCATGGACACCATTCGCACAAAAGAAATGGGCATCAGCATCATATATGTTGCTCTTAAAAGATTTCAACCTCTATTATCTGCCAAAGAGCTTCTCTTTCAACACCGAGATGTACCGCCAGATACAATCGCAGAAGATGCGCAACAAATCGTCCGGACTGGTGCTCACCAAAGAGACCGTAGCGAAGACCTGGGACTGGTCGCGTAACTACGACTTCCGTTATGACTTGACGAAAAACCTCAACTTCACATACAACGCCACCTCGCAAGCCTACATCTACGAGCCTGTCGGCAACCCCGACCGCAACACTGACGAATGGCAAGCCAACCGCGACACTATCCGCGATGAGCTCATGCGCTTCGGCTCCATCTCACGCTTCAACCAGTCAGTGAAAATCAACTACACTATACCTATTAATAAACTGCCATACTGCGACTGGCTCGGTTCAACGGTGGCATACACCGGCAACTACCGCTGGATCGCCAACTCACGAACCGTACAGAAAAGCCTCGGTAACACCATCGAGAACGACAACACTATACAGTTCACAGCACAAGCCGACCTCACCAAACTATACAACAAGTCGGAATATCTCAAGAAACTCAATACGCCAAAACGTAACAACAATAGCCGCAGCCGTGGCAAAGGCGATGAAAAGGGCAACGACAGCGTCGTGAAGAAAGGCGGCGACAATGAAGCCGGTAAATTCCTGCTCGACAACACCGTACGCATCCTCACCATGATCAAGAAAGTGTCGTTCACCTACTCAAAGAGCTCCGGCGTCGGACTGCCAGGCTTCATGCTCGAGCCTAACTACCTCGGAATGAACGGCAGCGCTCCAGGATGGGGCTTCGTCATGGGTCAAAAGAACAACGTGCTCAACAACGCCATCAACAAAGGATGGCTGAGCACCGACTCCACCTTTAACCAGCCATACACCGAACGTATGAGCGAGACTTATAATTATAAGGTGATAGCCGAACCGTTCACAGACCTCAAGATTGAGCTCACTGGAACACGCACCTACGCGGAAAACTTCTCCGAATACTTCCGCTCCGACGAGTTTGGAGTGTTCCAGTTCTACACACCTACCAACGGCGGTAACTACAGCATCTCATACATCATGGCAGGCACCTCGTTTGCCAATGGCGACAAACTGTTCGACAACCTCCTCAGCTATCGCCATGTGATAGCCCAGCGTATCGCCGAGAACAACGCCGCATGGGTAAACATGGGATGCCCTTACGCTTACGACGAGACATCGGGCGAAGAGTATCCTTACGGCTATCCGTCGTCATCACAAGAAGTGCTCACCTACTCTTTCCTCGCAGCATATTCAGGCAAGAACCCCGACGGAGTGTCATTAGGCCTCTTCCAGAAAGTGGCATTGCCTAACTGGAGCATCAACTTCACAGGCCTGACAAAAATCCCGGCCTTGAAGAAGACTTTCAAAACCATCAACGTGACACACACATACAAGTCGACATTCACCATCTCGACATGGGCAGCCAACGTCAACTACGACGCCAGCAACCAGATGGCCGTATACCCCGGAACAACCACCAGAATACCCGAATACGACATCTCACAGGTGATGATGACTGAACAGTATACTCCTCTCCTCGGTATCAATATGGTGTTCCAAAACACTCTCGCACCATCAGTGGAATACAAGAAGTCGAGAACGATAACCCTCGGCTTCAGCAACAACCAGATCACTGAAGTCAACGGACGCGAGGTTGTGATAGGCTTAGGCTACACCTTCAAAGACCTAGGCTTCAACATCTCATTCCTCGACGGCAACAGCACCCGTAAAGTGAGCAACGACCTCAAACTCAAACTCGATGTCGGATTCAGAAAAGACATAACAGTACTGCGCAGCATCGACGAAAACAACAGCCAGGTGTCATCAGGACAGAACAAAGTCAACGTTTACCTCACCGGCGATTACAACCTCAGCCAGCGCCTCTCAATGCAGTTGTTCTTCAAATACGACATGACTAACCCGTTCATCGCCAACGCATACAAGACAACAAACGTCTTTGCCGGCATCACGGCACGCTTCAGCCTGTCGCAATAAAAAATATTTTTTGAATAATTAATTATGATGCAATAAAAATTGTATTTTTGCAGTGCAAATTATTAAGTAAAATTAAATCTCAATTAAAAGATATGAATATTCCTACAAACTTAAAGTACACTAAGGATCACGAGTGGATCCGTTTAGAAGGCGACAATGCTTACATCGGTATCACCGACTACGCACAACACGAACTTGGCGACATCGTTTTCGTCGACGTCGACACATTGGATGAGACTCTCGAAGCTGAAGAGACTTTCGGCACCATCGAGGCAGTGAAGACATCTTCAGAGATGTTCATGCCAGTGGGCGGCAAAGTCATCGAATTCAACGAAGAACTCGCCGACGCTCCAGAAAAAGTCAACAGCGACCCATACGGCGAAGGCTGGATCATCAAAGTCGAAGTGACCAACGCAGCAGAAATGGACAACCTCCTCGACGCTGAAGGTTACAAAGCCCTCATCGGTTAGCATTGAATAGTCTGATAAGACATATCTTCCCCGGCTTGCTTTGTGGTATCATAATCATGATACTTTGTGGCGTGCCGGGGAATTATATTCCTAAAGTCGTAACATTCTGGGACTGGCTCGGACCTGATAAGATCGCACACCTTATCATGTTCGCGGCTTTCGCTTTCTCCATAATGCTCGGCTATAAGAAAGAATATTGCGAATACGACAAGATCTATCGCATCAGACTTCAACTGACTTCGGTTTTAATATCAGCAGCTTACGGCGGCATAACAGAATTACTGCAGGCATACCATGTTTTCAAAGGCAGATTTGGAAGCGTTTACGACTTTTTCGCCGACGTAATCGGTTGTGTATTAGGCGTTTTGATATTTAAATTGGTATTCAGAAAAAAAATTGCAAAAAATTCATCGCCAATTCAATAATTTTTGCTAACTTCGCAGCGTTATTTATATGATTAAAATTTAACATTATGGAAATAAAAAAATCACCAAAAGCGGATCTTAACAGCAAAAAACTGACATTCACACTTATAGGTTTGGTGCTGACTTTGTTTGTGGTATGGCGCGTTTTTGAACACAAGAGCTACGACAAACAAATTGTCGACACATTTCAAAGACAAGTGGAAGTGATTGAGGAAGAAATGGTCGAAATCACAAAACAGGAACAGCCTAAACCACCAGTCCAGGCTCCAAAACCACAGGTTACACAAATCCAAGTGGTGGAAAATGATGCCGAAGTGGAAGATATCGAGCTTAACGCTGAAGTAGACCAGAACGAAGTCATCGAAGAATACGTCTACGAAGCTCCGGAAATCGAAGAAGAAGAGATCGTCGAAGAGGAAATCTTCCTCTCAGTGGAAGAGAACCCTGAGTTCCCTGGCGGTCCGGCAAAACTTCTCGAATACGTCCAGAAAAACCTCAAATACCCTATGATGGCTCGTGAAAGCGACATCCAAGGCAGAGTGTTCGTGGGCTTCGTCGTCGAGAAAGACGGTTCAATATCCAACGTGAAAGTGCTCCGTGGTATCGGCGGCGGCTGCGACGAAGAAGCTGTGCGCGTCGTCCAAAGCCTGCCTAAATTCAAACCAGGTAAACAACGCGGTAACCCAGTGCGTGTACAGTACACACTGCCTATCGTGTTCAAACTTCAGTAGTGGATACAAGAAAGTATAAACTGAAAATATTCGGAAACAAGGAGTTACCAAGCTACCTCCTTGAAAAAAACAACGTGGTGAGGATGATACTCTTCACCACTGTTTATTCTTTGGTGTTCATCAACATCTTCAGGCCTTTCAACTCTGAGACCTGGATACCCCACAACAGCAGCACCAACTACCTCATGTACTCCTCACTCATGGTGCTCGTGGGCATGGTGGTGGTATCATTAAGCCGCGTCGTCATGGGCTTCGTGGTGAAAAAAGTGCAACTCACCTTTCCCGACTACGTGCTGTGGCTCGTCTCCGACGCCGTGGTACTGTCGATATTCTACGTCTTCATCGCCTATAAAGTGGGCTTCGTCGACAACTACATCAACGACAACCCCACCCTGACACTCTGGGAAGCCATCTTCGCCATCTTCCGCAAATCAATAGCCAACACAGTGATGATGCTCCTAATACCATATACCATCTCACTGCTTTTCCTTGACAACCAATATCTTAGAGGAAAACTGAAAGACATAGGCGAAAGAGGCCCGGAAAACAACACCGTACATCTGAAAGACGAAAAAGGCGAGATACGCCTCTCCATCAACATCGAAAACATACTCTACGCCGAGTCAGCCGATAACTACGTGACAGTCAAATACATAAACAGCGACAAAATCGTCGACTTCCTGCTTCGCACCAACCTGAAAAAGCTATCCGACGACCTGCGTGACACCCCGATACAACGCTGCCACCGCTCTTTCATGATCAACCTGCTGCACGTCACATCACTCAAAAAAGACCAGACAGAGTTCGTCATACAGTTCGACACCACCAGCATCAAAGACATCACAGTGTCGAAATCTTACCAGGATTCCATTATGGAGGCTTTCACAAAATACCAGAAATAACAGACCGTGAAGCGTCTCACCGTCATATTGTTTTTCATCTTCCTTACCTTAACGGAAATATGTGCACAAATCAACCACAAGCACTACATCCTGATGGGAAAGCTCGACCTCTCAAAAGAAAACTACTCTGAGGCAATTCAGAATTTCAACATCGCCGTTATAGCAAAACCCAACGATTTTGAGGCTTATTTCCTCCGCGGAATAGCCAAATACAGCCTCAGCGACTATACCGGTGCCGTCGACGACTTCAGCCGCACACTCGAAATACACCCTCTCTACGTCAGAGCTTATCACTACCGTGGCGTCGCCAACGACCATCTGTCGAACTACGCCGACGCCATGAACGACTTCAAGAAAGCCATCAGCCTCGATCCGTTCAGCGAAGACCTGCACCTCGCAGCAGGAGCCACACTGATGCACCTCAACGACTACCCTAACGCTGTCGCAGAATTTGACACCGCATTGATTATCAACCCGGAGAATGCCAATGCTTATATATCAAGAGGCATCGCCAAACGCTACCTCGAAGACCTCGATGGCGCACTCTCCGACATGAATAATGCCGTGTATTACGACTTCTTCAATATCGAAGCAGTGGTGCGCCGCGGCATGATAGAACTTGAACGTGAGGAATACCAAGCTGCCATGGATGACTTCAACGCTGCACTACGCATGGACGGCGATAACCCGCTGATATACTTCCAACGTGCAATAGCCTACCTCAACCTCGGCGACACCATAGCGGCACTCAACGACTACGAACGGGTCAACATCATCGACCAGCGTAACGCCCTCACCTACTTCAACCGCGCACTCATCTACTCCATGCTCGAAGATTACGATGTGGCCCTCGCCTTGTATAACAAGGTGATAGAAATCATTCCCGACAATATCTACGGATACTTCAACCGAGGCATCCTCTTCTACCAGATGAAACAGTGGGACAATGCCGAAGACGATTTCACCAAAGTAATCGAACTCTTCCCCGACTTCATCGACGCCTGGATGAACCGAGCCGTGGTGAAATTTGAGAAAAACGACATCAAAGGTGCCGAACAAGACCAATGGCACGCCAAGCAAATCATGGCCTTCGTGAGCGAAGACCAAGCCAACGTCGACTCGCTCTACAACCATTATTCAAAAATGGATTACAACAAAATCATCAGCTTCGAGTCGGATTTCATCGACGGAAACCGACATAAGACGCTGGTGCAGTTCTCTGATATCCAAATCAGGCCTAAAGGAAGCTTCGTCATCAACATCACCGACAACAGCCACTATTACCTTGATGCCACACTCAGCCAGATATCACAAAACATGCGCCTTGACGGGAAAATGGCGTACGTGGAAAACGACATTCTTGACGAAAACCACACCTCGTTTGTCAATGACCAGGTCATCAACTCCGTTGACAATCTGAATCTCAAGACTTTCCTTAACGGAATATATAACTTCGAAATTTTCAACTATCAGAAAGGCGAGAGTCTGTTCACCTCACTCCTCGACGACCCTGTGCTCGGCGTCTACGCAGGCATGAACCTGGCGGCACTGCAAAACGCGAAAGCCGAACTCATCGTCAACGACCACAACTACGACAACTCCATCTATATCACGCAAAAACGAGCATCGGAGATTATCACCACACAGGAAAAACCAGACTATCAGCAGTCGCTGAACACCATTTCAGCCGTTTTGGCAAAAAACAGCCGCAACCCGTATGTCTGGTACAACTTAGGCAACATACATCTTCAGATGCAGGAGTTCGATAAGGCCGTCGACGACTACACCAAGGCAATACAATACGACCGCAATCTGGCTGAAGCCTATTACAACAGGGCTCTCACCCTGCTTTATCTCGATAAGAAATCTCAGGCTATCAAGGATTTAAGCAAAGCCGGAGAACTCGGCATACAGGAAGCTTACGTGGTGCTCAAACGTTTTACTGAATAAGCTGCAGCTCCTCCACTTTCGTGAATTTGTGCTCAACACCGAATTCGTCGCCATATTCCATCACGTCGAGTTCCAACACCTTCATTTTGAACACTTTAGGCACTATGCCGCCTATCTCCATTTTATAGTAATGCGTAAAAACTTCGTCTTCCAGCGTCCAGTCAAGTTCAGTGCCCTCGTCTTCCATCACGTCGTCGGCAAGATCCCATGTCACAGCGGTGCCGTCGTCATTGTAGCGGTAATACACCTCGCCTTCTTTCCAAAGACCTATAAGAAGATCCTCGTCGAAGTCGTTAAACACTTCAGGCTCAATCATTTCCGGCTCGACCCATTCCTTATGGAACCAGATGTAATAAACAGCAGTGGCAGCACCACCGAGGACTAAAATAATTAGGATTATAATCCAAAATTTCTTTTTCATAACTTCAAACTATTTTCTGAGTTTTATGATTTTAGGTGTCTTCCCCTTAAACTGCGGCATCGTCATTCCGATACTCGCATTGATGTATGTCGGGTCGCACACATAATATTTCTTGCCGCCGTACATGAAGCCGTCGCCCTTCACATTGGCGTCGTCGCCAAACCATACAGCGGTAGCCACATGGCCTTCGTATTGCAGTCCGATGACCTTGGCGTTGGTATATTTCTGCACCAGCCAGGCAAACATCGCCGAGCGGTCTTCACAGTCGCAGTAAGGATATCCGAGCACCTCTTCCGGATAGAAATATTTCTCATATCCGAACTGGGCATCGTCGGTCTTGTATTCAAAGCCTGTCTGCACGAAATGCAGCAGCATCTGGATGAACTGCGTCGGGGTGTACTGGCTGCGCATCTCGTTGAAGCTATCCTGCAGAACCTGTTGTGCCTCAATGGCTATCGGATTGACAAAATATATCGGGAACACCGTCATCGGCACGTCGTTCAGATAAGCCATGTGTGCCTTGTTGTAAGGCAATGTCACGCTGCGTTTCTTTGTCAGCTGCACCGTGCGTGTCACGTCGCAGGCGCCCATGTTAAGATTCTTGGTAAAGTCAAGCTTCATCTCTTTCTTGTCAACGTCCTGCTTGCAGAAATCGTACGAATACACGGCCTCGTTGGCTTTGCCACCGCCATAAACAGTGTAATACTTCACCTTTCTGGTGCCGTTTTCATCATCTTTAAACTGGAAAAACGTGTATGAATACACTTCTTTGCTGTTGTCCAAAGCAATGAGCAAGGTGAGCCTGTCCGAGTTCTTGCCGCGAGCCACGCGAGCCTTGAAGTTACCCTCATTACGCAGCATGTAGAAGCAGAACAGCACACGGTCGTCGATGTTGGTGAACATCTTCTCCGAGAGGGTGCGCAACAAACAGAAGTAGCCCCATTCGTTGAGTCCGAACTCATCGACCACGCCAGTAAGCTCGTCCCACAAAGACTTGGTCTCCTCACGGTTTTTCGCGATATTTGCGAAATAGTTCGCCACGTTTTTCTCATCTTTACCACTGCTCTTTGCCTTCAGCTTCTGACTCACATGCAAGGGCACCTGACGTCCATAGAAATTCAGTATTATCTCCGTGCCGTTGGTCACAGGCGTAGGCTTCTCCTCCACATATTCCTTCACCGGCAAGTCGACTGCGCCGTCCTTGTCGAGACGAGTCTTCAACTCGTAGTTGTCATTGTCTTTCTCCTCATACGACATGTTCACCGTCTCCGTCACCGCAGGCAGCTTCGTCTCCACAACGTATTCTATCTCTTTCGAATCCTCCGTCACCACC
>JAEEGG010014427.1_pt1 | contig 16730 bp, 18 predicted proteins | sample 9134161 | NCBI WGS metagenome assembly JAEEGG01 (sample SAMN16246543, study PRJNA631951) | gut metagenome | biome: gut microbiome; feature: rumen; material: CR-attached | host: Bos | place: Iran: Karaj | collected 2018-10 | reverse complement strand
CGTTCCTCCATCCATGAGACACACCCATCCGCCGACTATAATCCCGCCCCTTCACTTTGAAGATCCATCACGGAACTTTAGTAATAAAAAAGAGGGTGAATAAAAAAATCACTTTTTAGTCACCCTCGTACAGGGGGATATCCGATTGTGAAGGCACACGATCAGATGCACATGATCGGGGATGATTACACACATTGAGTGTAAGTCGCAAATTTCAATGCGCAAAGCACAACTATTTGTTGTTTTTTGCCCAGTGCAAGTTTAAAAAAGTGGAGTTGCGGTTTACTTGCAGTTTCGAGGCCTTCTGGTCATGGTTTTCCTCAGCTGCCACTGGTCTTCCCCCACATGGTCGTAAATACGAATCCTCACCCGTCCCGTGCCGGCTGGAAAGTATTGTGTAACCCACCCTTTGGTGTAAAGAGTGCTTCGTTCTTTGTCCTTCAGAGTCTCAAACTCCACTTTTGCCATCCTATGAGATTTTAGGTAACATTGAACTTTTATGTGGCAGGGCTTCAGAATCGCACTGGGCACATTGCAGGGAGTTCCAAGTATGCACATGGGTTCAAGATTGACATCCAGTAAAAAATCTGCGTAGGAAAAATCACAGTTCACGGAAATTATTGTTGTTTGATAGGTGATGTCATCGTCGATATTGAAAGTGCCAGCTTTGTCTTGATTGAATCGGACGGCATATTTGCCAGAGCGGATGTTCTCCATCATATAGCGCCCCATGGTATCGGTTCGCGTGGTAGCAATCGATGTGGCTTTTTCGTCATCGAATCGGGAGCCGTCATCAGTGAAGAGTTCAACAGACACTCCACTCAAAGGTTGTCCCCACGGATTGGCGACAATTCCGCTGAGTGTTCCTTGCGCGGAAAGGGAACAGGTTGCCATAAGTAGCAGTGACAACAGAAATGAAAGAGTGCCGATGGGGGGTCGGGGATTGATTCTCATGGTTTTATGTTTTAGGATTTTGGGAGCAAAAGTACACATAATTTTGTGAATATTTACCCCTTCACCAGAAATGTGAACCCTCTCAGCAAAAAAACTTCAAGACAGTTGCCTACAGTGATGTCAATAATTGATGCTTTCGCTACAGTTTCGCCATGAACTTGGCGCTCTCCACCACGAAGCGTTCGTGGATGCCCTCGCCGATGAGGTTTTCGCCCTCGAAGCACTTCACAGCGAACACCAGACGGCGGCGGTCCACCTCGGTGAGTTCGGAATCGCAGCGGATGGTCGCGCCCACGGGACTGGCTTTCAAGTGCTTGATGTTGACGGCGATGCCTACGGTGGTGTTGCCCTCGCCGATTTTGTCGCACACGGCCATCAGGCAGGTTTTCTCCATCAGGGCGATCATGGCGGGGGTGGCGAACACTTCCAATGCGCCGGAGCCATAGACCGCGGCGGTGTCTTTGTGCTCCACCACCAGCTGTTCGCTGTGGCGGAGACCGGTTAGATTGTTATAATCTGTCATAGCAGGATGTTTTGGGTGCAAAAATAATCTTTTTCCATTATCAATATATTGACATTGTTGCTTAGCGTAAAAAAAATTATCTGGTCAATAAGAATGTTTTTCTCATTTCAAATAATAGTTGTATTTTTGCTCCCTGTTTATATTTCCAGTTGAATCAATAACTTGTAAAATAAAATTATGCAAAGAAATATCATCACCATCAACCGCGAATTCGGTTCGGGGGGCGGAGAAATCGCTCGACTCATAGGAGAAAAACTCGGCATGAAAGTGTACGACCGAACCCTGTTGGCCTGCATTGCGAAGCAATTCGACATGACGGTTGAAAACATAGAGCGGGTGAAGGCCCAAAAGACCAATTGGTGGAGCGACTTCTGTCGTTTCTACAAACAGTTCGGCGCAGCCGCTCATACACCGAACCAACAGACCGAGGTTACTCCGCTGAGTATCTTCTATGCGGAGGCCCGTGTATTGCGCGGTTTGGCTGAAGAGGAGGATTGCATCATTGTCGGCCGCGCCGGTTTCCACATTTTCCGAGACCATCCTAATGCGTTGCATTTGCTTATCAGAGCCAAACGGGACGCCCGCATTGCCCGTATTGCCCAAAAGCAAAATCTGTCCCTTGACGAAGCCGCCAAGATTCTTGACAAAGTGGACGAAGCTCGCGACACTTTCGTGAAAAATGTAGCCAACACCTCTCGCTATGATGCCCGTAATTATGACTTCACCTTCAATGTTACCGGCATGCAGATTGAAAAGGTAGCTGACTTTTTGGCAGAAAATATCCGCCATAAAATAGAAATGAGCAAATAGCAGGGTTAAAATCTGCTTTCAAGTCATACAATTCACGACTGCGAAAATCAGATGACACACAGCAAAGGCCGTGGCGAAGAGGATGGCCGGGAGGTTATTCCGGTCGATGGCAAAGAGGATGAACGCCAAACAGGGCGGAATAGTCAGCAGAAGGATGACGGTGGGGCTCACATAGCGGTTTCATAGTGTTTCTATGGTTTTCTGCAGTGCCTCGAGGAATCGTGCCGCGTCGCCGCCGTCCATCTGCACATGGTGGAACTGAAACGAGACGGGCAGCTTGGTCTTGAACCACTCTTTGCGGTATTTGCCCCACATCACCATCGGGTTGAGGAACTTGTCGGTGTATTGGTTGACGATGCAGTCGAGCTCGGTCTGGATCATTGCGGAGGTGCCGACAATCATATAGCCGTCAAGGAAGCTGCTCTCGCACTCCTCCGCCACCTTGGTGGTCAGCGCGATGTAGTCGCGGTTGAACTGCTGCTGGTCGTCGGAGAAGGGGATGTCACAGGAGTTGATGCCGCCCTTGCGGTTGCGCACCACCACATTGACGGCGATTTTGTCGTAGCGGAAAAGCTTGCCGTCCTCGGGCAGCAGGTGCAGTTCCTCCGTCTCGGTGGCGGTCTTCCCGATGCACCAGCACATCAGCGTGTTGAACTTGATGCCGCTCTTCCGGCTGGCTCTCAGCAGGTTGCTCACGTTCATCGTCTTCACCAGCGTCACCATCGGCATGGGCGCGGTCATCCACATCTCGAAGGCGAAGGCGCGCGGGGTTTCCTTGGGGTTGATTTCTTGTTTCATTTTTGGGAATTGGATTGAGGGGGCAAAAGTACGAAAAATGCGGAAAAGAGTTGTAGGCACCGGCCAGTTTCATCAATCCGAGCATCACGGCGAGGGCGACGAGCAGCGCCAACCCTTTCTTGATCTGCACGGTCTTGGTGAAGAACTTTGACGGCACTCGCTCGTGAGTCTTGAACTACTCCTCCTGAATATCCTCAGGATAGTCGTGAATCCACCACACGGGGTTCTTCACAAGCGGAATCAGAATCATGGCCGTGAACGCGGCGGTCATAACGAGGGCTTCAATGATGATGATAGTCCAGTTCATTTTTTTAGGGTTGAGGGCTAAGGATATGGGCATTTGGTGTGAGACGTGGTGGTTGGCAAAGATGACATTCATCGTTTCTCTACTGTCTATCAGTATTTTATCATTCAAAATCCCACATCTGTTTTTCCAATGGCAAACCTTAACTTTGATACCGCAAAAGTATGCAAAATCGGAAATGGATTTTCCTTTTGTAAAAAAATGCGTTTTTGTGTTTCTTCAATAATAAAAACAGCTTCTTAGCGTTAATCTAAATTGTTTTGTTCCCCTACCCTGGACGATGACGGAAAAAATTCTGGGAACCTTTTTCAACCGATTGCTGACCACGGCCATCATGTTTGCCGTGATTATCATCAACACCAACCAGTTCGGGCCGGAAGGTACCGGCACCATCGCCATTGTCATTCTCGGACTGACGTTGCTGCAGGTGCTCAGCAATTTCGTGGGCGGTTTCACATTAGTCTATCTCACTCCACAACGCGACAACCTCCAACTTCTGCTCCTCTCCTACGCATGGATGCTGGTCAGCACTTCCGCTGGCGTGTGTTTGCTCGATGTCTTTCACCTGGTCCCACACGAATTCATCCTCTTCACCTTCATCACCTCCATCATTCTCAACGTCTATTTTATCCACCTCGGCATCATACAAGGGAAAGAGGATATCAAACTATATAATCTACTGCAACTTACGCAAGCCGTGCTGTTGATTCTCCTCCTCGGCATAACATTGTTTCTGCACTATCATTTTGGTTGGGTTATCCACATCCGCATTTACCTACACCTCTATCTGATTTCCTTTTTGGTGCCTAGTATCATCAGCTGCTTTTATATCCGCCGTCATGTCCGTTTCAACAATTTCAGCGGCATTGGGAAATTGTTCGGGGAAATGATCAAACTCGGCAGCTGGACGCAATTAGCGAATCTGGCCCAGCTGCTCACCTACCGCACCAACTACTTTCTCATTCAACGCTTCATCAACGACAAATCACTGGGAATCTACGACTTGGGGAGCAAAATTTCGGAAGCGGCATTAATCATCCCGAAGAGCATCTGTGTGGTGGAATATGCCCGCATTTCCAACTGTCAGGAGGCGGATTACACGAAACAAATCACCCTTTCGCTACTGAAATTCGCGCTGGCTATCATCCTGATTGCCGTATTGGTGCTGTGGCTGCTGCCGGCATCCTTCTTCGGATTCATCTTCGGCCCCGAATACGCAGAGTCCAAGCCTGTTATAAACAGCCTGTTACCCGGCATCGTATCGCTATCCTGTCTCTCAATTCTTTCCCACTACTTCTCCGGACACGGCAAATTCTACATCAACGCCATAGGCTCCTTCATCGGTCTGGCGGTGACACTCGCGTTGGGTTTCACATGGCTGGCCGGGACATCCAAAGCGGATCCCGTTCATGCCCTACAGGTGGCAGGCCACATCTCCAGCATCGCCTACACCTGTACATTCGCCTATACGCTGACCTGCTTCATTATACGGACAAAGGCCGTTCCGCGTGATTTTCTCATCACCAAAGAAGACCTCATCCTGTTAAAAGAAAACTTGTCGTCAATTTCCATTTTCAAAGGGAAGGAGCGTTCCTGACCGACTTCAATTTCACTTCATAGAAATGGTCCGGAGTGGCGTGCGGCACCAATTTCTCCGCTTGTAAACGCTCGGGAATATAGATGGCGCACATGGTGTTGGCGACATGGTAGAGATGCGGGCGCTTCTCGGGCGGTGTTCCCTCCCAAATAGCCGACAACACACTCCAACGGATGGTTTCAGGGTCGTAACCATAGTCATGCCAGACGATTACGGAATTATCGTTGTGAAGAAGCGTAAAAGCGGTTTCAGTATCTTTCCGCACCGACTCGTAATGGTGGTCACCGTCAACGAACACAAGATCGAACTGTCCCTTATACTGCGAAAAATCGAAAGTTTGCGAGTTGCCTTGCAGATGCGTCACATTGTCCAGATTTTTGGAGAAGACCGCGTGAGCGTCGGCGTAACGTTCATCGCCGGTGAGCGCAACAATTTCCTCCCGCGACAGGTTCAGCGTCACACATTGGGGAACAACCGAAGCCACATTCGCCACGCTCTCTCCTCTCCACGTTCCGATTTCAAAATAACGTTGCGCATTCTGCCGGCGGGCGAGCGCTTTCAGCAGGGCAATATCGATGGGCATGGTCGCGCCCGAGAGATAGGCGTATGGCGACACCGTCTCGGCGAAATCCGGGAAAAGGGTTTCCAAACGCAACAACGGAAGTCCGTCAGGCAACGCATACTTCCGGCAGAACTGTTCCTTGCACACATCCTCGTCATCTAACACATTATTAAGCAAATAGGGATGCCGCATAATGAGTTTCAACGCTCTCAAACCTTTACATATCTTGTTCATAACCGCTTATTTCAGATAGTGATTCTTAATTTCTGTGATGTAATGTTTTATTTCAGATGGAGTCAACCAGAAATCCCGCATCCGGAAATGAGACTCTTTCAAGAAGCAGACCATCAGGAAGACCGCGTTCATGCTGTAGGCGATAGCGGCGGTGGCGGCGGCCCCTTGCGCGGCATGACGGGGAACCAGCGTGAATCCGCACACCAGTGTGACCGCCAGTCCGCAAAGCGCGGCAACCGTGTTCATGAAATAGCGACCGGAGCCGGAATAATAGTGGCCGAGAATAAGGAAGAGACTGTAAAGCAGCACTCCCGGTGCCAGCATGCGGATGAGTGAGGCCACCGACCCGAACTCGGGACCGAAGACAAGCTGGTAGAACGAGGCCGGCAACAGAGCCAGCACCACGACTGCGGGTAACGCCACAGCAAAGCACAACTTTGCAAGATCCAATGTAAGTCGCTGATTGTACGCCTTGTCCGTACTATTGGAAATACGGGCATACTGTACCAACGCGATGCTGTTGGGAATAATCCACAGTGACTCGGCCAGCGACACCGCGTTGGAATAGACTCCCACGTTTCCCGCATCCACAAACGCATTCAACAAATAGTAACTGAGCCGCAAGTTGAAAAACTGCACGAAATGGCCGGTCTGGTTGAGGAAACCGTACTTGAAAAGGGCCTTCAGCGTCTCCCGGTATTCCCTCAGCGGGGAAAGGGTGAGCGCGGCATACTCACGGCGTAACTGGCAGACACCCAGCACCGAAGAGCTGAAATAGGCCAGATAAAGCCCAATGATATAACCGTAAATGTCGCGGCGTCCAAGTGCCAAATAATAAATCGCAAGAGTAGCCACCAAAACCAATGGCTGCAGCAAGGTATTGTAGTTGGCCTTCTTCACCTCCTCCTTGCCTATCAAGAATCGGAAGTTGATACTGGCAAATGAGGAGATAAACGAGAGGACAGCTGTGTGGAGTGCGAGGGTTGCATCAAGTCCCATGTTGAAAAGCAGCATGACCCCACCCATGAGTACCGCAATGATCAGTGCCCACAGTACGGAAGGAAGCCAGAGTTTCGAAAAGGGATGGCGCGAGGTCAGAAACACAAGACTCGCCCCACAGACAATCTCCGAGAAAATCAGGATGAAGCTGATGTTCGTCAGAATCAGCGACTGCACACCTTTGCCGCTGTCGCCCAGCACCTGCGAAATGATGACGGCAATCATCAGGTTGATAAAAGCAACGACGATTTTCGTGCCAAAGGTGTTTAATATTTTTCCGAACATAGCGATTTTTACGGCGGCAAAGGTACACAAATTACGAATACCCCTCTATTTGCAATTTGCGAAAAAAGACTATCTTTGCCCGCTCAAAAATGATGATATGTTGATTGTCCACATCCCCTCCTGGTTTCCCATACCGGAAAAGCCGTTAAACGGAAACTTCATCTCCCGGCACATTGAATCGCTGGGTGATCGTGTGCAATCGGTCATCCTGCACCACGTCCATCCAGGCTTCACCCCTACCCTGCCCCAAAACGCCACCTTGTTCCCTGTGGAAGTAAGCACTGCGAACAAACTGAAGCTCTTCAACGCATACAGTTCCGCTTTCAAGCAGTTGATCAAGGCTTACGGACGGCCTGACATCATTCACCTACACGTGGTATTGCCAATGGGACCCGTGGCGGTGAGGCTAAGCCGACAGTTCCGCATCCCTTTGATTGTCAGCGAACACTGGACAGGCTATCTGCCCATGAACCGTCCGAAGCTCTCCCTCTCGGAACGCATCATCTTGCGTCACACGTTCCGTCATGCCAACCACATCACAGCCGTATCCCAAGACCTGCTCAACAACATTGCCGCCACCGTGCCCGCCGCAGCAAAAAAGCCCCAAACCGTGGTCGGCAACGTGGTGGACACCAACCTGTTCGGACTCAAGGATAGCCTGCAACAGACAGGTAAAAAACAAATCCTGCACGTTTCCACTTTGGAAAATGATGCGAAAAACATTATGGGCATCCTACGTGCCGTGGATGCGTTGAAAAAACAGCGCGACGACTTCGAACTCAATATTGTCCACGATTTCCGGAACATTTTGGCGGAAACCTTTGTCCGGGAACGCGGCTTGGAATCAATTGTACACTTTTTAGGACGGAAATCCTCCGGCGAAATCGCAGGATTACTGCAACAGGCCGACTTTTTCCTGCTGTTCTCCAACTACGAAAACCAGCCGTGTGTGCTATTAGAGTCGTTCAGCACCGGCACACCAGTGGTGACAACTCCCGTGGGCGGCATCCTTGAAATCACCAATGAAAACAACGCCGTCATCGTCACTCCGAAAGACGAAGTTCAACTTGTTGAAAAACTGGATTATATGCTGGACAAAAGCAAACAGTTCAATTCCGAAATCATCCGAAAACAGGCAGAAGAGATTTGTTCACCCGATGTCATCGGCAACAAGTGGACGGAAATTTACCGCAATGTCGTAGAGACGCAAAATTTTGCGTCTTTGCCCTAAGAAATTTGCACCAGTTCCACCTTTTCGAAATTCTTTAGAATCGAGTTGATACCCTTGACGTTATCATATCGTTTCATCCGTATCTCCAAGCTAACCAGCATTTTGCCGTTGTTTTCCTCTGCAGACTTGTGCATCTCATAGTTCAGCACAGTGATTTTTTCCTGACGGAGCTTTTCCAAAATCTCCGTTATCACGCCATATTCTTCAACAAGGAATGTGATGTGGCGTTCTTTTTGAGAAAAATAAGGCAGATAGACATTGATCAATCCCAACGACACCAGCACGATAACGGTGGTGACGGCAGCGATGATGAACATTCCGTTACCGCAGGCAAGCCCGATAGCGGCGGTGACCCAAAGACCGGCAGCCGTAGTCAGTCCGCGCACCATCTGCTTCTGCAGGATGATGGTGCCCGCACCGATAAAACCGATGCCCGTAACCACCTGAGAGGCAATGCGTGACGGATCAAAACTCACATGGTCACGATCCAACATGAAATCAAAACCATAGGCAGAGAGTATCATGAACAGACAGGCACCAAGTGCGACCAAAAGGTGTGTCCTTACGCCAGCTTCTTTTGCGTGATATTCACGCTCAAAGCCAATGACAGCTCCCAACAAGGTAGCCAAAGACAAACGCAGAATGAAAGTCCACACCATAATTGTTATTGATGATCATGTATAAACTCCGGAGAATTCCGATAGTAATCAAAATTCAACCGTTTTGTGGACGGGCTGTTCACCAACGTGTCTTCACTATGTCCTGTTGTATTCTCCATTATCAAATCCTTGTATGAAAAGCTCCGGGATGCAAACAGTCCATAGGCCGATTCATTCTCTGAAATAAAATTGGTGTACTCCAACTGGTTTTGTACAACACTGCTGCCTGGAGTTGCCACTTCCCGGTACGTCAGATAATTCTTGTCTCCTGCCCAAACTGTCAGACGGATACAACGATAGGGGTTTCCATCAATTGCGTCAATATAGCGCGTGACCGACGGATTTGTTTCAATTGCCTGAACAATTGTTGTGAAAAATGACTTGGGAATAAACGAATTAAACGTGACTTCTGATGCTGTGGCAGCTCTGATATAATCCCCGTTTAGCCTTTTGGACACTTGTTTGTGTTCAATTGCTCCAGTTGCATTATCAACCTCTATATAGTAAAAAGTGAGGTAAATGTCATACATGGCGGCATTTTCCGCCTGATAGAACTTAATCGTGTAGGTCTGATTAAGGTTCATATTCCAATCATATCTTGGGTTAGTAATGTTGAAATCCCCCACTATCAACGTCTCAGCATACACTTCATCCCCTGTAGTATGGCGGTCAATCACCAAGCGATATACCGCATCCCTGTCCAGTTTCCAGTCTGAATAGTAGAGCAACTGCTTGGGATTGGGGAAATAGCCCGGATTTTGAGGAACAGCCGTTGTGGTATCCAGCACAGCACTACGCACGATCTTGCCATTCTTATATTCCTCCAATCGCACTTCAATCGAATCAACCGGATAATAGACATTGTCCCAATCTCCCGCTTCAACCAAAGCGTTCGCGTCGGTGATGAACCCACGATAAATCTTGAAATAATGGACATCATCATTGGGATTCAGAATCCCATACGATATGGTAATATCCTTGTAATCTGCGGTTAAATCCAATTCGCCACATTGTTGGAGCAAAAGGCTCGCAACTATACAGGCCAATCCGATAGTGAAAAGCTTTTTCATATTTATATTATTCGTCTCTATAATCCGGTATTTCGCGCAACCATCTGGTACCCATAACTTGACCGTATTTGTTCACGCGAGTGTTTTTGTAAAATTTCTCGTTGATATAATAAATAAGTCGGGCTGAAAGCATGTTGTTATGATACTTGTGCGTCTCCACAACGGGAGGACTGTGTGGGTCGTTCAACTGGTATTCGAATTGCGCCACGCGAATAGGCACCAATGAATATTCATAGCGCAGGTTCAGATTCAGGTTTTTGTACAAACGGATGTTGACATCGGCTATGACCGACCAATCACTCTTTTTGTATGTACCGGAACGGGCATTTATCGTACGGGTGTAACCGTTATAGACCTCATGGGCACGCACCAGACGGCTCCAAGCGAAACCGAGCCCGAATGTGCAACCTGAATAGCGTTCCTCATAATGCACCATCACGGGAATCTGCACATAGTCAAGGGAAATGTTACATTTCTTCTTATAATCAATCGGAATTGACCAATCCACGTCCGCAAACATGGCGGAACCATAATTATCCAAATTAAAATAACCTGAATCACAGCGTTTTACAGACCCCTTCATGGAATAAAGCATCTCAATGGACACCTGCCAAGTCTGTTTTCTGTTCACGGGCACCGTCAGTCCAAGTCCGCCGTTGAAACCGACCTTGTAGAATCCATGCACATCGTCGCCTTCAATCTGCGCGAAATTGACGCCAGCTATCACTGAACCGATAAACCGCTGGGCTGCAACCTGTTGAACAAAACTCAAACTACACAATACAACGAACAAAAATATTGATTTAAGTTTTTTCATTCCATTTAAAATTTCCGCCGCGAAAATACAAAATATAACAATTGAGAATTTAGATCTAAAAATATTTCGTCACCATAGTTGATCGGGAACACCTTCATTCCCATTGGAAATTTCTTTCATCTGTGCATCTTTGAAAAATATGTACTTTTGCACCGTTTTAAAAATTTTCAGAAAAAACATCAAAAATCTCCGTAATATGAACCGTAAATCATTCATTATGACCTTATTAGTGGCAATCACAGTATTGGGCGGCGCATGCAAGAAAAAACAGTCCGAGAACCCGGAACTGGCCAACAACCCCTTCATGAAAGAGTGGAACACCCCTTACGGCGTACCGCCCTTCGACCAAATCAAAACCTCCGACTATCTTCCTGCCATCCAAGAAGGTATGCGCCAGCAGGCCGAAAACATCCAAACCATCTGCGACAACAGCGAGGAACCGACTTTCGGCAATACCATCATCCCCTACGAATACAGTGGTGAACTGCTGACTAAAGTGTCCGCCGTCTTCATGAACCTCGCCGAGTGCATGAACAGCCCCGAAATGGAGAAACTCTCCGACACCATCTTCCCGATGCTTACCCGTCACGGCGATGACATCATGCTGAATGCCAAATTGTTCGAACGCATCAAGACCGTATATAACAACCGCGACAAGGAGAACCTCAACGCCGAACAGTTGCGTCTGTTAGAGGTCATCTACAAGGATTTCGAGCGTGGCGGCGCCAACGTGCCCGCTGACAAGCAGGCCCGCTTCCGCGAAATTAACGAGAAACTCTCCGCCCTCACCCTCAAATTCGGCAACAACGTGCTCGGCGCCACCAATGGATACGCCTTGTTCGTGGATAACGAAGAAGACCTCAAGGGTCTGACAGAAGGACAGTTAGCTGCTGCGAAAGAGGCCGCTGCCGACATGAAGGATGCCAAAGGCAAATACGCCTTCACGGTACACATCCCTTCGATGGAGCCCTTCCTCCAAAACTGCGAGAACCGCGAGCTCCGCAAGGAACTTTGGACAGCCTACTCCACCCGCTGCCTGAACGGCGAATTTAACAACAAGGAGATTATCAACGAAATCGTCAACCTCCGTTTGGAGAAAGCGAAGATTCTCGGCTTCGACAACTACGCCAACTACGTCTTGGATGACTGTATGGCCAAGAACGCCGACAACGTATATGACCTGCTGATGAAAGTGTGGGAGCCCGCCCTCGCCAAAGCCAAGGAAGAAGCCGCCATTTATCAGAAAATGATGAACAAAGACGGCATTTCCGGCGACCTGCAGCCCTACGACTGGCGTTATTACACGGAAAAGCTGCGCAAAGAGAAATACGACCTCAATGACGAAGCCATCCGTCCCTACCTCGCCCTCGACTCCGCCCGCAAAGGTCTCTTCTACGTTTGCGAGAAACTCTACGGCCTCACTTTCCGTGAAAACGAAGAAATCCCTGTGTATCACAAAGATGTGAAAGCCTACGAAGTCATTGACAACAACGAGGTCATCGCAGTGGTCTATATGGACTTCTTCCCGCGTGAGAGCAAGCGCAGCGGCGCGTGGATGACCAACTTCCGCGAACAATATTACGACCGTGACGGCAACAACCACATCCCCGTGGTCTCCTTAGTCTTTAACTTCACGAAACCTGTTGGCGAAAAACCCTCCATGCTGAACATCGACGAAACACAGACCCTCTACCATGAGTTCGGTCACGCACTGCACAGCATCCTGTCACGCTGCCACTATCCCACCCTTTCGGGCACCAACGTCCCGCGCGATTTCGTGGAAATGCCCTCACAGTTCATGGAGCACTTCGCTTTCGAGCCGGAAGTGCTGAAGGTCTATGCCCACCACTACCAGACCGGTGAGCTGATTCCTGACGCTCTCGTCAAGAAAATCGAAGCCGCTGCCACCTACGGTCAGGGCTTCATCAACACCGAGCTCCTCGCCGCCTCCATCCTCGACATGGACTACCACACGATCACCGCTCCCGTCAGCATCCAGCTGCCTGATTACGAGGAACAGCAGATGGCCAAAATCGGGCTGATTCCTTCCATCATCTCCCGTTACAGAAGTCCGTACTTCCAGCATATTTTCGCCGGCGGCTACGGCGCGGGCTACTACAGCTACACATGGGCGGCAGTTCTGGACAACGACGCTTACGAGTGCTTCCGCGAGCACGGCATCTTCGACCCGGCCACGGCCACTTCGTTCCGCACCAACATCTTGGAGAAGGGCAACACCGCTGACGCGATGACACTCTACACCGCCTTCCGCGGCCATGAGCCGTCCATCGAGCCGCTGCTGAAAAATCGGGGACTGAAATAATTATGAATGACGAATGATGAATATTGAGCCCTGATGTTTTGTTGCACAAAACATCAGGGCTTAACCTTATAATTTGGCTTTATTTTTAGATTTATGAAGCACTATTCTTTCGACAAAATAGTTCCGCGCAAAGGCACTTATTGCGTGAAGCACGACATGACACGCGAGGTGTTCGGAACAGATGACCTTCTGCCGATGTGGGTGGCGGACATGGACTTCAAGACCCCTGACTTCATTCTGGATGCGATTCGTAGCCGCTGCGACCATGAGGTGCTTGGCTACACTTTCGCACCGGACAGCTACAAAATGGCCGTGCTCAACTGGTTCCAGAAACGTTACGGTATCGCCACGAAATGGAACCGGATGCACTTCATCCCTGGCATCGTGCAAGGCATCGCCTTCGCGCTACAAACCTTCACGCAGCCAGGTGACAAGGTACTGATCACCACACCGGTGTATCCGCCGTTCATCAACGTGCCGCATCGCACGGGCAGGGTGTTCGTGAGCAGTCCGTTGAAGACGGAAAACGGTCGTTTCACCTTTGACTTTGACGATTTCGAGCGCAAGGCCGAAGGCTGCAAGCTACTGATTCTGAGCAACCCGCACAACCCTGGCGGCACAGTTTGGACGAAAGAGGAACTGGCACAAGTGGCCGACATCTGCCTGCGGAAGGGCGTGCTGGTCATCTCCGACGAAATCCACGCCGACCTCACCTACCCACAGTTCCATCACACCTCCTTCACAACCGTTTCCGAGGCTGCAGCGTGCAACTCCATCACCTTCTTCGCCCCGAGCAAGACCTTCAACATGGCGGGATTGGCCTCGTCCGTCTGCTATGTGCCCGACGAGAACATCCGCAAGGCGTTTTTCGGCTTCCTCGACCACAACGAACTGTCGCTGGGCAACATCTTCGGCTACTACGCCGCCGAAGCCGCCTTCGCGCACGGCGAGGAATGGCTACAGCAACTGCTAGCCTACCTGCAGGGCAATATCAACGCGGCGGAGCAGTACCTAAAAGAACATTGTCCAGAAATAACCTTCATGCGACCCGAAGCCTCCTTCCTTCTCTGGATGGACTTCCGCGCTTGGAATCTCCCGCAGAAAGAGCTGGTTCACAAGTTAATTTACGAAGCGAAAATAGGATTGAACAACGGGACGGACTTCGGTCCCGAAGGCGAGGGATTCATGCGAATGAACATCGGGACGAACCAGAAGACGGTGTTGGATGGGCTGAAGAGAATCTGTTCAATTAGAAGTCAGGAATCAAGTGTTACGTGTGACGCAGATAATTCATCCCCAAAATAAGGGAAGAAAGCGAGATTTACGCTTTTAACACCTTAGTAATCTGTACGAATCTCGGAACTGTTACGATGGTAAAATCAAATATGAAAGGCAGCCTTAAAACTTTTCAAAAGAAAATAACGACTTTAACTTGATATTTTTCAATCAGATAATATGCAACGGCTGGGATTCAATTCTTAATTATCAGCAGTACCGTTGCAAAAATCAGCACGACGAAATCAGCAGCAAAAAGACACCCGACAGCGGCTTTTTTACTTCACAATCTCCTTGAAATAACAACAGTATTTTCTTGACAATCAATATATTATATACTTATCATCATCAGGATGACATGCTCCTTAAACAAAACCGCCATGTCGTGGAAGTAGTCACGGAAGTCGGTCTCGAACTCTAACGATTTGGAGTACTGGTGGTTGATGTAAGTACCGGGGATAGTCGGTTCGTTCGCGCTCGACTCGTTAGAGAGGGCCACATCGCGGATGACCGTGACCGCGCTCAGCAGCACGGAGTAGAAGGCCAGCATCGCGGAGAAGGGCGTGTGTCCGTAAGGAAGCCCTGCGCGTTGAGTTCCAGCAGTTTCGGGTCGATTTGGCGGTGCAGGACGAGAATCTGTTCCTCGCGGTCGAAGCCGGCCACGCGGGCACAGTCGAGGGTCGCGCCACGCAGGTTGATGATGAACGGCACCACCTTACGGATGCGTCGCAAATCCTCTAACGTCACCACGGAATCCTTGCCGCCTCCGATGGGAACAATCACGGAATCAGTGTTTTCCGCCTTCGGGTAAGACAACTCCCCTATCGGCTTCGCATCGTCCAGGAACGCGAAGTCCATAAACTGCAGATGGTCGGGCTGCAGGTACACTTCCAGTAGCTGATCAGCTCAATCATGCCGATATGGAAGACAATGCCCTACAACTGTCTGAGGTCGAAGCTGTTACAGTCGGGCGTATGCTCTCCGGCGGACAGCACCATCTTCGGGGAAAACTTGATCTCCTCCCCTATTGAAAAGTGGAAAACGAGGTTCAAGTCCCCGTTTTCGATGCCATATTGATACCCCTCGTAGGTGAAAACGGAATATTTTTCTCTTAAATCGTCGAATTTTGCGTTCATTATTAACAATAGTCTAATTACTTCCCGCTTTAGGGATTCCTAATTCTTTGCAAATTTCCCTTGCAAGGTAATCGTTGATGTCCGGATGTCGTGGAACAGCTGCCGTTTTATCATTGTTTGGATTAATAAAAAGGCTGTGTCTTGTTCCCTCTCTCACCATCACACAGCCATTAGATTGCAAGTATTTTAGCAACAACTTTCGCTTCATGCCATGGCCAATTTTCGATAAAAAACCCGTTCGTTAGAATGCTGGGAACGAACTTGCTCCTTATAGTAATCAAGAACCAAAGTGATGGCATCTTTCATGTTTTCCATTAGTTCGTTGAGAGTTCTTCCTTGACTCATGGCAGCAGGGACTTGCACGCATTTTCCACTGTACCAGCCACTTTCTTCATCTTTGTGAATGAGAATCGTATATTCCATTTCTTGTATTCCTTTCGTTTTGTTAAATTGCAAATCAACATGTTTGCCGCTGCAAAAGTACTAAAATTTCATACATGAAAAGGGAGCTGGAAAACAATTTACTTCAACACTCACATGGAAGCAGTAACGTGTGGTTCAGTTTCTAATGAGTTCGGGAATTTTTTATTATTTCCATTTTTGCGACTATAAAACACGTCATGATAACGCTGCCTATCGGTGAACATTGTGTTTGACCGCGTCATTCTCCGTACCCACACATCTCATTTCCTGCGAAATTCCCTTTTGCAATTTAACTATTCAAAACCAAATAGTTAAATCAAAATTCGCAATCCATTGATTTTCAAGAAATAAAAAATTTCACAAAACTCTTGACAAACGCTACGTTTCGTTGTATATTTGCAGTCTGAAACTTATTAAAACCACAAACAAAATTATAAAAGTATGGAAATAAAAAGATTCGGTTACTATTGGTTGGACACATGGGTACTGGCGAACGTTATTCAACTTGCCACACAGGAGTTCTGTATGCGGCATCTCAACCGCAAAAACGACCCCTGCGGTCGCCAATACGACCAGATGACACAGGCGGCGCGCTCGGTGCCCGCCAACATTGCAGAAGGTGGCTCCCGGCATTACACTTCCCGAGAGACCGAGATGAAGCTCACCGACGTGGCTCGCGCAAGCCTCGCCGAGTTGGGCAACGACTATCTAAACTGGCTTCTGTTAGGGG
>JAEEGG010014422.1_pt1 | contig 16736 bp, 17 predicted proteins | sample 9134161 | NCBI WGS metagenome assembly JAEEGG01 (sample SAMN16246543, study PRJNA631951) | gut metagenome | biome: gut microbiome; feature: rumen; material: CR-attached | host: Bos | place: Iran: Karaj | collected 2018-10 | reverse complement strand
AGAGTTGTAACATTCAAGGAAGCTGTTTTCCAGGGTCTTTCCCCGGAGGGCGGCCTTTTCGTACCCGATTCCACCCCTGACCTTTCTGCCCTTTATGCAGGAATGACTGCGGACACACCGTTCAACGAGTCTGCCATAGAGTTGACCGCCGCAGTGCTCAAGGATGAGATGGACAAAGAAACTGCAGCGCGCATCTGCAACCGGGCCTTCTTCTTCAAGCCCGAGATTGTGGACGCTGGCGACGACATCTATATCGAAGAGCTTTTCCACGGCCCATCTTCTGCATTCAAGGACTTCGGTGCCTGCTTCCTGGCAGCATCCATGGAAGAATTCCTCCAGGCCGAGAACCGCAGGGCCATCATCCTCACAGCAACCTCCGGTGACACCGGAAGCGCAGTTGCACAGGCCTTCTTCGAGAAGAAGAACATAGATGTTGTAATCCTCTACCCCTCCGGCCGTGTAAGTCCTCTGCAGGAGAAACAGCTGACCACTCTTGGCAAGAATGTGCGGGCCCTTGAGGTAAAGGGATCCTTCGACGACTGCCAGCGTATGGTTAAGCAGATCTTCACCGCACCAGACATGCAGTATCTGCCGCTGACATCAGCAAACTCAATCAACCTGGGCCGCCTATTCCCGCAGTCCTTCTACTACATGTACGCCTTCAACCAGCTCAAGGCAAAATACAAGAACATCGTATTCTGCGTACCAAGCGGAAACTTCGGAAACCTGACCGCAGGCGTGCTGGACTGGTGCTGGGGAATGCCTGTCAAGGAGTTCATCGCAGCAACAAACCTGAACAACGAGGTACCGCTGTACCTGGAGTCTGGCAAGTACGAACCGCACCCAAGCTTCAAGACCTACTCCAACGCCATGGACGTGGGCGACCCAAGCAACTTTGAGCGACTGAGATACATTTTCAACGATGATTACAAGAAGATGGGAGAGATGATAAAAGGAGCGTGGGTATCCAACGAGGACACCCTGCAGGCGATCAAGGACTTCTATGCAGAAAAGAAGAAGTTCATCGATCCGCACACCGCAGTTGGCTATGTGGCATCCTGCCGGTACAAAGAAAAATACCAGCCTAAGGACACCGCCATAATCTCGCTTTCCACTGCACATCCGGGCAAGTTCCTGGAGGTTGTGGAAGAGGCTACCGGTGCACGCCCTGCCCTGCCGCCTAACCTGGAAAGACTTCTCAAGCTGGAGAAGCACTCTGTGGTTGTGGACAACACAGCCGAGGCCCTTAAGGACTACCTTAAGAAGACCTTCTGAGGCACATGACCGCGCGGATAGTTTTAGGAAACGGAATATTCTTCGTGGGCGCCGTGATTCTGGCGCTCTCGGGACTGATCAGGACAAAAAGAAATATCCTCATAGCCCAGACCCTGCAGGAAGTTTTCATGGGGGTCGGAATGTTGATACTGGGGGGCATTTCCGGGTTTATAGTCGATACGATATCGATTTTCCGGAACCTGGTGTGCATGCGGTGGAATTATACGCTGAAGTGGAAACTGATTTTCATCGCGGCGCAGGTGGGATTTTACGCCGCTTTCGGAACCGAGGGGTTCTACGGCTGGCTGCCGGTAGTGGCAATGGGGCTTTTCACCTGGTTCCTGGACTCGGAGAATGTGATACTGCTGAAAGTTTTGCTGGCGGGGATGCAGCTGATGTGGCTGGTCTACGATATCTCTATCGTCAACTATGTAGGGATGGTGGTGGATGTGGTGTCGGCTGTCACCATCGTGGTGGGGATGTTTCTAGTTAAATCCTGACAGCCTTGATGGAGATTGCTTCGCCGGGGAACTTTTCTTTAAGAGTCTGCTCCAGTTTCTGAACCTGGGTCATATCCTTCCAGACAGCTCTGAAGCATACTTCAATGGAATCTGCTTTGCTCTTGTACTCAAGGAATGTCATCTCCTGATCCGATCCGCTTATAGAGCGCATCATATCGTCCTTGTCCGGCATTTTCTCCAGCAGGGACCGGGGAAATTCTATTGTGATCTCCAGCTCCATGCTGTTCTTGAAGTACTTCTTTCCAAAGCTTGAGAAATGGATGCACAGCATGAGTATGCCGGTGAATACTGCAACTACGGTGGCTATGAAGTAGAAGCCCAGGCCGCAGGCCATACCGATTACGATGGAAAGGAAGATGAAGGACATATCCAGGAAGCTGCCTACGCTGATCCTGAAGCGGATGATGGAGACTGCGCCCACAAGACCGAAGGCTACAGCCAGGTTGTTACCGATAACCATCATAGCCCCTGCCAGGATGACAGAGATGAAGACCATGGACTGCATCATCAGATGGTTGTTCTGCTTCGACTTGTTCATAACCTTATAAACTTCGGCAAGCCAGAAGTTATGAAGCGCCGCAAGGCCAAGTCCTTTAATACAGTTTAAAAACACTACTGTAGGAAATGTCTCAACTTCCATATTCACTCCTATTCTAAGACTGGATCATGCAGGCGCGAAACCCTTCCGGTGGGGGAAAGAAACTGCAGCACCTCTGCCTTGTTGTCCAGAAAATCCTTATATTCATCCTTATAGTAAGGATCGCTCTTCACAGCACCCGACGCATCCTTAAACATAGCATCCAGTTCTCCCCTTAAGGTGGAGAGGATACCGTCGTCTATGAAAAGCTCCTTCATCCTGCGGTTGTAGGCCGCCTTTACCTCGGGCACAGCCACCAGCCTTTTAGTCAGCTGATTGTCGCCACCCATTTCATATGTACTCTCATTATACCCTATACAGGACTCGTTGTCCCAGGGTAAAAAATAAAATTTTCCGTTGTAGGCCAGATACAGGTTGGTCCTGAAGGTATCCTTGACCATCAGGAAGTCGTGTACGGCCAGGTAAGAAGCCACCTTCTCTATATCCACATTATCCAGCACATACTGGCACCAGTCAGGGTCGGAAAAGGTTGTCAAAGCAGCCAGAAGATGCTCCATGTTGGCAAAGTTGTCATCGTCGGGGAACTTCTTCTCTGACAGGGAGTGAAGAGGATGGTTGTTCTCCATATGGTTATAGTCCTCGAAGTAGCTCTTGTAGAGCTCGCCTCCAAGAATATGCTCGTCGTAGTAGGTGATCAGATTGTAGCAGCCCAGATACTCGTCGTTCAGGAAAAGTCCTATGGTCTGGGTGTCGCAGGCAGGAAGCCCCGCCAGCTGATAGGTCCGCATTGCAATGCGGTTGTTCACTCCACCCGATGCATGGCTTCGCTCAAGCACATATTTTTTCCCGTCAATCTTGAGCTGGAACGATTTCTTGGGATGCATGCGGGAGGTGTAGCCCCTCACCTTTATCTTGCCGTCGCCCCGCCACTTCTCAAAGATGACTTCGCAGTCTACCGATTCGTTGATGGAGACAGAGCTGTAGAGCCTGTAGAAGTTGTCTTCGGAGAGGAATATCTCCAGCTGCTGGGCACTGCCGGTGGAGACCTCATCCTCCTTGGAACCCACAAATTCGCCGCAGGAGAAAAGGGCAACCAGAATGCATATGACAGTAAGAAATATGATTGTGTTCTGCAGAACGCTCTTTCTCATATCAGTGCAGGACAAGGCTCTCTCCATCGGCGGCACGGCCAGTTGTTTTATCAAGGTAATTCACCACATAAGCCTTGATACTCATAAAATCCTGGCGTGATGTGCCGTATTCGGGGTCGTTCTCCATGGCGGTGCACAGTCTGTCAAACATAGTCCCTGCCTCGCCCTGGAGCTGGTCCAAGATGCAGGTGGCTCCGCCGCCGGTGAAAAGCTCCTGCATCCTGCGGTTATAAGCCTCTTTCACCTCGGGCACAGCAGCAAGCCGCCTTATAAGCTGATTGTCATCGCACAAATTATAGGATGAGCTGTTCTTACGCATACAGCGCTCATGATCCCAGGGAATAAGCCGGTACTTTCCGTAATATTGGATATAGAAGTTTGTTCCTCGGGTATCACCAACAGTAAAAAAATCATGGACTGCCATATAGGAGGCAATCTCCTCTATGTCCACCTTTTTATTCACAAACTGATTCCAGTCTGGATCTGAGTATGCAGTGGCAGCTGTTATAAAGAGCTCCAGGTTCGAGAAATCCCCGTCATCTGGGTATTCCTTTTTAGTTTTATCCCGCAGCGGATGATTGTTATCCATCAGGTCAGAATCGTGAAAGCGGCACTTATAAAGCTCCCCTTTCAATATATCTTCCCGATAATAAGTTATGAAATTATAACAGCCAAGATAAGAGTCGTTTAAGAACAATCCCACAGACTCAGTATCAATGGCAGGAACACCTGCAAGCTGATAAGCCCGCATTATTATCCGGTTATACAGTCCGCCGCTCTCCTGACCTCTTTCCAGCATATATTTATTATCACCTATTTTAAGGCCAAAAGATTTCTTATGTTCCCGCCTGGAGGTGTTTCCCCGGATCTTTATGACAGCATCACCCCGCCACTTATCTTTCTCCAAGATGCAGGGTGTATAAATATTTTCTGCCAGTGAATTATAAAAACTCTGCAGCTCGTCCTGGTGCATATAGATCTGCACCTTCTCAATCCCCCCTACATCTGGGTCATCATCCTCATCGGGACCCACAAACTCGCCGCAGGAGATCAGAGAGAGAAAAATAATCAGGCAGAGGGGGAAAGTCCTCAGGATTTTACGCAGAAGTTGATTCCCCATATAGGCTCAACCTTGGTCTTGAGGCTTCCGCTTTTGTAGGTGTCGAAACGGAGACCGCCATCAAGATGGACAAACACATACTTGCCGTGGAACCAGTTTCCCAGCATAAGCTCAAGGCGCCGGTTCTCGTCTATGTACTTGATGTCTGGACACAGGATGCCGGCACGGAGTGCGGGAGTATAGACAAATTTATCGAACCGGAAGTTATATCCCCAAGCTACGTCAGCCGATGCAAACCAGCTGTCATCCTCGCCAGGGAAGTGTAGATAGCCCACTGGATCTATCAGGTTGGTACCGATATTGGCCTCGCAGGACCATACAAAGCGGTCTATGTTATGGTAATACTTAAGGTCGAATATGAAGTTGTTGTAATTATATTCATCGGAAGAACCGCCGAATGCCACATTGTGCACAACATAAGGGAGATAGGATACAGTGAAAGCAATGAAGTCCAGCCCCTCGGTGAAGTTGTAGTAGCCGGTAAGGAAGAACTGGGACTCGTTATGTCCAGAGTTAAAGAAGAAAGCTGCATCCAGCTGGGTCTTGTCACCGAAGATATGGCGGTTTGAATACTCAATACCGGTGTCGATGTTGGTGAAACCCGACTCCTTTATGTATCTTACACCGGGAGAGTCATAGAAGAAGAGCTCGCTTTTCTTTTTAAGGAAGTCATTCATGGTCAGGCTGCTGTCGAAAAGACCTCCCTTTATGCTCTGGTACTCGTCTATCCAGTAGAAGACAGAGACCTCCTCGGGATCCACATCCTTCCGGTCTATCTCTATGGCCAAGGTGGCAAAAAGGCGGTCGTTGAAACGTATCTTTGCCTCAAGCTCACCCTCCAGCTGAAATCCCACATAGTATTTATCGCCGGTGATGTCCGAGTCATCCAGCTTGAACTCAGCCTCAGCATCAAGAGTAAAGTAATCCTTGGGCTTAGAGAAAGCAGTTCCAGCGGCAAGCAGCACCAATGCCAAAAGAATAATCCATTTTTTCATGGCAGTCTCCTGTTAGTTAAAATGCCTTTTATAGGCATCGGAGGTTCCCCTCCTGTTTATGAAATCAATTATATGATCCCGGCTTTTCCGGGCATCTTCGATGGAATAGTAGTAGACCGGGTCATTCTTTATAGCCTCGTAGGACTCATCATACCACCCGTTCACCTTGGCCTTCAGCTCGTCCAAGAAGGCACCGTCTGCCACAAAAGCCCTCATAGCCTGGTCGTAGGCAGTCCAGACAGATGGAACCTTGAGAATGCGCTTCACCAGTTTGTTGTTGCCCAGGAAGCAGTCGTACTCCAGCCTCATTCCCAGCTCGTGGTCCCAAGGGAGGAACACCATCTTGTCATAGTTGTAAATATAGTAGTTATGGGAGTCGGTATCCTCAACGCCGAAGTAGTTGTGCACCACCATATAGCGGATAAAGTCATCCACATCGATGTACTTCTCCACCCAGGCGTTCCACTCATCATCACTCATCCGGTTCAGATTTGTGATCAGGAGCTCCAGAGAGGATAAATCCTTATCCTTTGGAAACTTTTTCTCGGACCGTTCATACAGAGGATCCTTGTCAAAACCTGCAATCAGAATCTTGAAGAGTTCTGATTTGCTTCCGCTCTTATAGCGGTTCAGCTGTTTCTCTTCGTACATATCAACCCTGACATAGTAGCCGATGTACTCATCGTTCACGAAGAGGGCCACAGGCTCAGTCTCAGGGGCTGCGGTAAGGGATTTGCCCTTGTATTTGTAGTTGTTGTAGGCATACATGACAATGCGGTTCTTGAACCAGGTGCCAGCCTCGTGCATAAGGGCATACTTGACCTTATGTCCACCCGCCTTGATTCGCAGGGTAAAGTTCTTTTTGGGCTCGCCACGGGAGGTATATCCCCTCACCTTCATCTCGCCCGGATAAGTATGCTTTTCCATAGTGACGGTGCACTGGGCGTAATCCTCCTCGGGCTGGGAGACACTGTCATAGAACTTGGCCAGGTTCTCCTCGGTGAAGTAAGCCTCCACCTTGGTTATGCTTCCGGTGTCGGCTTTCTTGAAGTCAGAGAAGCCCCCGAATTCGCCGCAGGACATGAGAATACATACTGTAAAGAGAGCCAGAAGCAGCTTAGCCTTTGATGACAAGGGAGATTGCCCACCTCCAGTCCATCTTGGTCTTAAGATCGTCCTTTCCATAGACATCGTACTTGGTCTTGATGCCCAATCCTGTGTCCAGGTGGAGTTTCACATGCTCTTTATATGAGAACTGGTTGCCCCAGAGCACCTCAAACTCGTTGCACTTGGCCTCGGAAATCTCAGGGATAAGCATGGTGCCCCGGATCAAAGGAAGCCACTGGACAAAGTCGGTAATCTGCACCTTGATACCAGCATGCAGGTCGGCACCGGCAAAGGCCGGGTACTCAGTGTCCGGGTCATAGTTGATGCGTCCCACCGGATTTATGAGGTTTGAGCCTAGGGTCAGCTCGGCTCCGTAGATTATCTTGTGTCTGTAGTCGGAATAGACCAGGTCGCCTATAAAGTTGTCCCGGTGGGATTTACAGTTCTCAGACCCCCAGTTTTCGTGACTTATGAAGGGATAGTAGGAGGCAAAGCCGCCGATAAGGAGCTCCTCCCGGGTATCCTGCCAGTAGAAGCCGCAGTTAAGCTGGGGCTCAAACTGAGATGGTATGTAGATGACATGAGCAAAGCCGCCAAAGCCGTCCTTGCTCTTGTCTCTGTATTCGTATTTGGCACCGATGGCGTGGCTCACATAGCCCTGATCCTTGATCTCCCGGGTGATAAGGTTCTTCCGGGCAAAGGGACGGTCGTAGTTACCAAGGTAATCGTCTAGGGTAAGGATGTTCTCGAACTTGCCGCCCTTTATGGAATGCTTTTCCAAGAAGGTATACTTGGCAGAGATTTCGTCGATATCCACCTCGTACTTGTCCAGCTCGGGCTTGAACACCAGCTCGATGTCGTCGGTGGGCATGAACTTGAACTTCATGGTACCATGCAGGTTGTAGAAGTCTTCCTTGGCCATCTCATCGTTGGTGGAAAGCTCAAACTCAGGCTTTATGGTGAACTGAGCAAAGAGAGAGCAGGGAATAATCAAAAACAGCAGAATAAAAATCTTCTTCATACATCCTCACCTTCCTGTTTTTTCTTGCGGAAAACAACCAGAAAACAGAAAAAAAAGTTGAAGGTGCTGACAAGCACCTCGTTTATAAGCTTGCTGACCAGCTCATTCCAGCCCAGAAGCTTTACAAATACATTCATAAGGACTACGTCCATGAGTCCAGAGAAGGCCCGGGAACCATAGAACAGCAGCATGCTCTTTATTATAGCACCAAAGCCTGAGGTCTTGTACTGGAAAACCATCTTTTTGTTGGCAAAGTAGGAGAAGGTCACATAGATGAACCAGGCCATTATTACCGCCGGGGTCAGGGGAACCCCTATATGACGGAAGAGGGCAAAACAGCCCACGTTGATGGCGGTGGCCACCAGTCCCCACAGGATGAAGGAGAATACCTGCTTAGTCTTTGACATGCTGCAGTATCTCCATGTAGGTGGCTATAACTTTCTTTTCGTCAAACTTCTCTTCGGCCAGCTGACGGCTCCGTACTCCCATCCCGATCTGCTCATCCCGGGTCAACGCCAGAAAACCAGTCATGGCACCGTACAGCGAGTCGGCAGACTTAGGCTCCACGAAATAGCCGTTGCCGCCGGGAATCACAGTCTCGCGGCAGCCGGGGGTGTCGGTAGTGATGACAGGGCGGCCCATGGCCAGAGCCTCTATAAGGATCTTGGGCACCCCTTCTTTGTAGTAGGTGGGGAGCACCATACAGGAGCACCTTTCCAGGTAAGGCCGCACATCCTTGGCCGCCCCGGCGTAGTATGCCCCGGCTGCCCTGTCCAAAGCTTCCAGCTCGGACAGTGGTACGCCCATGGGGTTATCGTTGTCGGCTGGCCCCAGCAGTACGAACTCGGCCTCGGGGCATTCCCGCTTTATGCGGCGGCTGGCCTCGATGAACTCCGGCACACCCTTGTTCTTGAGCATCCGGGATATGAGCATGAACACGGGCTGGGCCGGGACCGGGGCCGGGGTAAACTTTAAAAGGTCAACTCCTGACCCATTAACTGACCCTATAATTTGACCTTTTAAACTCGACCCAATAATGCCCTGCTCCTGGAAGAAGGCCCGGTCCTCGGTGTTCTGGAACACCACTGCCTTCGCCTTCCGGAAGGCTGCCTTGTAGAGCTGCTTCGCCACCTTGTAGGTGAGCCCCTTGGGGTTGTCGAAGGCAGTGCCCAGCCCGTTCACGGTGCACACAATGGGTATGCGGGCCAGCCGGCAGGCTATGGCGCTGTATATGTTGGCCTTTATAGTGTAGCCCAGCACAGCCTCGGGCTGTATCGCCTTGTATATCTTGTAGTATTCCCCTATAAGGAGCAGGTCGGAGAAGGGGTTCTTCCCTTTCCGCTCCAGGTTTTTCACCGGGTGGAACACAGTGCCGGGGTTCTGGATGTCGGTAAAGTTGGACTCGGGTGCCACGGTGTGCACCTCGTACCCCGCCTCCTGCAGAGTCTTTATAAGCCCGGCACGGTGGTTGAATATGGTCCAGGCTGTGTTGGAAGTGATCACCACCCGCTTCATTTATCCAGTATCTCCTTGTATATCGCTAGTGTCTCTTCCGCCGCCTTAGCCCAGGAGAACGACCTCTCCCGTGCATAGCCCTTGACAATAAGCTCCTGGCGGAAAGGTTCATCACCGTAGATCTTGGCCATAGCCCCTGCTATTGCATCCACCGAGAGTGGGTCCACCAGAAGGCCGGCATCCCCGACCACCTCGGCTGTGGATGAGAAATCGGAGGTGATGACAGGACAGCCGCACTTCATGGCCTCCAGAATCGGCAGGCCGAAGCCCTCGTAGAGGGACGGCAGGCAGTAGGCCAGGGCGTTGGAATAGAGAGTGTAGGCATCGTCGTCCTTCACATAGCCAGTGAATATGATGTCGTCCCGATGCGCCCCTGCCGGCATGACAAAGCTTTTGTGGGGCTTTCCTGCCACGATGAGCCTTATGTCGGCCCCCACTGGCAATCCGTTCTTAAACTGTATGAAGGCCTCAATCACCCGGCCCACATTCTTGTGGGGCCTGAGCTCACCAAGGTACAGGAAGTAAGGCTTATCCAGCTGGAACCGCTCCTTGATTTCAGGGTTCTCTTTCATACTCACGGTGGCAGCCTCGTAGACCACCTTGGTCCGCTCTGCCAGCCCCGACATATGGGGGAACACCTTCAAAAGGTCGTTCCTGGTGGACTCAGATACAGTTATAAGCTTCTCGCAATGCTTTGCAGCATGACGCATTAAATTCTTAAGGTATATAGACTTAAGTTTTCCCTTGGAGCCCATGAACTCAGGGTGCAGCACATACTTAAGGTCGTGTATGGTCACCATCTGCTTCCCTTTGTAGAAGATCGGATGGTTCGAGTACAGGCAATGGAACAGGTCGCACTTCAGCTTACCCCGTTTAAGGAAGAACTTGAGATCCCGTTTCAGCCCTATGGCTGGAATGTCGAACCACATGATCTCCGCATTCTTCCGATGGCTCACAAACTTCACCAGCGGGTGCTTCATATCAAGGGATGGGTGCATCATAACAGAGAAGAACATATCCTTGGGAGCGTGCTCCAGAAGCTCTTCCAAAAGCTCCTGCACATACTGCCCCACTCCTGTCTTGCTATTTTCCACTGCCAGGGCATCCAGAATTATATGCTTCATCTGACCCTCCTGAACTGGGCAAAAATATACTTAATCCGCCGCAAGTTCTTGGCTCCGTTGGCTATATTCTTGAACACACGACTCTTCCGCTTAAGACCTCGATAAAAACTGATGGCTCCGCTCAAAAGCCCCTTCTTCTCCGCCTTCTCCCCGAACCAGTTGGACTGATTCAGCTCGAACCGGCCGGAGATTGTCTCCTGGAACTCCTTGTTCTGGGGGATGACCACCGGCTTTATGCCGTAGATCCTGACATTCCTGTCCAGCCTGTTGCCAGTGAGCCAGTCGGCCGGCATCCTGATAGGATATCCCAGAGAAAGAAGCTTCTTGGCCCCTTCCAGCGTGATAAGGTAGCCGCTGGTCCAGTTAGGATGCTCCACAAACTTCACCAACTTGTACTTGTCATATATAGGGATGCGGTCCCATACCGAGGCCACTGCATTGTTATGGGAAAGGAACACCAGCTCCCAATCGGCCGGGAACAAATTACGCCGCTCCAGAATCTCCTTTAAATCCTGGTTCAGGATAACATCATCCTCAAGCACCAGCGCCTCTGGTATCTGGTTGTCCACCATCCATCGGTAGATGTTCAGATGGCTCCAGGAGCAGCCGATCTCTCCCCTTGTCAGCTCCCGGCCGAAGAATGCGATGGCAGCCTTGCCGTCATAGAACTCATCAAGCTCCTCCTGGGGCACCTTGCGGCCATCCACAGCAGGGAAAATCTCATATAAAAGGTCAAGCTTCTTTAGCTGTGACCCGATAAATTCTCTCCGGTCGACAGAGGATTCAAGGTTGACTACAAAAATCTTAGGTTGATCCATCACTTATCCTCAACTGCAATGGGAGCAGGCTCATGGTCTGCCAGCACAAACAGCTTCTTATCCCTGCTCCACTGCTTGTAGCCATGGGTCAGGGCATATGGGCCATAGAAAGTCTTCAGCATATCATCTTCGTGGGCGACCGGGAACTCCCTGTCGTAGAACTTCTCCATCCTGAGCGGGTATACCGAAGCAACCGGGTAAATACGCCGCAGCCCCTTGGTCATAAACACTATATCATCGCTCTCGCGCTTTCCCCAGATTATATCTACATGGAGGGAATTCTTACTGCTGTACTCAAGACGGAGGCACTCCCCTTCACGCTCGGTCATCACATAATGGGTGCCGGCAATAGCCTGCTCCACAAGGGCAATCACTCTCTCCCTATCCTCGGCCATCACCCCGATATCGCCGTCAGTCTCCCAGGGGATAAGCCCATGGTGCCGGACAATGCCCAGATGGGTGCCGATTATAGCAAACCACCCTATGCCAGCCTTATTTAAAAGGTCAGCTAAAAAGGTCAAAAGCTCATACAGGTGAGAGGCGCAGCATACAGGGGTATTCTTTCCCTGCCGCTCCCAGTAAAAGTTAACACTGTAGGGGTTCTCGTCACACCTTGGGGTATCGGCAGTGCACACCTTGTCCCGGCGCCAGAAGAACAGATACCGTAGAAGGAGACGCCATAGCAATGTAAAGCCCTTCTCAATGCGGCGGATAAGCTTTCTCATGCCTTCTCTCTCATCAGAATCTTGAGCAGATAGCGGAAGCTCTCAAGCTTGAATGCCCAGGCCAGGGCAAAGTAGAGCACAGCCCCCACCGCCGCCTGAAGCAGCATGGTGCACACCGGCCCAAAGCCAATCTTGCCCACAAGCAGGATAACAGCTCCCATCACAATAGAGAGGAGCACGGAAGGCATTATGTCCAGAATCTGGTCCTTGAATGTATACTGGATAAACCTGCTGTTAGGCAGGGTACTTATAAGCACAGACAAAAGCGTTGTCACAGCGTCGAATATCACCACAGCCTTCAGGCTTCTGAAAGCAAAGGCCGCGATACAGAAGCCAACCACGCACACTGCCTTCTTGATTATCTCAATCCGCAGCAGCGTTGTCCCATGTCCCATCCCTTTGAGAACCTGCATATTGGCGGTCTGGATAGGCCAGAATGCAAACTTGATGCAGGCGCACTGCAGGAAAAAGACACAGGCCAGCCACTTGTCGGTAAGAAGCAGCCGCACCAGAGGCTCAGCCACCACAGCAAGCCCCACCATGGCCGGGATAATGAAAAAGCAGCTGGTCACAATGGAACGCCGCACCATCTCCTTGAGCCGTGCCTTATCGTCCTGATATGCGGCAAAGGCAGGGAACATGACAGCCTGAATTGGGCCGTCCAGATTAGACACGATAAACTGCGGGAATGTGATTCCCTTGTTGTAGATTCCCAAGTCAGCCGATGAGAAACTCTTTCCGATCACCAGACTGCACAGATCGTTGTAGGCAAAGTTCAGCACCGACGCAAAGAAGGTCTTTACGCCAAAAGAAAATAGCCGCTTTATCCTCCCGAAGGAGAACATCATCTTAGGATACCACTTCACCAGGAAGAACATGATGATGCAGGTGACAACATAGCTTATCACTTTCTGCCACACCAGCGCCCAAACGCCGAACCCATGGTATGCCATCCAGATTCCGATGACTGCCGAGATAAGAACAGAGCTCATCACAATCTTGAAGGATTTCTTGAACTGCATGTTTTTTGAAAGGATGGCGTCCTGTATGGAATTCACAGTGCCAAGGAAGATGATCACCGAAAGGACACGGAGAACTCCCTTAAGCTCAGGGATTTTATAGAAGCTGGCAATCCCAGGGGCGACGAACCAAAGCACAATATAGCTGACTGCCGCAATCCCGAGCCCGAAGAAGAAGACAGAGGAGAAGTCAAGCTCATCTGCATCCTTTTTCTGGATCAAGGCCACCGAGAAGCCGTTTTCGATAAAGGTGATGACAATGTCGATAAAGACCCGGGCCAGGACAACGATACCGAAGTCCCTTGGCAAAAGAAGACGGGCCAGAATGATGGAGATGACAAAGGTTATCCCCTTCTTGCCCATACGTTCAAAAAGCTTCCACAGAAGAGATGATATGATTTTGCCTTTTGTAATGACTTGGTTCACTGCTCTACGCTTTCAAACCGTCCACGGGTCTTGTCAATCTCTGCTATATTGCCTGCCAGGGTGTCATCCCAGTAAACACAGGACTTATTCCATCCCTTTCCATAGAGGGCTTCAAGAAAAGCCTCTGGATTCTTTGGCGCCGGCACGTCCTGTCCTTGGAAAGAGATGCGCTCAAACCCGGCATTTGGCCACTGAAGCTTTATTGCATTGAGGACATTGGCCTCGTCCTTGAGGTAGGACCAGCACCAGATATTGCTATTGTTCCTGGAAAAGACAAAGAGGTCAAAGTGAATATTGCCGTTGGAGTACTTCTCCACAAAGCCCTCGTTCTTTATGGGGCTGTCGGCCATATAGTAGCGGTACTGCTTCTTGAAGCCTATCTCGTCAAATTTCCAGGCCAGCTGTGAATAGTACTGGTCAGAGAAGACCCCCAGCTCCAGGTCGTCATCGTGCTTAATGAAGTCCTTTTCCCGGATTGCCCCCAGAAGGGTGCCAAAACAGATGAACCAGTCGATTCCCAGGCTGTCGAACTTATTCACGATGTCGGGGAAAACCTGATGTATCTGCCGATGGAACACCTCTGCCCCAGCCAGCTGCTTTTTTACCACCTTCCTTCTATGGAGAGCAGTGATGACCGGCTTGGTCACCGGGTTATTCTTGAGAAAGCTCTTTAAACCGCAGTAAAGCTTGTTATCGTAAATACTCAACGTCAAATCCTATTTAAAGAGCCTGAAAAGCTCCTTGAACTCTACTTTCAGGGCACCGCAGAGATGGCTCCACTGGTAGCCGATATCTGCCAGTTTACGCCGTATTCTCATAGCAGGGGTCTTGGCAAAGCCGCTGCCGTCGGTATACCGGATACGCCGCCCGTTGCTGCCATATTTCGGACCGAACTGGGCATCGGTCTTGAACTGGAGCTCGTTGCCCACCGCCTTTTCCTTGGCTGCAATCAGCTTATAGCCGCTGGTGTTCTGGGTGTAGAAGCAGCTTTTTGCCGCCATCTCAGCCTGGAAACCCTTGATTTCGGCCTCGTACTGCCCTACCGGCACCTCTTGCCAAGTATAATCAATACACTTATATAACCGCTGATTGCCCTCGATAGTTTCAATGTAATAGAACTCATCACTTATATAGGCCCACAGGTCGTATGTGCTGTATATGAAGCGGTCCACGCCCCGATAGTGATAGATATCCTCCACCACCAGAGTCCGCTTTGTTTCTGCATCCTGTAGGGGGATTCCGTCACACTCGACGGATTGTCCTACCCACTGGGTTACTGTCGGGAAGATATCCAGAAGCGATACTGTCTGCGGTACTTTTTTTACTGTGCTGTCGCCTTTTGTATGAACAAACAGGGTTATTCCAGTCCGGATTGGAGCCACATAGGCCAGCTTGTCACCTTTCTTCACGCCATCGCTCTTGAGCATACAGCCGTGGTCAGAGAAGATGACTATCTTATCAAAAAAGCCGGTTCCTGCAGCATCCAGAAGCTGTTCCATGCAGTTCTTCAGATGCTTCTGCCCCACCCCGTCAGCCTCGTCCTGGCTTACTACAGACCCACAGGAGTAGATATCCACTGCATCGTGGTAGTCGTCAAACCCGGCATAGACGCAAAGGTTCTCATTCTTGTCGGCAAGGGCCTTCTCCACCAGGGTCTTGTAATCAAAAACAAGCTCTGCATACTGGTCAAAGCCCTTGGGGGCTATCCCCTCTTTTGGGCTGAAAGAGTATGGCGATGCGTAGTAATAGTTCTTATAGCCCTGCTTTGCCAGCAGGCTGAAGATGTTCTCAAGCTCTGGTTTCTGGAAGTAATAAGGCCACATCCCCCGCTTTGTACAGCCGTTTTTGGCAGGATAGAGCCCCGTGTAGAAAGCAGCCATAGCCCGGGGTGTCTCGGGGGTGGGAGTATAGGCTTTTGTATACCAGGTGCCTCCCAGCCGCTTGAAGATATCGTATACCTGTCCGCCCTCAACCTTGTCGGGACGGAGCATGTCGCAGAAGAAAAAGAGAATTCTCATACTTTCGCTTTATATCCTTTGAACCATTCTATGAACTTTGGGATTCCTACCGCCAAGTCTGTCTTGGGCTCGTAGCCGAAGTCCTTCTTGAGTGCAGAGATGTCGGCAAAGGTCTCCAGGACATCCCCTTTCTGCATAGGCTTTTTCACCAGTTTAGCCTTTTTGCCAAGCCCCTCCTCTATCAAGGAGACCATCTCCATCAGGTTCTCGGGCTTGCCCCGGCCGATGTTGTAGATCCGGTACTCGGGACACCCTGCATAAGGGGCAGAAAGCACCTTCTCGATGCCAGAGACCACATCATCCACATAGGTGAAATCCCGCTTCATATCGCCGCCATTGTAAAGCTCAATCTCCCGCCCTGCGGAGATCCGCTCGGCAAACTTGAAATAGGCCATATCTGGGCGGCCATAGGGGCCATATACAGTAAAGAACCGCAACCCCACGGTGGGGAGACCGTACATCTGAGAATAGACATGGGCCATAAGCTCATCAGCCTTCTTAGTGGCTGCATAGAGGCTAACCGGTGTATCCACCTGCATTGACTCGGCAAAAGGCTGCTTTTCAGTCCTGCCGTATACGCTTGAGCTTGAGGCATAGACCAGATATGGAACAGAGTTCTGCACGCAACCCTCAAGTATATTGAGGAAGCCGGCCACATTGTTTTCCACATAGGTGTAGGGATTCTCTATGGAATAGCGCACCCCAGCCTGAGCCGCCAGGTGGCACACTGCATCAAATTTCTCGGCCTTAAGAAGGGCAAACAGAGCCTGCCTGTCGCAGATATCCATCTTTATAAACCGGAAGCCCTCAAGCTTCTCGAGCTCTGCCAGGCGCATGTTCTTAAGGGCAACATCATAGTAGGCATTCATGGAATCGATGCCCACAATGTCAGCACCGCCCTTATATAGCCTCTTACAAAGGTGATATCCTATAAATCCGGCAGCGCCGGTAACCAGTATCTTCATAGCATCTCCACCAGCTGCTTTGCGACAGCCTCTCCGGCATGGCCGAAGTTATAGATCTCCTCATTCTTTATCTTGCGTATTTTATCCCGATATGCATCGGCATTGTCTATCTCAGATTTTACAATAGAGGCAAGGTTCTGCACTTCTCCCGGGGCTATGATGCGGGTTATCTCCCGGCTCTTGTCCAAGTCCCACACCTTACCGCCGTCGATGTCGATGACATCATAGCCACCGAGATTGTACTCGGCGTTGACCAGAAATATAGGCCTCTCGAAGAGGAAGGCGTAGTCAAAGATAACGCCGGAAATATCGGTGACCATAGCATGGCTCCTGGCCAT
>JAEEGG010014416.1_pt1 | contig 16739 bp, 14 predicted proteins | sample 9134161 | NCBI WGS metagenome assembly JAEEGG01 (sample SAMN16246543, study PRJNA631951) | gut metagenome | biome: gut microbiome; feature: rumen; material: CR-attached | host: Bos | place: Iran: Karaj | collected 2018-10 | reverse complement strand
GCTGGGCGCGCCGCTGCTCATCAAGGCATGCCACCGCAACGTCTCCCAGGGGCCGGGCTTCCAGACCGAAAACGGCATCACCAATGTGGCCATCCACGAGCTGGACATCTGCCGCTGGCTGCTGGGGGATGAGTATGAGGATGCCCAGTGCGTGCGCGTGCGCCAGAGCGCCAACTCCACCAAGGGCTATGACAACCCCCAGGTCGTTCTTCTGCGCACCAAGAAGGGCTGCTTTATCGATGTGGAGGTTCAGGTGGCCGACGGCTATGGCTATGACATCCAGTGCGAGGTCGTCTGCGAGAACGGCACCGTGAAGCTCCCCGATCCCTACGCTGTGGTCCGCCGCTCCCGCCCTGCCGGCTGGGACAGCCTGAACCCCGCTGAGTGCATGCCCATTATGACCGACTGGAAGGAACGCTTCATCGAGGCCTATGATATCGAGCTCTGCGCCTGGGCCGATTCTGTGAACAAGGGTCAGCTCACCGGCCCCTCCGCCTGGGACGGCTATGTGGCCTGCGTTGCGGGTGATGCCCTGAACGCCTCTCGCGGCACCTCTCGGTTTCTGAAGGTGGATACCATTGAGAAACCGGAGATCTACCGCTGAAACATAATAAGGGAAAACCGGATTCGGGACAGGAGTGGGAAGTGAAGCCTTTTCTGTCCCGAATCGTCTCAATCTCGGTCATTTTTTTCACAAATTAATGGCAATGGCGCAGAGCTATGCTTTGACGGAAAAGATGCGATTTAAGTACGGAAATTTCCGGAAAAAACATTTGGCGATTTATGAATTCAAAGTAGTGATGTAGTGAATATAGACAAGATAAGGACAATAAAAGCAGCAGATAGACCAAAAATTTCGAATTATCTCAAGAATTTATTGACGAAAACCGTGATTTTGCTATAATCAATTATGTAAGATTAGACGGAAACGTATCCGCTAAATCAAGAAGTGATCTCCCGAAAATAGCGAAAGCGAAAGCTTGCTTCTGCCGAAACGCCGGACCTGCCGGCAAGAAAGGGGCATCGAATGTGAAAACGAAAAGAGCGCGCCGCCCGTTCAACCCGATCCGGCTGAAAAACCAGATCCTGAACGTGATCAAGAATCCCTTCAATCTGGTAGTCATGATCAGCCTGATAATCCTGTTCTGCCTGATCGTGATCCCCCTTCTGCAGATGATCGCCTCCACCTTCACGGTGGCCAAGGGCGAGCTGCGGCGCCTTCCCGGGGCAAGGGTGGGGGACTTCACCCTGTACTATTGGAAGTATCTGCTTGTCGGTCAAATGGCCAAATCCACGCTGTGGGGCCCGCTGAAGAACTCCCTGATCTGCGGCTTCTTCACGGTGCTGGTCAGCGTTCCTCTGGGCAGCGTGCTTGGCTGGCTCATCGCCCGCACGGACATCCCCGGCAAGAAGCTGCTGGGCATGCTGGTGGTCATTCCCTACATGATCCCCTCCTGGTGCAAGTCCCTGTCCTGGCTGGCGGTGTTCCGCAACAAGACCTCCGGCTCTCTGGGCTTCCTGGAAGGCATCGGCATCCCGATCCCGGACTGGCTGGCCTACGGCCCGGTGGCCATCGTCCTGTGCATGTCCCTGCACTACTATGCCTTCTCCTATATCCACGTGCAGTCGGCCCTACGCTCCATCAACTCGGAGCTGGAGGAGATGGGCGAGATCTGCGGCGCCTCCAAGCCCCAGATCCTCAAGTCCATCACCATCCCCCTGGTGCTGCCCAGCGTCCTGTCCGCCGTGGTCATGACGCTGTCCAAGGCCATCGGCACCTACGGCGTGGCGGCGAACCTTGGCAACCGCATCGGCTACTTCACCCTGGCCACCAAGATGAAGAACTTTATCAACGGCAGCCCCCAGAACGTGGGCTTCGCCATGAGCATCGTCCTGATCGGCCTGGCGGCTCTGATCATCTTCGCCAACCAGCGCCTGATCGGCGTGCGCAAGAGCTACGCCACCATCGGCGGCAAGGGCGGGCGCAGCACCGAGATGCGCCTGGGCAAGGCCAAGACGCCGCTGATGGTTTTCCTTGTCGTGTTCCTGTTCTTCGCCATGGTCATGCCCATGTTCGTGCTGATCATGGAGACCTTCCAGATCCACACCGGCGGCGGCTACAGGCTCAGCAACCTGACCATGTACAACTGGATCGGCGCCAACGAGGATCTGGCCCCCTACTACACCAGCTACAAGGGCATCTTCTACAATACCGAATTCGGCAAGGCCGTGTGGAACACCGTCCGCCTCACGGTGATCGCCTCCGTCATCACCGCCTTCTGCGGCCAGTTCCTGGGCTACATCTCCACCCGCGGCCGCGGCAAGTGGTACGGCAGCCTCACCGAGCAGCTGGTGTTCGTGCCCTACCTGATGAGCGGCATCGCCTTCTCGTCCATGTATGTGGCCATGTTCTCCAAGCCCCATCTGGGCGGCCTGATCCCCTCGCTGTACGGCACCTTCACCCTGATCGTTCTAACCAGCGTGGTCAAGCATTTCCCCTTTGCCAGCCGCTCCGGCACGGCCAACATGATGCAGATCGCCGTGGAGCTGGAGGAGGCGGCGGAGATCAACGGCGCGGGCTTCGGCAAGAAGCTCAGCCGCATCGTCCTGCCGCTGGCGAAAAACGGCTTCATCTCCGGCTTCATGCTGACCTTTATCAGCATCGCCAAGGAACTTGACCTGATCATCATCATGATGGACAAACGCACCACGACCATGTCCTACCTGGCCTTTACCTACTCCCAGGACGGCATGAACCAGATGGCCGACGCCATCTCGGTGTGCGTGCTGATGTTCATCCTGATCTGCTACATCATCGCGAATCGTTTCGGTGCCGACATCGGCAAGTCGTGGTAAGGAGGAAGAATCATGAGCAGAATCGAACTGAAGCACATCGACAAGTACTACGGCGACAACCACGTCCTGCGCGACATCAACCTGGTCGTTGAGGACGGCGACTTTATGACCCTGCTGGGCCCCTCCGGCTGCGGCAAGACCACCACGCTGCGCGTGGTGTCCGGCCTGGAGAAGCCCCAGGGCGGCGTCATGACCATCGACGGAGTCGAAATAATCAACGCGGATCTGGCCTATTATGCCGAGCCCAGCAAGCGCGGCCTGAACCTGGTCTTCCAGTCCTACGCCCTCTGGCCCCACATGACCGTGCGGGAGAACATCGCCTTCGGCCTGAAGATCCAGAAGCTGCCCAAGGAGGAGATCAAGCGCCGCATTGACGACGCCCTGCGCATGATGCGCATCGAGCAGTATATCGACCGCTACCCCAACGAGTTGTCTGGCGGGCAGCAGCAGCGCGTGGCCATCGCCCGCGCCGTGGCCTCCAACCCCAAGCTCCTGCTGCTGGACGAGCCCCTGTCCAACCTGGACGCCAGGCTGCGCGTGGACATGCGCTCCGAGCTGCAGCGCATCCACAAGGAGCTGGGCACCACCATCATCTACGTCACCCACGACCAGGTGGAGGCCCTGACCATGTCCACCAAGATCGCCCTGTTCAAGGCGGGCGAGCTGAGCCAGGTGGCTCCTCCCATGGAGCTGTACATGAACCCCATCGACCTTGAGGCCGCGGACTTCATCGGCAATCCCCGCATCAACTTCCTGGCCGGCAAGGCCCGGCGGGAGGCGGACGGTCTGCACGTCACCTGCGAGCTGGAGACCTACCTGTTCCCGCCGGAGGATCTGACGGAGGAGACCATCCCCGCAGGCGAGTTTGACTGCGTGGTGGCCATCCGCCCCGAGCAGATCCAGATCTTCGAGGAAGAAGGGGAGGACCGGATCCCCGTGACGGTCTACGCAAACCAGCCCGCAGGCTCCGAGACCCTGGTCTCCCTGAAGCGGGGCGAGAGCGAGTTCCTCTCCAAGCAGATCGGTCTGGCCCACTACGATCTGGACCAGCAGGTCTATGTCACCATCGCGCCGGAAAAGATCAACGTCTACAACGCCGAGACCACCCGTCTGATCAAGCGGGCGCATTGATTCCGTCCCACTGCGGCGGAGGCCGCATATAATACAAGCGAGCAAGAAACCCAGAAATATGAAAGGAGCATGAAAAAGATGAACAGCAAACGGATCCTGGCCCTGCTGATGGCCCTGTGCATGGTTCTGTGCCTGGCCGCCTGCGGCGACAAAGACGACGCGGAAGAAAACAACGACGCTGAGTTCTTCGGCCCCATTTATGACGACTGGAGCAAGATGAGCGACGAGGAGCTTTACGAGAAGGCCAAGGAAGAGGTCAAGGACGGCAGCGCCATCAATGTCTACGCCACCTCCTCCAAGATGCTCAAGAATAAGGAAGCCTTTGAGGAAGCCTTCCCCGGCCTGACGGTGGACATCATGGACCTGGACAACGACGAAGTCCTCCAGAAGTGCGTGCTGGAGGCCAACGCCAATAACGTGCAGGGCGACGTGCTGCAGGTGAAGGACGTGAGCGGCCAGGTCTTCTATGAGTACTACGAAGACGGCTACATCGCCCCCTATTATCCTGAGGACATCTGCGCCCACATCAGCGAGGACCTGCTGCGTTACGGCTACCCGCTCTACGCGTCCCAGTCCTTCTGGTACTACAACACCGAAGCCTTCCCCGATGGCCAGCCCATCAACAGCTGGTGGCAGATCATCGAGAAGAACGCTGACGGCAGCCAGAAGTACCGCATCTTCACCAAGGAGATCGGCTCCGAGACCGCTTACCTGTCCCTGTTCGCCAGCTTCATCGTCAACGCCGACCAGATGGCCGCCAACTACAAGGAAGTCTACGGCAAGGATCTGGAGTACACCTATGACGCCAGCGGCTTCAACTTTGAGGTTCCCGAAAAGAATGCGGGCGTTGAGTATCTGTGGCGCTTCAGCCAGATGAAGATCACCTTCATCGGCGACGGCGACGAGCTGGTGGAAGCGGTGCACAACTCCACCGCCGACGATCCCGCCCTGGCCCTGGCCTCTGCCGGCAAGATCTCCAACCGCGACGACTCCGGCTTCAACATTGCCTGGCTGGTACTGAATCCCTACAACGGTCTGCAGAACATCGAGTACATGTACGTGGTCAACAACTGCAAGCACCCCGCGGGCGCCCGCCTCTTCATCCGCTTCGTCACCGGCGGCGCTGACGGCGAGAGCGGCGGCTTCAAGCCCTTCCAGAAGGAAGGCAACTGGCCCGTCCGCGACGACGTGAAGGACAAGAAGAACGACATGAGCCTCAAGGAGCTCAACGCGAAAGAGCCCGATCTTGCCGCAATCTACAAGATCTACCTGGACACCCAGGATATGTGGAACTACTGGCTGGATAAGAACCCCAACATCCACTGATTTTCGGCGCGGAACGAATAAACCATCAACCCGGCTGCGGAGCGGGATCTCCCGCTCCGCAGCCAACCTGAAACGCAATGAGTCTGAAGAACGACTTCAACAAGCAGGCCGGAGACCTGGAGCGGGAAAACCGACGCCGGGAACGGCAGAAAAAGTGGGATGAGCGGGGAAAGCGCTTCTGGCGGACCTTCCTGTTCACCGAAAACGGAAAGCCCAAGAGCGGCTTTCTGATCTACACCTTCTGCCTGAGCGTGGTTTTCATCGCCCTGTATCTGGCGGCTTTTACCTATATCGTGGACTGGCTCGCGCCGCTGACGGAGAGCTGGCCCGTGCTTTTGGGGAACCTGACCGCTTCCCTGTGCGTCAGCGCGGTCGTTTTGCTGGCAGGCTTTCTGCTGCACCGCGTCCTTTCGGACAAACGGCTGATGCTGGGCACCTACATGTGGCTGCTGCTGTATGTGGCGGCCTCTGTGATCGCGATGGCCCTGCTGCTGAAGGACCGGGAGGCCATGGGCATCTTCCTGCAATTTGCCCTGTGGTTCGCGCTGATCCCTGTGTGCCTGGGCCTGGTGCTGTTCTATCTGCTGTATCGGCGGGACTACCGGCCCGAGACCCCCGTGCCGGAAGAGCCCGCGTGGAAAAAATATGTCCGCCGCTCCTGAGAGCTGCGGACGGTAGGGAGGATTCCATATGATCACTTCGGTGATGTTTGACATGGGCGGAACGCTGGAGGACATCTTCGTAGATGAACGCTCTGAGCAGAACGCCATCGAAGAGCTTGACCGTATGCTGCGTGCAGGAGGGCTGGATCCCGAGGTGGATCTGGCGGAGCTGAAGCGTCGGGTAGACGAAGGCTGGAAGCGCTACGGCGCCTTCCGGGACGCCAGCGACGTGGAGCTCAAGCCCATTCCCATCTGGTGCGACTATGCCCTGGCCGATTTCGGCTTCCCCAGGGAGATCCTGGAGCCTTTGTGCGAGCCTATTGCCCATATGTGGGAGCTCACCCACTATCACCGCCGCCTGCGTCCCCGGGTGCGGGAGATGCTGGAGGGCCTGCGGGATCTGGGCCTGAAGCTGGGCATCATCAGCAACACCGCCGCCATGTACCAGGTGTTCGACAGCCTGGAGGAGTACGGCATCCGGGACCTGTTCCAGGATGTGACCCTGTCCTCCGTGACCGGGCTGCGCAAGCCCCTGCCGGACATCTTTTTCGTGTCCACCCGCCAGCTCCGGGTCCGTCCCGAGGACTGCGTGTACGTGGGCGACACCATCTCCCGCGATATCATCGGCTCCAAGCGGGCCGGCTTTGCCTGTGCCATCCAGATCGGCTCCAAGCTGACCCGGGAGAAGGACGCGGGCGTGCGCCGGGAGTTTGAGCCGGACTATATAATCGAGGATATCTATGAGGTTTATCCCATCCTGCGTGAGCTGCTGAACCGGGAGGACCTGGTGTTCGGCATGTGCGCCGCGGGATCGGCCTGAGAGAGTACCCGGAAGGAGGGAGAAGCATATGCAGCTGAGTTTCTTTTCGACGTTTGAGCTCACGACCAGCCCGCTGCTGGACTGCTGCTGCAGGCTGATCGTGTCCTGCATCCTCGGCATGCTTATCGGCATCGAGAGGAGCAAGCGCTTCAAGGAAGCGGGCGTTCGCACGCACATTGTGGTCTGCTGCGGGGCGGCCCTGTGCATGATCGTATCCAAATACGGCTTCGCGGATCTGGGAGGGATCCTGGACGGGTCCCGTACCTCCGACCCTGCGCGTGTCGCGGCCCAGGTCGTCAGCGGGATCGGCTTTCTCGGCGCGGGCGTCATCTTCAAAAACGGCAGCACGGTCCGGGGCCTGACCACCGCGGCGGTGCTGTGGTTTTCGGCATGCGTCGGCCTGGCCGTCGGCGCCGGGATGTACGTGATCGGCGTTTTTGCGGCCCTGGTGACCCTGCTTCTGCTGGTGGTGCTGCACCGCCACGCCATCGGGGGAGATGCGTATGCCACCAACCGCCTGCAGTTTGTGGTGAAAAACGGCTCCAACTTCAACGGCGCGCTGATGGATCAGCTGGAGCAGTGGCAGGCCCAGGTTTCCGAGAGCAAGGTGGCCCGCCACCGGGACGGCACCACGGATTATGACCTGACGGTGCGGCGGCGCACTGAGATCCAGTACGCCGAGATGAAGGCCTTCATGGAATCCCGGGACGACATCATCAGCGCCAGCAACAACCCTATCCGATAAGAAAAGCCCGGGAAAAACCCGGGCTTCGGTTGTAAATAGCGCCTCAGCGTTTGTGGTAGGGGGCGCAGGAGGATCGTTCGATCAGGGCAGGGGAGAGGATGCGGTGGGAATAGCCGGCCTGATCGTTCTGGATCTTGTCAAGCAGAGTGTCTACCGCCACGGAGGCCAGCATCTTCATCGGCTGCTCGATGGTGGTCAGCTCGATCCTGGGCAGGCTGCTGTCCCGGATGTTATCAAAGCCGAGGAGGGACAGATCCTGCGGGATGCGCAGGCCGATCTCCTCCGCCGCCTGCATGATGCCAAGAGCGTTGGTGTCTGTAGCGGCGAAGATGGCGGAGAAATGCCGCTCCCGGGAAAAAAGCTGCTTGGCCAGCTGGTAGCCGTATTTCACAGAGGAAAATGAAAAGGTGTTGTTGCAATAACGCGGGGTGAGGCCGAAATGCTCACAGGCGGCGGCATAGCCCTCTGCGCGCAGCTGGTGAGTCGTGCTGCCCCGGCGCCGCCCGAAATACAGAATATCGCGGTGGCCAAGCTTATACAGATATTCCACACCGATCTGGGCACCCCGGTAGTTATCTACAGATACATAGCTCTCCGGCACCTCACGCAGGTTCTCCCCGATGAACACGGTGGGGATGCGACTGAGATAGGGATGGAGCTTGTTGTAGCTCTCGATCCCGGAGGGGAGAAGGAGGATGCCGTCGACCTGGCGGCCCATCATCAGTTCGAAGAGCTCCCGCTCCTGCTCAGAATCCCGGGAAGAGTTGCAAAGGATAATGTTGTAGCCTCTGGCGCGGGCCTGCCGGTCGATATGATAAGCAAGCTCCGACATGAAGGGGTTATTCACACTGGTGAGGATCAGACCAAGGAGCTTGGTGGTCTTCATCACCATGGCCCGGGCCACGGTGTTGGCCGTGTAGTTCATATCTTTGCACAGCTGCAGGATCCGGCTTCGGGTTTCTTCGCTGATCTCGGGGCTGCCTGTCAGCGCGCGGGAGACGGTGGAGTAGGAGACGCCGGCGGCTTTGGCCACGTCCTTGATGGTGACGTTTTTCATACGCTCCTCCTTTGTAACGAAAATTTCCGTACAATTCACGAAAACATTGTAACTCACCCTCACAAAAAAAGCAAGCAAATTTTAGTGTAAAATAACGAAAATGATGGATTTTTTAAAGTGAAATACAGTTAGTTCAACCTAAATAACCGGTTGAGATGCTCGGTAGAGGAAATGATTTACACAAATTCTGAAAATATCCGGGAAATACCTGAAAATAATCCGGAAATGCTCCGAAAAGTTTTAGAAAATGAGGAATATCGTTAAAACAATCAACTTTCAAAGAAAATAGATACTTGACGGGCGAAAGAAAAAGCGGTATCTTTTGGTTGAGATCGTTCGGAAACGTTTGAGATTGCCGGAAAGGAGCTATAGCATGATCAAGGCGGTACTGTTCGACCTGGGCGGCACACTGCACAAATCCTCCTCACCCCCAGGACGGGATCTCTGGTTCGCGCAGCGGCTGATCGAGAGATTTTCCGATTATGGGATCAAGCTGGAAGGCGGCGCTGAGCTTTTGGCTGGGCGTCTGGCCATTAACAGCGAGGTCTATAAGCATGAATCCGAAGTAACGCTGCGGGAACTTCCCTCGGCGCAAATCTGGAGCGACTATTACCTCCGGGAATACGGGCTTGAACGCGAACGGATCGAGCCCTTTGCCGAAGAACTCAGCTTCCTTTACGATTATGAGCGTCCCTGCGTGATGCGCCGCGAGCATCTGAAGGAGACGATGATGGAGCTGAAAGCCATGGGATTGCACCTGGGCGTTATCAGCAACATCATCTCACGCTCTGTCGTGCGGCACTTCCTGGCCGAGTACGGCATCGAGGCGCTGATGGATTGTGTCATTACCTCTGCCGAGACTGGGATCCGCAAGCCCTCGCCGGAAATCTTCCGCATTGCGGAAAAAGCCATGGGTCTGAAGCCGGAAGAGCTTTGCTATGTGGGCGACACCATTTCCCGGGATGTGATCGGCACACGCAATGCCGGCTGGGCCATGATGATCCAGATCCGAAACCCCAGTATCGCTCATCGGGACGCGGGGCTGGAGCATTCGGGCTACATGCCGGATGCCCTGATCGAGGACCTGGCAGAAATCCCGTCTGTATTGAAACGATAAGAATGTTTGACCATAAACGCAGAAAGGGAGGACGGAAAAATGCAGAACCTGGAAGCCATTTTCTTTGACGTTGGCGCGACGCTGCGCTATGTGGTGGAGGATAAGGAGTTTGCCGCCGCTGCAGAGAGAGAACTGATGGAGCTTGTCGGCTCCACGGAAGAGCATGACGCTTTTTTTGCCAAGCTCGAGAAGAATTGGAAGGCATATCGCAAATGGGCCAAGACGGAGCTTTTGGATGTCTCCGAAATGGAGCTCTGGCTGCAGTATCTGCTGCCGGACTACCCCGCTGAGCGTGTGGCACCCCACGCCGCCAGGCTGACCCGCCTTTGGCGTGACCATGACGGCCGCCGCGTTGTGCACGATGGCACCCTGGAGACCCTGCGGGAGCTGAAGCGCAGGGGCTACAAGCTCGGCATCATCGCAAACACCATCACCGAGACCGAGATCCCCGACTGGATGTGCCGCGACGGTGTGGCCGACTGCTTCCAGACCGTGATCCTCTCGTCCAAGGTGCGCCTGCGCAAGCCGGACCCGGCGATCTACCTGCTGGCTGCTCGCTGTATCGGCAGCGCCCCGGAAAACTGCGCCTATGTTGGCGATAACCCGGTTCGGGACGTGGAGGGAGCCAAGGCCGCAAACTTCGGCGCTATGGTGCTGTTTGAAGACGCCGGCACCGCCGACCGGGAAGGCAAGGCGCCCACAGTACTGCCGGACTACACCATCAAGTCCATTCCTGAGCTGCTGGATCTGTTCCCGCACAGAGCATGAGGAGACGACCGTGAAGAAGATCAAAGGTGTATTTTTTGACCTGGGCGGCACCCTCCGCATTGCGGAAAACGTGCCCGAGCACCAGGAAAAGGCCAAACGGCGCATGGCGGAATTGGCGGGCTACGAGGACGCAGACGCCTTCATCGACATGGTGGAGCAGCGCTATCTGCCCTATCGGGATTGGGCCCTGGGCGAGATGAAGGAGAGCAGCGATTTCGAGCTCTGGCACAAGTGGCTCCTGCCGGAGATGGACGAGGAGAAGGTGCGGGAGATCTGCCACGAGATCACCTTCCAGTACCGCCAGGTCAAGGGCCTGCGACATGTGGTGGAGGGCGGACGGGAAGTCATCGAGACCCTCCACGCCAGGGGCTACAAGCTTGGCATCATCTCCAACCTCATCGGCGAGTACGAGATTCCTGAGTGGCTGAAGGCCGACGGGCTGGACGAGTATTTCGACGCGGTGATCCTTTCTCCGGTGACGGGTCTGCGCAAGCCTGATCCGCGGATGTACCTGCTGGGCTGTGAGCAGCTCGGCCTGGAACCCGGCGAATGCGCCTCTGTGGCTGACAATCTGGATCGGGACATCACCGGCGCCATAGCGGCGGGCATCGGGGCCAACATCCTCTTCATCAGCCCGGAAAAGCTGAAGAAAAAGATCATCACCGACGCCAATCGTCCCGATTATATTGTACATCGCTTCCTGGATATTCTGGAGCTGCCGATTTTGCAGGGAGGTACCTGATGGAACAGAACATCAATACGATATTTGTGGATCTTGGGGACACCTTCCGGGTCATTCGTAAAGATCCGGCCTATGAGCTGGAGGCCAAGACTGTGATCACAAAGTGCCTGGGCACCGACGAGGACCCTACAGAGTTCTATCACCGGGTCATTGAGCCCCGCTATGACAAGTATCGGGAGTGGGCCTTGCATTTCTACTGCGAGGCGCCGGTGAAGGAGCTCTGGACACGCTGGCTGGCCTATGACTTCCCGCGGGAGCGGGTGGAGGCCGCGGCGGACGAGATGACCTATGCCTATCGCCGCACCAAGGGCGAGCGGGTGGTCACCGACGGCGGCATCGAAACCGTGAAGGAGCTATTCGCCCGCGGCTATACGCTTGCCATTGTCAGTGATCTGGTGGGCACGCATGAGGTCGATGAGTGGCTGGATCGTGACGGCTTGCGCCCCTATTTCAAGAGTGTGCAGCAGTCCTCTGTGTGTCTGATCCGAAAGCCTCACCCCGCTATCTATTACTACGCTTTGGAGGAATGCGGCTCAGACCCCAAGCGCACCTGTTACGTGGGGGACAATCTGAACCGGGATATTGTCGGTGCCAAGGCCGCAGGCCTGGGCATGACGGTGGCGGTGCAGTACCCCGGCAAGAAACCGCAGACCGTCACCGACGAGAACCGGCCGGACCGGTTTATTACGCATTTTTCACAGCTGCTGGAAATTTTCCCGCCGCTGCGTTGAAGGAGGAAGACAGTATGTTTGACAAAAGCTTTCACGGAGGCGAGGCACTGGCCAGGGCGGTGGAGAAAGCCTATACCCAGGGGCAGACCGATTACTCCCTGGAGCCTATGGTCCTCGTGGATGAGAAGGGCGAGCCTGTGGGCAAGATCCAAAACGGCGACCACGTGGTATTCTGCTGCCGCCGGGGCGAGCGGGAGATCGAGCTGACCGAAGCCTTTACGGAAGAGGATTTCCCCCATTTTGACCGTGAGTATCTGGATAAGCTGGATTTCGCGATCATGACTATGTATCACGAAAAGTTCAAGAGTCTTCCCATCGCCTTTGCTCCTGAGCGGGTAGAGAAGCCTCTGGCTCAGGTCCTCAGTGAGGCGGGGCTGCGGCAGTTCCACTGCTCGGAATCGGAGAAGTTTGCCCACGTGACCTTCTTCTTCAACGGCGGCTATAACCAGCCCTTCCCAGGAGAGACGGATCTGTGCATTCCCTCACCCAAGGGGATTCCCTTCGACCAGAAACCGGAGTTGAGTCTGCCCACCGTAGTCGAAAAAGTGGAGCAGGCCGTGGACGAAGGCTATGACTTTATCGTCACGAACTTTGCCAACGGCGACGTCATTGGCCATACCGCCAATAAGGACGCCAAGCTGGAAGCCGCTGCGGCCATCAGCCGCTATGTAAGTCAGGTTGCCCACTATGCCAGGGACAAGGGCTATGTGGTGGCGGTGACGGCGGACCACGGCAATATCGAAGCCCTCTACACCAAGGAGGGCAAGCCCCATGTGGCCCACACCACCAATCTGGTGCCCTTCCTGATCCTGGACCCCAAGGGCAGGGAAGTACGGCTGCGGGATGGCCGCCTGGGCGATGTGGCCCCCACCATCCTCTCGGTGCTGGGGCTGGAGCAGCCGGCGGAGATGACAGGACGGAGCCTCATGGAGACGCCGGACTTCAAAAACGACAGGATGATGCTCATCATCCTGGATGGCTGGGGCTTCGGAACCGGGGACGAGGGCGACGCCATCTATTTGGCTCATACCCCCGAGTGGGATGAGATGCTGGCTAAATACCCCCGCAGCAAGCTGCGCGCTTCCGGCGAGGACGTAGGCCTGAAAGCGGGCAAGGCCGGCAACTCCGAGGCCGGACACAACAACCTTGGTGCCGGCCGGATCGTAGCACAGGATGACGTGCGCATGGATCAGGCCATTCAGGACGGCTCTTTCAAACGCAACCCCGTCTTCCTTCATGCCATAGACGCAGCCAGGGAAGAGGGGACCGCTCTGCACCTGCTGGCCTACTTGACGGAGAAATCCAGCCATGGCTGCATCGACTACCCCCTGATGCTGACGGAGATGGCCGAGGGGGTGGAGCAGGTCTATCTGCACATCATCTTCGACGGGCGCAGCACCGAGCCGGGATCAGCCCCGGCCATGCTCCGGACACTTGACAAGAAGCTGGCCAAAATCGGCAGAGGCGTGATCGTGGACGGCGTTGGACGGGGGGTTGCCTTGGACCGGGACAAGAACTATGCCAAGGTCAGGCGGGCCTATGATGCCATGACCATTGGCACAGGGACCGAATACCAGGCCTGACACTTCGGCGCAAAGCCGCCGCCCGCTCCGACAGAAGCGGGCGGGAAGCTTTTTTGAGGGGATACAATATGAAACCATATGATTTGATGATCCTGGGCCCTGCCACGAGAGACGTGAACATCGACTATACCGGCGCAGAGGATCGGAGTGCCGGGGGTGCCGTGACCTTCTGCACGCCGGCAGCACGGGCCATGGGAGCCAGCGTCTTCGCGGCGGTGAAGATCGCCCCGGAGGACCGGGACATTCTGGACGTATTCCAGATGCCTGAGGAGGACAAAGCCCTTCTTCCGTCGGCAAAGACAACGCTAATGCGCAATGAGTATTTCACACCGGACCGGGAGCGCCGCAGATCCGGCTGCGCCGCCCAGTCTGACCCCATTTTGCCGGCAGAGCTGCCGGCGATCTCCTGGAAGCTCTGCCATCTGGCGGGACTGCTGTACGGCGATTTCCCTGAGGAGCTGTTGGAGGAGCTGCACAGGCGAGGGCTGCTTTCAGCGGATGCCCAGGGCTTTTTGCGGCACAACGAGGGCGGCCCCATGGCGCTGCATGATTGGCAGGAGAAGCTGCGCTTCCTGCCCTGGATGAACTTTTTCAAAACCGACGCCGCCGAGGCGGAGATGCTCACGGGCCTGCGTGACCGGGAAGCCGCTGCCAGACAGCTGGTGGCCTGGGGCGCCGGAGAGGTCATGGTCTCCCACAATGCGGAAATGCTGGTATGCAACGGGGAGAGGGTGTTCCGCTGTCCGGTGAAGGCGCGCAATCTCTCCGGGCGAACTGGCCGGGGGGATACTACCTTCGGTGCGTATTTGGCCATGCGGATGACTGGGCACGATATGGAGGAGGCGCTGCTTTACGCAACAGCCTGCGTCTCCCTGAAAATGGAGACTCCCGGTGTGTTTCGGGGCAGCCTTGCCGACGTGAAGGCATATATCCGGGAATTCTATTGAGAGAAAGGAAGAAGCGGAATGGAACGATATTTCTTGCTTGGTTTTTTGGGCTCTGCTCTGGCTTTGGGCTTTGCTGCTCTGCAGAGACGGAGGGTGCTTTCGGTCTCCGAAGGCAATGAGCGCATGCAGAAGATCGCAGCGGCCATCCGGGCTGGCGCGAATGCCTATCTGAAGCATCAGTATACCACGGTGTTTAAGGTTTTTGCCATCGTATTCCTGCTGCTTCTGGTGCTGGCCTTCGCCTCCGGCGGGCAAATGCTCTCCCGGGTGACGCCCTTCGCGTTCCTCACCGGCGGGATCTTCTCCATGCTGGCGGGCTTTATCGGCATGCGTATCGCAACCTCTGCGAACGCACGCACCGCCAACGCAGCCAGGGAAAGCCTGAACAAGGGGCTGAAGGTAGCCTTCTCCTCCGGCAGCGTGATGGGCTTTTCCGTGGTTGGCCTGGGCATGCTGGATGTGACCCTGTGGTTTTTCCTGCTGCGTTACGGCCTGGGCTATGCCGAGCCGGAGAAAATCGGCTCTGTCATGGTCATGAACGGCATGGGCGCCAGCTTCATGGCGCTGTTTGCCCGCGTGGGCGGCGGCATCTATACCAAGGCTGCCGACGTTGGCGCTGACCTGGTGGGCAAGGTGGAGGCGGGGATTCCCGAGGATGACCCGCGCAACCCCGCCACCATTGCAGACAATGTTGGCGACAATGTGGGCGACGTGGCCGGTATGGGCGCGGACCTCTACGAGAGCTATGTGGGCTCGATCCTGGCTACCTTTGCCCTGGGCGGAATCGCTGGCTATGGCTTTCGGGGAATGCTGCTGCCGCTGCTGCTTGCGGTGTGCGGCATACTGTGCTCGATCCTGGGGTCCTTTCTGATCCGAACCAAGGAAAATGCCAGCCAGGAGGCGCTTCTGCGCAGCCTGCGCACCGGCACCTATTCCGCGGCCATCCTGGCGGCGGTGCTGGCAGCTCCGCTGACCAAGCTCCTGATCGGCAGCTGGGGCGTGTACATCGCCATCCTCAGCGGCCTGGTGGGGGGCTGCGTGATCGGCTATTTTACCGAGTACTACACCTCGGATACCTACAGGCCCACCCGGGAGCTGGCCCAGGAGAGCGAGACCGGCAGCGCGACCATCATCATCGGGGGCCTGTCCCTGGGCATGCGCTCCACTATGGTATCGATCCTGGTGGTGGCGGCAGCGGTACTGCTGAGCTTTTTCGCGGCCGGCGGGGCAAAATCCTTTGACCAGGGGCTCTATGGCATCGGCATCGCAGGCGTGGGTATGCTCTCTACCCTGGGCATTACGCTGGCAACCGACGCCTATGGCCCTGTTGCCGACAACGCCGGGGGCATCGCCCAGATGGCGGAGCTGCCTGAAGAAGTGCGGGAGCGCACCGACGCGCTGGACTCCCTGGGGAACACCACTGCCGCCACCGGCAAGGGCTTTGCCATCGGCTCCGCCTCTCTTACCGCGCTGGCGCTGCTGGTGAGCTATGTGGACATAGTGCAGGCCAAAACCGAGGAGGTGCTGAACCTGTCCCTTACCAATCCCCTGATGCTGGTGGGGCTGTTTATTGGTACGCTGCTGACCTTCCTCTTCTCCTCCCTCACCATGGACGGCGTGGAACGGGCGGCCCAGTCCATTGTTCTGGAGGTCCGCCGCCAATTCAAGGAGATCCAGGGAATCATGGACTATCAGGCGGATCCGGAATACGCCAAGTGTGTTGCGCTGTGCACCAAGGGGGCACTGCATGAGATGATCGCTCCCGCTCTGGTGGCAGTGATCGTGCCCATCGTGACAGGCCTGCTGCTGGGCCCGGTCGGCGTGGTGGGGATGCTGGGCGGCGTCTCCGTATCCGGCTTTGCCATGGCGGTGTTTATGTCCAACGCCGGCGGCGCCTGGGATAACGCCAAAAAGTATATCGAAGCGGGGCACCACGGAGGCAAGGGCAGCGAGCAGCACAGGGCTGCTGTTGTGGGCGACACGGTGGGCGACCCGCTGAAGGACACCGCTGGCCCAAGCCTGAACATTCTGATCAAGCTCTGCTCCACGGTCTCAATCGTGTTTTCCGGCCTGATCCTGGCTTTCAACCTGGTAGGTTTGCTCTGATGCTGGAAACGCTGACTATGGATCGAGAGAAGGGAAGAAGCTGCTGCTCTTGAGCAATACGCTTTGATCGAAAATCCCCCAGGGGACGAGCGAAAGCTCATTCCCTGGGGGATCTCATTTCATACTGAACGCTTTTGGTGTAAAGCTG
>JAEEGG010014411.1_pt1 | contig 16743 bp, 14 predicted proteins | sample 9134161 | NCBI WGS metagenome assembly JAEEGG01 (sample SAMN16246543, study PRJNA631951) | gut metagenome | biome: gut microbiome; feature: rumen; material: CR-attached | host: Bos | place: Iran: Karaj | collected 2018-10 | reverse complement strand
GACGAACTGATCGAGATCCTGCGCTCGTATCGATTGAAGCGCCGCTACCACCGGCTCAAGGACAATACCTTTCTCTCGCTGGACGGCGAGGGGCTTTCCGCGCTCTCGGAATTCGCCGAGGAAACGGGACTGGCGAAGCTGAAGGGCGGCAAGGCGGAGCTGCCGTTGGCGGAGGCCCTTTACGTCGACACGCTCGCGAAGGAGACCGAGGGGTTCCGGCTGTCCGTCGGCAAAGGGTTCCGCGCGCTCGTGCGCGACATCCGCAATCCGGCGGAAGCGGAGCGGGAAATCCCGCCGGAGCTTACCGGCGTGCTGCGCGACTATCAGGCGACGGGTTACCGCTGGCTGTCGTCGCTGGCAAGTCACGGGATGGGCGGCATCCTGGCCGACGACATGGGCCTGGGCAAGACGATCCAGACGATCGCGTGGATCCTCAAGCGGCGCGAGACGTCCGCCGACCGCACGCTGATCGTGGCGCCGGTGAGCGTCACGATGAACTGGGTGCGCGAGCTGAAGCGGTTCGCGCCGAAGCTGAAGGTGCTGCTTCAGCAGGGGAAGGACCGCCTGCAGGGCGGCTCGTTCGCGCGTGCGGCGGCGGAGTGCGCGGTGGTGGTGACGGGGTATCCGCTCTTCGTGAAGGACTTCGGCGCGTTCTCGGACGTCGGCTTCGGGGCGCTCGTGCTCGACGAGGCGCAGACGGTGAAGAACCCCGACACGCGCGTCTCCCGCGCGGCCAGGGCGTTTCCCTGCGCGGACAGGATCGCGCTTACCGGCACGCCGTTCGAGAACAGGGCGATGGACCTGTGGAGCATCGAGGAGTTCCTGAACGCGGGGCTGCTCGGCTCGCGCGGCGACTTCGCGAGGGACTTCGAGTGCAGGGCCGTCGGGGGCGCGTCGCCCGCGTCGCTCGCGGAGCTGAAGAAGATACTCTCGCCGTTCCTGCTGCGGAGGCTCAAGACGGATCCCGGCATAGCGGCCGAGCTTGGGCCGAAGCGCGAGGTGCGCGAGTACTGCGTGCTCTCGCCGCGCCAGCGCGCCGCGTACGAGGTTGCGCTTGCGCGCTACGCCGCCGCGCCGCATGGCGGACGCGGCGAGAGGGGGGCGGCGCTTGCGCTGCTCACGGAGCTGAAGCTCGTGTGCGACGGGCTTGGCGGCGACGGCGGGCTGGACGGCGGCAAGGTGGAGCGCGTGTACGAGCTGCTCGACAGCATCTTCGACGCCGGGGAGTCCGCGCTGGTGTTCACGCAGTACGCGAAGGTGGGCGAGCGGCTGCAGGCGCTGCTTGCGGAGAGGTTCGGCAGGGAGGTCCCGTTCCTGCACGGCGGGCTTTCGCCGGCCGCGCGCGAAAGGCAGATCGCCGCCTTCAACGCGGCGGAGCGGCCGACGGCGTTCGTGCTGTCGCTCAAGGCGGGCGGGTTCGGCCTGAACCTCACGAAGGCGACGCACGTGATACACTACGACAGGTGGTGGAACCCGGCGGTCGAGAACCAGGCGACGGACCGCGCGCACCGCATCGGGCAGACGCACCCCGTGCTGGTGCACCTGTTCATTTCGCACGGCACGCTCGAGGACCGGATAGACGCGATGCTGGAGGAGAAGCGCGCCCTCGCGGGAGAGCTGGTGGTGTCGGGCGAGAGCTTCCTGCTGAAGATGAGCGAGGAGGAGTTCGCCCGTACGGTGCGGCTGGAGCGGTGAAAGGAAAAAATCCCGGTGCCGTTGCGTTTGGAGGCGGAATGTGGTATTATTCCACTTATTTCAACAAGACCATCCAAGGCTGGATGGCATGAGCGAGATTGAGAAAGAAGGACGATGAAGATTGTAAAGCTGATTTTGAGCCTTACGGTCATCGCGGCGGTGTGCGCCGGGGTGCTCGCGAGCGTTAACGCGGTCACGAAGGAGACCATCAAGGGAATACGCGCGCAGCAGACGCTTGACGCGGCTGCGGCGGTCATGCCCGCGGCGGTGGACGCGACGAAGGTGGAGCAGCTGAAGGAGGGCGTGTTCGTAGGGAAGGGCGCCGACGGCAAGCCGGCGGGCTATGCGGTGAAGGGGTCGGACCCCTCCGGATACGGCGGCGACATCGTGCTGATGGTGGGCTTCACGCCCGACTACAAGGTGGTGGCGTACCGCAAGCTCGAGGCGGCGGAGACGCCCGGCCTTGGCGCGAACCTCACGAGCGAGAGCTTCATGAAGCAGTTTTCCGGCATGGACGCCACATCGCCGCTGGCGGTGAAGAAGGACGGGGGGAACGTCGAGGCGATAACGTCCGCGACGATCACGTCCCGCGCCGTGTGCGGGGCAATCAACGACGCAAAAAGAAAGATGGAGGAGGTACTGAAGAAATGAACATCAACCGTAGAGGGTTCCTGAAGGGCGCGTCCATCGCGGCGGCGCCGCTTGTGCTGCCGGGGTGCGCGGCGTTCACGTTCAAGTCGAACGAGAAGGTCCGCGTGGCCGTGATAGGGCTTGGTCGGATCTCGTCCGAGTTCGAGATGCCGTGCGTGGTGAAGAGGAACGACATCGCGCAGATCGTCGCGGTGTGCGACCTCGATTCGCGCCGGCGCGACTTCGCGAAGCAGAAGCTCGAGAAGGCGTACCGCGGGATGGGGCTTGCCGGGTACACGGTGGACGCGTACCACGACTACAAGGAGGTGTGCGCGCGCAAGGACGTGGACGCGGTGATGATCTGCCTGCCGGACTTCTGGCACGCGCTCGTCGCCTCCACGGCGATCTGCGCGGGGAAGGCGGTGTGGCTGCAGAAGCCGTTCACGCAGACGATCAAGGAGGGGCGTCTCCTCGCCAATCTCGCGAAGAGGTACAACACCGTGATGCAGGTAGGCTCGCAGCAGCGCAGCTGGAGCCAGTTCAAGGGCGTGTGCGAGGCGGTGCAGAAGGGCGCCATCGGGAAGATCAAGCGCGTCGAGGTTGGCATCGGCCTCGACAAGGCGGGCGGCATCGCGGCGGCGGAGCCCGTGCCGAAGACGTTCGACTACGCCACGTGGCTTGGGCCGACGGACCCGACCGCGCCGTACAACTGGACGCGCTGCCACACGCAGGACCTCAAGAAGATATCGTCGCGCCCGGGCTGGATACAGCTTGCGCCGTACGGCTGGGGCATGATCACGAACTGGGGCGCGCACCATCTCGACATCGCGCGCTGGGGCCTTGGCGCTGTCGGGCCGGAGGGCGTGAGCGGCACGTGCGAGTGGATGGACCTTTCCGGCGGCAAGCTGTGGAACGTGCACACCACGTACGACCTGCACTATTCGTTCAACGGCGGCGCGACCGACGTGCACGTGTGCGACAAGTACCAGAACGGCGTGAAGTTCATCGGCGAGAGCGGCGACTGGCTCTTCTGCACGCGCGGGGCGGCGAAGGTTACGCCGAGCGACCCTGACGTGCCGATGAAGCCGGGCCACCTGCCGGCGATGGCGGCGTCGAAGAACGCGCTGCTGCCCACGCTTGAGCCGATGAAGGACAAGGCGACGCAGAACCACGTGGACAACTGGCTCGAGGCCGTGAAGGCGTGCGACCCGAAGAAGACGGTCACCAGCGCGCTTGGCGGGCATCTCTCCACGGCGATGTGCTCGCTCGGCCAGATGTGCATGGAGCTTGGGCGCGGGAAGAAGTCGCACTCGCTCAAGTGGGATCCCGCGAAGGAGACCACCGGGGACGCGGCGGCGGATGCGCTGATGAAGCCGTTCGCGCGCGACAGGTTCGACCTCAAGGTGAACCTGCGCGAGTTCGGACTGGATTTCGACGAGGTGATGAAGGGTTGAGCAGGGACCGCACATACGACTTCCTCTACGCCGCCCAGGCCACGCAGGTGCTGCACCCCCCCGCGAAGGCGCTGGAGACGTTCGGCTCCACGTGCGTGGACTACCACATGCTCGCGGAGGTGGAGGACGTGCCCGGGAAGATCCGCATCCGCGAGGGGCGGCTCCAGGCGAACAAGCCCGAGATCATCACGCCCGAGCAGTATGTGCAGGATGAGTTCGAGGGGTTCGGCGAGCTGGCCCAGCGGTACTACGACTTCCTGAAGCGTCACGAGGACGAGTTCAAGATACTGAAGTACGGCTACCGGCTCAAGCAGGAGGCGTTCTCCGAGCAGATCGTCACCGACTCGATGGAGGCGGTGGCGGAGCGCGTGATCAGGATGGTCAAGGAGGAGAACCGCCCGTTCGACGCCGTGATAAAGGGCGTGGACGATCCTTGGGACGTATGCCTGATGCAGTTCTTCTGGCTTCACACGAAGGCCTCCGTGGCGCACAACATGGAGGAGTTCAAGAACGCGGGGATCATCAAATGACGAAGCGCACCAGGATAATAGCGGTAGCCAACCAGAAAGGCGGCGTCGGCAAGACCACGACTGTGGTCAACCTCGCCGCCGCGCTGGCGAGGATGCGGCGCACCGTGCTTGTGGTGGACCTCGATCCGCAGGCGAACGCGACCGGCGGGCTCGGCCTCGAGCGGCAGCAGGGCGTGTCGATATACCCTGTGCTGCTGGGCGAGGCGGAGATAGCCGACGTGATACAGCCCACGGCCTACGACAACCTGAACGTGATACCGTCCGAGGTTGACCTTGCCGGGGCCGAGATCGAGATCGCCCGGCGCGAGGACCATCTTTCCGTCATACGCAACGCGCTCGAGCCGGTGCGCGAGTCCGGGGTGTTCGACTACATCCTGCTCGACTGCCCGCCGTCGCTCGGCGTGGTGATGACGGCGTCGCTCGCGGCGGCGGACGGGGTGCTGGTGCCGATGCAGGCGGAGTTCCTCGCGATGGAGGGGCTTGGCCTGATCACGAACCTGCTGGAGCAGCTGCGCGCCGGGGCGAACCCGTCGCTCATGCTGAACGGCATCCTGCTCACGATGGTGAACATGGTCGCCACGCAGACGAAGGACGTGATAGCGATGGTGAAGGAGAGGTTCGGCGACAGCGTGTACGAGACCACCATCCCGCGCAACGTCCGCACGAGCGAGGCGCCGAGCTACGGGCAGCCCGTGATGCACTACGACCCCACGTGCAAGGGGGCGGTGGCGTACCGGGCGTTCGCCAAGGAGTTCGTGGCGCGCACGCCGTCGCGCGAGGAGCCGCCGAAACCCGCCGCCGAGCCGCCGCCAGCGGAAGGCATGGCGGCGTCCGCGCCCGTAGAGACCGTAACCGCACAACCGGAGGATGGCAATGACAAAATCACTTGAGGACTACATCGAGGTAGTTTACGTCCTGATCCAGGAGAAGCGCCGCGCGCGAGTGCGCGACATCGCCGGCAAGCTCAAGGTGAAGATGCCGAGCGTCGTTAAGGCGATCGGCGAGCTGAAGAAGCTCGGGCTCGTGGAGCAGGAGCCGTACGGGGACGTGGAGCTCACGGCCAAGGGGCGGCGGATCGCGACGATAATCCTGAACAGGCACAACAAGATACGCGAGTTCCTGATACGGATCGGCGTATCACGCCGCATCGCGGACAAGGACGCCTGCCTGATGGAGCACATCCTCTCGGCGGAGACGATGGACAAGATACGCGACTTCCTCAAGAAGGGCCCGCCGCCGAGCGCGATGAAGCCGCTCGCCGCCGCGCCGGCGAAGCCCGCCATACGCTGAGGCGCACACAACCAACCCGCAGCATAATCTCCGGCCATGAACGGTTTGACACTCCTGATGATAGCATCCGCCTGCTTCCTGGGCGGATATTTCCTGTACTCCCGGCTCATCGGGAAGGTGCTTGGGATCGATCCCTCCCGCAAGACCCCGGCGCACACGAGAAGGGACGGGGTGGACTACGTGCCGGCGCACCCGACCGTGCTGTTCGGCCACCACTTCGCCGCCATCGCGGGCGCAGGGCCGATCGTGGGGCCGGTGCTCGCGGCGGAGTTCGGGTGGGCGAGCGTGGCGCTGTGGATCATACTCGGCTGCATATTCATCGGCGCCGCGCACGACATGATCGCGCTGTTCCTCTCGGTGCGGCACAACGGCGAATCGATAGGCACGGTGATTGGCGACGTCCTCGGCAGGCCGGGGCGCATCCTCTTCCTGCTCTTCAGCTGGTCGGCGCTCATCCTGGTGCTCGCGGAGTTCACGCGGCAGATCGCCGCCACCTTCGTCGCCGATCCCGCGATCGCGACGGCGTCGCTCCTCTTCATCGGCGAGGCGATCGTGTTCGGCCTTTGCGTTTACCGCCTGAAGATGCCTGTCCTCTGGGCGTCGCTCATCTTCGTGCCGATCATGTTCGCCTTCGTGTGGGTGGGGAACGCCTTCCCGTTCGACGTCTGCGCCATGACCGGCATGACGAAGGAGGGGGCGCAGGGGCTGTGGACCATCGTGCTGCTCATCTACTGCTTCTTTGCATCGACGATGCCGGTGTGGCTGCTCCTCCAGCCGCGCGACTACCTGAACGCCTATCTCCTCTACGCTATGATGGCGCTCGGCTTCCTCGGCGTGTTCGTGGCGCATCCGGTCCTCCACATAGACGCCTTCGCGGGCTTCTCGGCGGTCGGGCGCAGCGGTGTTTCCGAGCTGCTGTTCCCGTTCCTCTTCGTGACGGTGGCGTGCGGCGCGTGCTCCGGGTTCCACGCGCTCGTCGCGTCCGGCACCTCCGCGAAGCAGCTCGACAGCGAGAAGTCCATCCGCCCGATAGCGTACGGCGGCATGCTGCTTGAGGGCGTGCTTGCGATCATCGCGCTCATCGGCGTGGCCGGCACGTACATGAGCCAGAAGGACTATGTCGCCGCCGTGCAGGGGATGGAGCCGGTGCAGATGTTCGCCTCGACCATCGCGGGCTTCTGCGTGACGGTGTTCGAGAAGATGGGCATCGCGCCCGAGACCGGCAAGCGTATTGCCGAGTCGTTCATGCTGCTTTCCGTCTCCGCGTTCCTTATGACGACGGTGGACGCCGGCACGCGCCTCGCCCGCTTCTCGTGGCAGGAGCTTGTGGCCTGCGTCCCGCGCAAGGACGGCGCCGCGCCCTCGACGCCCTGCCGCGTATTCCACAACATGTATGTGGGCACCACGATTGTGTGCGCGCTGGCGGCGGCGCTCCTCTTGGGCAACCCGAAGGCCGCGAAGTCCCTCTGGACGATCTTCGCATCCGCGAACCAGCTTCTCGCATCGCTCACGCTTCTCACGGCCACGCTCTGGTTCGTGCGCAACAGGAAGCCTTGCTGGTTCACGCTCATACCGATGTGCTTCATGCTGTCGGTGTCGTCGTACGCGCTCGTGTCGATATTCGCGGCGGCGTTCGGCGCGGGTGACTGGACGCGTCTTGGGGCGACGGGCTTCCTGCTGCTCGTGGCGATAGCGCTCGTGCTGTTCACCCTCTCGAAGGTGTTCGGCCGCAAGGAATCTGCCGCGTGAGTTTCTGGGCGGTGTTTCTGTTGCTGGCCTACGCATCGGCGCTCGTTCCGTCGGTGTTCCTGCTTCCGCGTCTCGGACTTGGGCGCCGCACCCGCGTCCTCGTGACGGCGGCGCTTTTCCTCGTGGCGTCGCGATACCTCGTCTCGTACCTGCTCACCGGCAGCTTCTCGCATCCGCCTTGGCCCGGGCCGGTGGTGCTGACCTGGTCGTTCCTCGACTCCACGCTGATGGCGTTTCTCCTGCTTCAGCTTCCCGCCTATCTCTTCTTCCGTCACCTTGGTCTCGGTCGGCGGCGCCTTGTGGCGGCCGCACTTGCGGCTGGCGCACTGTGCGTGACCGCAGTGGGCTTTGCGTGCAGCATGCGCCAGCCGCACGTGAACGAGGTCACCCTTGAGTTCGGCGACCTGCCGCCGGCGTTCGACGGCTACCGCATCGCGCAGCTTTCCGACCTCCACTGCTCGCCGATAACGTCGCGCTTGCGCTTTGAGGGAATCGTCCGTGCGGTCAACGGGGCCAAGCCGGACCTCGTGTGCCTCACCGGTGACTTCATGGACGGTTGGCTGGGCAATCTTGGCCGGAAGCTCGAGCCGCTCGCGGAGCTTTCCGCGCCGGATGGCGTCGTTGCGGTGACCGGCAACCACGAATACTACTGGGGCTGGGAGGAATGGCGCCCGTTTTTCGGGTCGATGGGGATCCGCTTCCTCGACAACGAATGGACGAACATCGTGCGCGGCGCGGAGTCCATCACCGTCGCCGGCATGCCGGACAGGTGCGCCGTCAAGCCTCGCATGCGCGGCGAGGACGGTCGCCAGCAGCCGGACGAGGTTGCGCGCTATCGCTACCCCGAGCATCATGCCGCATTCGCCGGGGCGCCGGCGGGAGGTTTCCGCATCCTGCTTTTCCACCGTCCCCTTGACTTGCAGTTTGCCGCCCGCGACTATGGGGTGATGCTGCAGCTTTCCGGCCATACGCACGGCGGCGCATATCCTGGGTTGGGGTGGCTTGTCGCGCGGATGAACGACGGGTTCGTGCGCGGATTGTACGGGGAACCGGGCGGCCCGTTCCTCTACGTCTCGCCCGGCATTGGGCAGTCGGGATGCTATCCCCTCCGGCTCTTCAATCCCTCTGAGATCACCGTTTTTACCCTTAAGAGGCTTCAAACACCAATCACAAACCAAGAAAGGAAATAGACAAATGATAGACAGAAGAACGTTTCTGATGCAGGGCGCGGCGCTCGCCGCCGGCGGTTGCGCTTGCCCGTTCGGAGGCTCGTGCGCCGGCTCGGTGTACGGCGGCATCCCGATCGGAGTGATCACGTACTCCTACCGCGACATGCCGGTGGGTCCGTACAAGACGCTTGAGTACGTGAAGGCGTCCGGCCTGAGCGAGATGGAGTTCATGTGCAACGACCTCGAGCTTGACGCCGGCGCGCCGGTGAACAAGCTGCCGTGGAAGATGTCCAAGGAGGAGAAGGCCATGGTGGCGGCATGGCGCAAGACCGTTGACCTGCGGCGCTTCGAGGAGGTGCGTGCGAAGTACGAGGATGCCGGCGTGAAGGCGCACATCGTGAAGTTCGGCTCGATCGACGGCAGCCAGTCCGACGAGGACATAGAGTACTGCTTCAAGGTTGCGCGCGCGATGGGCGCCGCCGCGATCACGCGCGAGGTTCCGAACCCGAAGAACATCCCGGCATGGGAGAAGAGCGGGAAGCGCCTTGCCTCGTTCGCCGAGAAGTATGGCATCAACATTGCGTTCCACAACCACCTGCAGATCAACGCCACCACCTATGACGGGCCGCTGCTCGACTGGTCGCCGCGCTTCATGATCAACTTCGACATCGGCCACTACGTAGCCGCCAACGATGACGATCCGCTCGCGCTCGTGAAGAAGTTCCACGACCGCATCTGCTCGATCCACCTTAAGGACCGCACGACGAAGGCGCACGGGCAGAAGAACCTCTCCTTCGGCACTGGCGACACGCCGCTTGCCGGACTGTTCGCCCTGATGCAACGTGAAGGGTACCATTTTCCGTGCGACATCGAGCTGGAGTACGCCATCCCGAAGAATTCGGATGCCGTGCGCGAAGTGGACGTCTCGCGCGTCTACTGCAAGGGCAAGATCGCCTAATCGCCGAAAGCGAGACCTGGCCATTCCGGGAGGTAGTCGCTTGCCCCCGGAATGGTCTTGAGGCCTTCGATGTCCTCTGGCGGGCATGAAGGCGAAAGCTCCCCGCAGATCACGAGGATGCGTGCCTTGCTGACCGTGTTCGGTGCGAGCCATGCGCGCGGCTTTCTGGGCGAGAGCACGCGCACCTCGGCGAGGTTCGGGAACGCTTCGAGCAGGGACGGGCCTTCATTGGCGGTAGCGCCGCAAAGCGCAAGCCTCTGCACGTTCTTCGGCACGGCGGAAATGCTGTAAGCTATGCCATACGAGTTGGTTGAGAGTTGAGGGTTGAGGATGAACTTGCGCAATGCGCGGCCATGCGTTGCGCCGCCCATCGTCGTGGAATCGAACACGATCCAATCTGTCGGCGTGCATCCGCCCAGCACGATCTGCTGCCCGTCATATCTCCTGTGAACCGGAGGCTCCGCTGGCGGAAGCAAATACCCTGCAATCGCAAAGAACAACACGATGCCGCAAGCGCCGATGGCCGATGCGGCAAGGATCGCGAGCCGCGAACGTTTCGCCGCCGAGAGGAAAGTTGCGCCGGCAGGAATCGCCGCCGCGACGGGAACCACCCACGCGAACCAATCCTCCGCGACGGAGCTGAACGCCGCCGCAGTCCAGAAGCAAACCCAGACGGAAAGGGGAACCGGGTCGCCTTTCGCCCTGAAGCGCATCGTACACATTCCGAGCACAAACAGCCAGCCGGCGACGAGCGCCCAGCGTCCGAGCCAGCCGGATTCCGTTAGCCATGTGAGGTGGCTGTTTACGAGCGAGAGATAGCGTTCGTTCCTTTCGAGCGGCTGGTACCAGCCCATGAACGCCGCCCCGGAATTGCCGAATCCCCAGCCGCCTGGAGCATCCACCATCATGCGAGGGACGGTTTTCCAGATTGCAAGCCTGTTTCCCACCGAACCATCCGCGCCGGGGCTGCTGGAGACGAGGCGCGAAGCGAAGCCGGTAAGCACCGATGCGGCGATGAGCGTGAGCGCGATGAGAGCGAGGGCGATTGCGCGGTGCGTGCGGAGCTGCTTCCGGAAGCCAGCGAGCAGAATTGCCAGACCTGCGAGGAGCGCCACAAAGCCTCCGCGCGAGAAGGAGTGAACGAGTCCATAGCAGGAGGCGATGCCCGCAATGGCGCAGGCGATCGAGCACCAACGGTTCTTCGCGCGAAATGCCGCCGCAACGGCAAGCAGCGCCAGGAACGCAAGGATGAGCGCGGCCTTGTTCGGGTTGCCGAGCCCGAAATCCCAGCGCTGGACGCCTTGGTAGAAGAGTTCGCCCGCCGCAAGAAGCATCATTCTTCCAGCCACGCTTCCTTGATCGTTTCGGACGGGATGAGCATCCTGAACTCCGGCGGCACGCAGGGATACTCCATCTTGGGATAGACCGCCTGGTTGAAGATGTCGGCGATGTACGGGCCGGACGTGAAGATGTCCGCCCAATCGGGTTTCGTGGGCTTGCCGCCGTTGAGCCTGGTGGCGCGCTCATACTCGGCGAGCGCGTACTCGAAGCATGCGTAGCCAAGCCTGGCGACGGCGCCGTTGCCTTCGTGCCCCAGCCCGGGATACGCCTTGTATATGATCGGGTAGAAGAGGTCCCGCGAAGCCCGGAAGAATCGCTTGGACCGCTGGTAGCCAAGCTCGTTCTCGCCCGTGGTGACGCACCAAAGCACCTCCGCGCCGCCTTTCACCGGCAGGTCGTAGCTGCTCGCCACATGCACATGCACGGCGAGGAACCGCTCGGGGCATCTCAGCGCCAGACGCTGCGAATACTGCGCAGCGGCGGACGATCCCCGCATCAGGTATCCGGAAGGCGGGATGCCATAGTTCTTGACGAAGAAGTTTATGCCCGTGTTCCACGCCTTCGCTACGAGGTCGAAGTCGGCGTCGATCTTCCTCGCCTTCGCCTTCGGCAGTTCGTCCCAGTTGAGCGACGCATCCCACACGTTGCGCGCGCCCCACGCCACGATCGCGAAGTTGCGTTCCCTGGCGAACTGGATGGATCTTGAATAGCCGCGGCCATCCTCGCCTTCGCCGAGGAGCCGCCGCTTCACGTCGGCAACGTCCTTGCCGAGCATGCAAAGGCACAGCACGCCTTCCGCCTTGCCGCTTTCCGGCATAAGCAGAAACAGCGTGAGACGGTCATAGGTCTTGAGCTTTATCTTTACGACGTGCTCAACCACGCCTTTGGTGGAATGCCCACCCGTCCCCTGCGGCCCGTCAGCCGCAGAGGACATGGTGATAAGGCAGGCCGCCGCCGTAAAGGCGGCAAGCAGCTTCACTCCACGTGGTCCTCTTTGCCGCCTGCGGACTTGCAGACCGGCGGAGGCGTGTTGTCCTGGCCCATGCGCGCGTTGGACTTGCATCCGGGCGTGGGCGGCGTCGGTGGCTGCGGCGGTGTGGGCGGAACGTTGTCGGCCCTTGCGCCGTTGCCGTGGCACTGGTCGGCCTTGCCGTGCCCGTTGCACGGATTGCCGTTGCCGTTCCCCGGCGTGGCTGCCACGAGCGTGAAGTTGGCCAGCGCACCGGCCGCGAGCATTGCGCCCGTGAACTTCCTGCGTGTTGTCATTGTTTGTCTCCTTTGTTTTGACCGGCATCTCCGGTCTTGTGAAGATAGTATGCTCCCTGCTTGATCCAGGAGCGCGTCTCAGCGCAAAGCTGATCCGCCATCGCGAAGGTGCCGTCCGCGCGCGCGATCTCCCACGGGCACGGGCCGCCGCACACGCGATATGCCCAGCATTGCGCGCAGTCGCCCTTCATGCAGGCGCGGTAGTTCCGCCAGAACGCCTTGCACTTCTCCATGTCCGGGCCTGCGTCGAGCGTTCCGATCGCCCATGCGTCCATTCCCACGAAGCGGTGGCACGGATAGAGCGTTCCGTCCGGGCTTACCGCCATTGCGCCGTGGCACGCGCCGCACCGCATCGCCGGGACCTTCTCCAGGTGGTTTTCCTCGCTCTGGAACGTGGCGATGTCGTCGAACGGGTTGTAGATCGGCTCGCGTCCGGCCTTGCGCTCGGCGATCATCCACGGCAGGATTTCGCGCTCCATGCACTGGTCGAACGCCTCGTCGTCAGCCTTCGTGAAGTCGCATTCGCTCGGGAAGGTTGGGTTGTGCACGGTGCCCAGCACCACGCGCGTGAACCCGAAGTCCTGGAAGAAGCGTATCAGGCGCATCGCGTCCGGAGCGGGATGCGCCATCGTGCACCGCACGGTCACATGCTTGCGTCTCGCCATCAGCGTGCGGATACCTTTTACCGCCAGCTCGAACGAACCGACGCCGTCGCGCGTGGGACACTGGGCGTCGTGCAGCTCCTGCGGGCCGTCAAGGCTCACCATCAGCCCGAAGTTGAAGTCCGTGAGAAGCGCCGCCGTCTCGTCGTCGATGAGCGTCGCGTTCGTCGTTATCGAGAACCCGGCGTTCGTTCCGCGCGCCTTGGCGAGTTCGCCACTCCGCTTCACCACGCTGCGGATCACTGGCTTGTTGAGCAGCGGTTCGCCGCCGAAGAACGTGATGCGCACGTCCTTCTTCGGGTCGGCGTCGCGGAAGAGCGCATCGACCGCGTGGAGCGCCGTTTCCTCGGGCATCAGTCCTTGGCTAGGCAGCTTGTCGCGGCACACTCCGCAGTAGCAGTACCTGCAGGCGAGGTTGCAGCCTGACGCGACCGAGAGAAACACGCTGTTGCGCGGGGCGGCGAGCTTGTCCGCCACCTCCGCGTCGAACTCGGCGTCGCTGAGGATCGGCGGTTCCGCCTCGTCGAAGAACCCGGCCTCCTCGAGCTTTGCGATGTCGTTGCGGAGCTGCGCGTCGGGCGCGGCGGATTCGCCTGCCTGCCTTGCGCGCAGAAATTCGTATGCGGCGGGCGAGATCGCGATGAAGCGCCCTGCCGGGATGTGGAAGACGAAGTGGGAGTCCGCCAGCCTGAACAGATGGTACGCCTTCATTTTAGCGGCAGCTCCTCCCCGTTCATCTTCCTGCGGATGGGTGCGCCATTGGCGTCGAACCACATCTCCTCCGTCCCGCCGTTCTTCCTCTTGTCAGATGTGCGGCGGTAGAACATCCGGCCGGCCTCGTCATACGCGAAGTCCGTGCGCACCTCGCCTCCGTCGGCGTACGTATCGCGCATCCAGCGCACCTTGCGCCATGCGAGCGGTCCTGAGGTGAACATCTTTACCTCCCGCTCATGTCCGTCCGGGAACTTCTGCGTGCGCAGGCCGTTCTTCCTGTCGTAGTGGTGGCGTTCCTGCTCGCCGTTCTTGCGCCCACGCGAGATCGACGGCTCGTCCCATTCGTTCTGCGCCTCGCCCACCATGTAGATCCAGTCGCCCTGCGATATAACCTTGCGCGTGCCCGGGTTCCACTTCCATTCGGTGCCGTTCGCCGCGAACGCAGCGGCCTGCGCTTCGCCGCCGTAGGTGAACTTGAACCGCTTGCCGTTCGCCGCCGTCAGCTCCGCGAGGCAGCTTTCCTGGACAGGTGTCTGCGCTTCCACCGCCTCCGGCTCGGCGAACAGCGTCACGGTGCGGCATTTCGCCGTCGCCGTCGCGCGCCCCTCGTTGAACTTAAGCAGGATGGCGTCGTCCTTGCGCAGAATGTCGAATACGGTCTTGCCCTTGGAGATGATGCGGCTTGCGACGCGCCCCTCGTACCTGATCTCGAAGTCGCCCTCTTCGCAGGACATCTTCACGAGCCGCCCCTCGGAGAACGTGAACTCCGACTTCGGCCCGCCGTCGCGCGGGTCCGCCGTCACGCGGATCGCGTCGCCACGGATGGTCGCCCGCCATGCCAGGCCGCCCGAAAGCTCGTTCGGGTTGTTCTTGTTGACACGCACGAATACGCGCGCGAAGCCGTCCGGCTGGTGGAACACCCACCTCCGCTCGTCGAGCGGCACGAACGTCGATTCGAGCGCCGGCACGCACCATCCGAAGCCGAAAAGCGGTGAGCGCCGCAAGTGCGCGGACGACCAATACGCCCTGATAGGCCAGCCCCCGGCGTTGCCGAGCGGGCACACGTAAAGCACCTCGCCCATCGCCCCTACGCCGTCGTACGGGCCGCGAAGATCGTCCAGCCCGTCGAAGGGCAAACTCGCCCCGCCCGACGGCGAAACCACCATCAGTGCGAGTGCGGCGCATGGCGCAATCTTCAATATGCCAAACACAAAACGCGAAGGGTATCAGATTTGCCCTCTCCCGTCAACCTCTTTCAATTACCGGCGGAAAGTTGCGCAACATCACAAAATGCAACCATGTAGCTGCCATTTATGGTACAATATGAACATTCCAAAAAGGATGAAACAGTTCATGATAGATGTTCGTGAAAGAAAATCTTGTGCGATGGGCGGCCTTGTGAGGTGGTCGTTCGCCGCCTGCATCATGGTGATTTCGATCTCTGCGCAGTCTGCCGTTCCGCTCGCGGACGAGGACAAGGCATACGGGGCGCTTAATGGGCAGATTGTCGAGCGTATCCGCCTGTGGCCGGGACTCGCCCCGCACGAGACGGAGTCAAGTCCAGGGCGTTACGCATACGACGAGCGGTGCAAGGTGTGGCGCCGGCGCGACGTGTCGCAGCCGGAGCTTGTGATATTCCGTCCATCCGGCAAGCCGCGTGATACGGTGGTGATCGTCATGCCGGGCGGCGGCTACGATTCGCAGTACATGGGCCACTTCTCGCGCGACTCGAAGCCGATCCTCGATTCCGGGCGCTGGGTCGCTCTTCTCCACTACCGCATACCGCGCCGTGCGGGGCGCAACATCTACGACGCTCCGCGCGAGGACGCCGCGCGCGCGATACGCATCCTTCGGGCGAACGCCAAGCGCCTCGGCCTCTCGCCCGAGAAGATTGGCGCGATCGGGTTCTCCGCCGGCGCGCATCTTGCCGCCATTTCCGCCGTTTCGTCGCAGGATGCGCTCTACGAAAAGATTGACGCGCTTGACGACATCTCCGCACATCTCAATTTCTCGATACCGGTCTATCCGGCGTATGTGGCCGATGACGGCAGAACCGGGCCCAACACGCACGGCGGCGACGGGGCGGCGATTCTGCCCGAGTTCAAGTTCGATGCCAAGACGCCGCCCATGTTCCTGGTCCACGGCGACAGGGACTACTATTCGCCGATGGCGTCCGTACTCATATACACGGAACTCCACAAACGGAAGATCCCCGCGCAGCTGTTCGTCTATGCGAACGCTTCGCATGGTCTCGGCGAAGCGCAGAACGTGAAGGGCTGGCAGGACCGCATCGTTGATTGGATCGGCAGCATTGGGTTTTGAAAGGAGGCGGCGATATGACGTTCATGGGATTGTTTCTTGCGGCGGCGCTTTCGACGGGGGTGGAGATTCCCGACGAGGGCGTGCCTACATGGGAAGGCGGGATGCAATACACATCGCGCATGGAGAAGCGTCCGGCGTCAATCACCGACGAGGCGACGTACCTCAAGTGGAAGTGGCGCATGAACCTCGCCGACCCGAAGACGGGTGTCGACAACGATGCGCTCATAGCGGGCGTGAAGAAGATCGTCGCGGAGTCCGGCTGGAAGGCCGGTAAGGAGGATTGGTACGATGTGGCCGCGCGATGCTTCGATTTCCTCGTTGATAACGTCGCCATCGGGTTCTCGAAATACGACTGCTTTCCGGCGATTTCCGCGTGGGATCGGCATAAGCGCCCGATGGGCGCCATCCTATGGAGCCATGCCGCCGACGTGGACAAGAAATACTCGCCTGGGCTTCGGGAGGCGATCAAGCAGATACAAAGTGAGGGACGAGCCACCATCGGCAAGGACTTCGACCATTCCGCGCCGGACTGGGTGGATATCCTGAAGCTCGGCTTCCCCGGCATGAAGGCGCGCGCCGATTCCTACACGCAGGATACGCCGTTCTACCGCGCCGAACGGAAGGCCGCCGCCGCGATGATGCGGTTTCTGGACAGGTTGATCGCGACGGCCAAGGCGCATCCCGACGCGGATTCCCCGTGGATGAAGAAGGAGATCGCGTCATTGGAGCGGTTGCGCGTGGGACCGCCGCAGACGGTGTTCGATATCATGGAATTCACCATGGTCTATTTCATTCTCTCCGAGCCGCTCAACTACTTCCAGGTGCGCACATTCGACAACATCGACGTCCGCTGGTGGCCGTACTACCAGGCAGATCTCGCGGCGGGCCGCACTACCGAGGCGGAGTTCCGCGAGGACTTCCGTCATTTCCTCTGGCAGTTCGCGGGTATCGACAACTACTGGG
>JAEEGG010014410.1_pt1 | contig 16743 bp, 16 predicted proteins | sample 9134161 | NCBI WGS metagenome assembly JAEEGG01 (sample SAMN16246543, study PRJNA631951) | gut metagenome | biome: gut microbiome; feature: rumen; material: CR-attached | host: Bos | place: Iran: Karaj | collected 2018-10 | reverse complement strand
TTCATAGACATAAACGAAATCAAGTTCAGAAGTTGCACTTTTAGTATTGCGCACCCAAAAGTCACGGTGAGCTTCGGCATTCATACTTCCCGAAAGCAGTTCCTGAGCAACCATCTGTTCCGCCAATTTTCCTCGCCATGTATCCATTATGTTTCGCGACGCCATGACCTCCTGCTGAATTTTTGCAGCATAATTGATTATGCCCGCATCGTGGAAGAATATCTTTGGCTTTCGTGCGTGCTCCTGAAGAACGGGCAAAATACCGCTTGTAACCGGATATACGAGTTCAAGAATGTATGTCCGTTCCAAAGCACGCAATGCCTCACCCACCTCACGCGACTTATAGCCCGATTCGGCAAAATTGCCAAGAGTTATCTGTTCGGCAGAATGCGTCCACCCGTTTTTGAGAATAAGCCTGATAACATTCTTCATTGTTTCGTTTCGTGCATACCTTTCTACATCTTCGCTGTAACTGCGCAACAAATTGGCATACACTTCCGAAACCGCAACAATATCCCTATTCTCGGCATACATCGCCACGGCTTCGGGCATACCGCCAACAAGCGCAAACTTTGAAAACATATCCATTACCATAGGATGCATTGCTTCGCTAACAGAAAGATTTTCAACATTTTGCTTCAGCATAGTCTGATTCATTGCTCCGAGAAAATCACTAAACGAACATGGACTAAGGTGCATATACTGAACCCGCCCAACAGGAAACGACACATGCTGGTCGAGCAAAGTGACAAGCAGGGAACCTGCCGCAATCACATACAACCATGGATAATCTTCGTAAAAATAACGCAGCAAAGCAACAGCCTGCGGAGAATTCTGTATTTCATCGATGAAAAGTAAAGTCCGCTTGTTACTATCTATCGACTTGTTTGCCTTTACAAATATAAGCTGGACAACATCATCAATGTCGTATGCAAACAAATCACGGTGCTCTCGTCTCTCAAGGTTCAAGGATATAAAAACATCAAACTCCTTTCCGAACTCCTTTACCAAAGTTGATTTTCCAACCTGACGGGCACCACGAAGCACCAAAGGTTTGCGAGTTGGAGACTCCGCCCAATGCCTCAAATCTGACATTACTAATCTACCGAACATAACTCATTGTATTTTCGGCACAAAGATACAACATTTGTTTCAAATCACAAGTATATTTTCCAAATTTTTGTTTCAAATCACAAGTATATTTTTCGTTTTTTTGTTTCAAATCACAAGTAAGAAAACTTTTCTCTCAACAAATATACCGACAATCAATGCTACCGAAACGATTGAAAAACAAACAACGCCTTGCATTATTCTTAACCATAATTATGAAACAAATTTAATGAGAATTGGAAATATTTGCGGGCTCCGTTTTCGTCAATTATATCCACAAAAAAACTGCCCGGAAATTCCGAGCAAATCCTTATCATAAAGCACTAATAATAACTCTGTTACCGCATTGATTTTTGATTTTTCAGCCATTTATAGATTTTTACATTAAACATCTGATTTTTAACCATATATAAAATTTCAATTTGCAGATAACAAAAACAAACAACGCCTTGCATTATTCTGCAAAATGATTTACCTTTGCAGTCGCCAAATAGAATTGGCAATTAAAAAATGTTTTTTCAAAAAATTAGACTGAAAATATATGGCAAGCAGAAGAAAAGAAATGTTTCCGAATGTTACCGATGCAGAATGGAACGACTGGAAATGGCAAGTGAGAAACAGAATCGAGACTCTCGAACAACTGAAAAAATATGTGAAGCTGACACCAGAAGAGGAAGAAGGCGTTGCTAAGTCGCTGAAGACTCTCCGTATGGCAATCACTCCGTACTACCTGAGCCTCATTAACCCCGACGACCCGAATGACCCTGTCCGCAAGCAGGCTATCCCGACCGCCGCTGAACTTCACCAGTCGGCTGCCGATTTGCTCGACCCGCTTCACGAGGACGAAGATTCACCAGTTCCTGGTCTTACCCACCGTTACCCAGACAGAGTTCTGTTTCTCATCACCGACATGTGCTCGATGTACTGCCGCCACTGCACACGCCGCAGATTCGCAGGTCAGCACGACTGCCAGTCGCCATCGGAACGCATACAGGCAGCTATCGACTACGTAGCACGCACCCCACAGGTTCGCGACGTTCTTCTTTCTGGCGGTGATGCTTTGATGGTTGATGACGCTATGCTCGAATCTATCATCAAGAGACTTCGTGCAATACCTCACGTAGAAATTATCCGTATTGGCTCGAGAACTCCAGTTGTATGCCCGCAGCGTATAACCGACAGCCTCTGCGAAATGCTCAAGAAGTACCACCCGATATGGTTAAATACCCACTTCAACCACCCGAACGAAGTTACCGAAGAATCGGCAGCAGCTTGCGCTCGTCTTGCTAATGCTGGTGTTCCTTTAGGCAACCAGTCGGTATTGCTCCGCGGCATCAACGACAATGTTGATATTATGAAGAAGTTGGTTCACAAGCTCGTTATGATGAGAGTTCGTCCTTACTACATCTACCAGTGCGACCTCTCCATGGGTCTCGAACATTTCCGTACTCCAGTTTCGAAGGGTATCGAAATCATTGAAGGTCTCCGCGGACATACATCGGGCTACGCAGTTCCTACATTTGTAGTTGACGCTCCCGGTGGTGGCGGAAAGATTCCTGTAATGCCTAACTACTTGATTTCGGAAAGCCCGACAAAGGTTATCCTCCGCAACTACGAAGGCGTTATCACAACCTACTCGCAGCCAACCGATTATGTTGACAACCAGACTCCTGCAAGCGAAGAGTCGAAGATTAAGCCCGAAGGCGTTCTCCGTCTGATGAAGGGCGAACAGATGGCTCTCGAACCGAGCAACCTCGCTCGTAAGGAAAGACATGTAAAGAAATAAAACAGAAATATGCTGATTGAATAAAGGCGTGTTAATCACGCCTTTATTTATTCAAACCTAAGCAGATGCCGTTTATCAGCGAAATATTGAAGCACAAGTCGTTGTCGATTGTCGGAATGGAAAAGAACACCGGCAAGACGGAGTGCCTTAATTATATTATAGGTAGGCTACGCGACAGCGGAACAAGAATCGCCATAACCTCAATCGGCATCGACGGCGAAAATGTTGACCAGGTAACCAAGACTCACAAGCCCGAAATCGAAATATATCCAGGCACATTGTTCACAACCTCCGAAAACCACTACCGCACACGCAAAATCACCTCGGAGATCCTAAACATCTCGAAGCAAAGCACATCGCTGGGACGACTTGTGACCGCCAGAGCAAAATCGCGCGGAAAACTAATATTCTCCGGTCCTACAAGCACAATGTGGATAAAGGACATAATCGGCGAAATGCAAGGCTACGGCAGCGAACTGACAATTATAGATGGCGCTTTGTCGCGCAAATCGCTTGGCTCTCCATCGGTTACCGAATGCATGATACTTTCGACAGGAGCAGCCGTCTCACACGACTACAAGGAACTCACTCGCAAGACAAAGTTCGTCTATAGCCTGATAAATATCGAGGAATACAAATCTCCAGTGAGCAATAAACTTCTAAACATCGACCGAGGTATCTGGGCAATTGATGACAACAATGAAATCCACGACCTTGGCATCGACTCCACCCTGTTGCTCGAAAACAAAAAGGACAAACTTTTCGAGTTCGGCACTACTATTTTTGCCAGTGGAATCGTCACCGACAAGGTTTTGAACTTGCTGCGAATGCAAAAGGAAATTCAGAGTACCACACTGATTGTCAAGGATTTTACAAGAATTTTCGTAACGCCCGAATCGCTCTACTCCTACTTGTCGAAAGGTGGAAAAATAAAGGTTCTGCTACGCACAAAGCTCATTGCCGTCTGCGTAAACCCAACCTCGCCAAGCGGTTACATAATGAATTCGGAAAAAATCACGGCAGAACTGTCGGAAGCACTGAATATACCTGTGTATGATGTGTTTAAGGAGAGAATGAAGAATGGACAATTAACAATTAACAATTAACAATGGATAATGGACAATTGATAATTGATAATTAAACCTTTTTGCCAATCCGAACCAAAACTATATTTTTGTGACAAAATAAATATCAATGAATAACGAATCACAAAATATAAACTACATTGAAACTTTGGAACATGGCATTGAACTTTGATGTACTGTCGCGGCGCGCCACTACAACTTGAAACATAGAAATCCAGAAACCTGAAACCAGAAACCTGAAACTTAGAAACCTAGAAACTTAAAAACCTCCCTCCCATGCCCGAAACAATATCAATAACCCACGGTACCATCACCACCATCAAGTTCGACAACGAACCGACGATGAACGCCATGAGCCAGCTTTTCCTAAAGGAATTCCACGAAGCCGTTGAATCGGTACGCAACGACAAGGAATGCCGAGTGCTAATCATACGTGGCACAGAGAAAGTTTTCTCGGCAGGTGGCAACCTGCACGAAATCGCTGGTGCCGACTACGAAAAAGCAGTTCTTATGGCAACCAACGCCCACTACATATACGACGGACTTCTAAACCTTGAAATTCCAGTAATTGCAGCACTTGACGGCATAGTTTATGGTGGCGGATTGGAACTCGCCTTGCGTTGCGATATCCGCTTCTGCACACCCGAAACTCGCATGAAGTTTCCTGAAGTCGATATGGGCATAATCCCTGGTGCAGGCGGAATATCTTTTCTGTCGAAGTACATCTCCCCTGCCGACATTGCATACTACGTATATTCGTGCAAGCAAATCCCAGTAGAATACGCAAAACAGCACGGAATAATGCAAGAGGTTTTTCAACGCAACGAATTGTATGCCAAGGCAGAAGAATTTGCAAAACTTCTTGCATCGAAGCCACGCGAAGCACTCCGCGCTGCAAAACACGAAATCGTTTCAACGATGCACAAAGACTTGAAAGAATGCTTAAATATTGAAATTAAGGAATTTGCATCGACTTTACAGACCGACGGCAAAAGGATAATCGCAGAGTGGTTTAATAAGAAAAAGTAACTAAATAGTATTGTACGGATACCTGTCGAAGTGTATCTTTTTCACCATTTCGAAAAGTTTTGTCTTAAACTCGTCGATATTCTGCAAATCCTTGGCCGAAACAAAAACACAATCGGCATTCTTGGCGAAATACATTTCCTTTAACTCTTCGAGCGAATAATTGTCGCGAGTTTTGGGTGTCAAATCGTCCTCGTCCTTCTTTGTATAGGTAAAAGCATCTATCTTATTGAACACCACGAGTATAGGCTTATTTACAATTCCTATATCCTTGAGTGTCTGCTCCACTACCTCCATCTGGTCTCTGAAGCAAGGATGCGAAATATCGACCACATGAATAATAAGGTCTGACTCGCGTGCCTCGTCGAGCGTCGATTTGAACGATTCGATGAGCGTTGTCGGCAACTTACGTATAAAGCCAACGGTATCGCTAAGCAGGAACGGAAGATTATTTATCACAACCTTGCGCACGGTGGTGTCGAGAGTTGCAAACAACTTGTTCTGTGCCAGCACTTCCGACTTGCTAATAAGGTTCATTATGGTCGATTTACCGACATTGGTGTAACCAACCAACGAAACTCTTACAATGCCTGTACGATTCTTACGCTGCTGCATCATATTTTTGTCAATCTTCTGCAAGTCGACCTTCAGTTTTGCTATCTTGTCAAGAACGATACGGCGGTCTATTTCGATCTGCGTTTCACCAGGACCACGCATACCGATACCGCCACGCTGACGTTCCAAGTGCGTCCACATACCAGCAAGTCGAGGAAGAAGATACTGATACTGAGCCAATTCAACCTGTGCCTTAGCATGTGCAGTACGCGCATTTTGTGCAAAAATATCAAGAATAAGATTTGTTCGGTCGAGAACCTTGACTTGCAATTCACGTTCGATATTGCGAAGCTGAGTAGGTTGCAATTCATCATCGAAAATAACCAATGAAATTTCGTTCTCCTGAATGTACTGCTTGATTTCCTCTAGTTTACCTGTTCCAACGTATGTTCGCGTATTGGGAGAATCGACATTCTGCACAAATCTCTTAACAGGCTCTACTCCAGCTGTATTAGCGAGGAAATCTAATTCGGCGAGATACTCGTCCACTTGTTCGCGCGTCTGCAGGCGGTTAACAATTCCTACAAGGACAGCCTTCTCAAATTCTTCTTCCTGACACTCAAACATTTTACTCGGCTATAATTTAAAATTAATAGGTATTGTATACTTAACCTTGACAGGTGCGCCGTCTTTCATTCCCGGTTTCCATGCGGGCATCGACTTGATAACGCGCACAGCTTCCTTGTCGAGCGATTTATCTACGCCCCTGACAGCCACTACATCAGTAACTTTTCCAGTCTTGTCGATTACAAATTGAACATGCACCTTTCCCGTTATGTTTTTCTTCAAGGCTTTCTTCGGATATTTGATATTTTCTGACAAATATTTTCCAAGTCCTTCATTACCATTGGGAAATTCGGGCTGTCTATCGAGTTCACTGACGGCATATTCTGCATCTTTTCCTGTTACGGTATTTCCATTCTGCTTGTCCTGAGCATACGACATAGAGCAAAACGCAATGCAAAATGACAACAATAACAACTTAAAATTCATAATTATCGTCCTTTCTTTCATAAAAAAGCCCTGCCGAATAGCGACAGGGCAAATCATCATTTACACTTTTAAAAATTGAGTTAGTTCAACTTGAAATTGATAGGCACCTGATAAGTTACAGGAACTGCCTTACCTCTCTGAGAACCAGGTTTCCAGTTTGGCATTGCCTTTACAACTCTCAGAGCTTCTGCGTCAAGAGCTGGGTCAACACCACGAAGCACCTTTACCTTGGTAACAGCGCCAGTCTTGTCGATAACGAACTGAACGAACACTCTACCAGAAACGCCATTTTCCTTCGCAATTGGCGGGTATTTAGTGTTTTCTGCCAAATACTTCATAAGAGCAATGTCACCACCAGGATATTCAGGTTTGTTTTCAACTGCAGCAAATGCAACAGGCTCAACTTCTTCCTCCTCTTCTATCTCGATAGTCTCAACGATATGGATTTGGGTCTGAGTCTTTTCATCAGCTTCAGAATTGATATTGATGTCATCAACCTTTACGTCATCTTCTACAATAACAAGTTCTTCAATAACCTGCTCTGGTTCTGGTTCCGGTTCTGGTTCCGGTTCTTCCGGCTGTTCGTCTTCCTGAATTGTATTGTCAATTTCTTCTTCGATAACTTCATCAATTGTCAAATCGCCAAGTGACCCCATCGAAGCGTCATCAGACGACCATTCGAAAGCAACAAGACATGCAGCCAATGCAACAACTGCGCCTATTTCTAAAAAGATGATTCTCAATCTGTCGAGATCAGCTTTTGGTGATTTCTTTACTTGCATAATACAGTCCCTTTCTAATTTATATTTTCGGTTGTAAAGATACGCATTTTATTTTTTACAACAAATTTTTATTCCATTTTTTATTTACAAAAAACATTTAATAGGATCCGCTAACATAAATCACTGAATTACAATTCCTTTTAATGTTGCAGAACTTGCTTCGGTGATTTTTACTTTTGCATAATCGCCCTTTTTCAGCGTCATCCTATCGAAAACAACCATCTTATTTTGCTGAGTTCTTCCGCAAAGCATGTCTGTAGAGCGTTTTGATTCGCCCTCGACGAGCACCTCGAAAATCTTGCCGATGTCGCTTCGGTTTCGCTCCAGCGATATGCGGTTCTGTATTTCGATAAGTCTTGCCAACCTTGCCACCTTCTCCTCTTCGGGAACATCGTCGACAAGATTTTTCGATGCAAACGTGCCAGGCCTATTCGAATACTTAAATAAAAAGGCTGAGTCGAATCCCACAGTCTCCATCAAATCAACAGTTTGCATATAATCGGACTCGGTCTCACCGCAGAAACCGCAGAATATATCGGTAGAAAGCCCGCAATCGGGAATTATCCGTCTGATAGCGGCAATCCTGTCGAGATACCATTCGCGGGTATATTTGCGGTTCATACGCTCGAGAACCGTATTGCTTCCCGACTGAACTGGCAAATGTATATGGTTGCAAATATTCGGATTACGTGCTATTGCCTCAAGCAACTCATCAGATATATCCTTAGGATGCGATGTGGTAAACCTGACGCGCATTTCTGGCACTCTGCGAGCAACGGTTTCTATCAGTTTCGGGAAATTATATTCACCGCATATATATGAATTCACATTCTGACCAAGCAATGTAAGTTCCTTGTAACCATTTGCTTGCAAATTTTCCGATTCCCTGATTATATCGTCAGCACTACGGCTGCGCTCACGACCTCGGGTATATGGCACAATGCAATACGAGCAAAAATTGTTGCACCCGCGAGTGATCGAAACAAAGCCTGAAATGCTTTCTCTGTCGAGACGCAAAGGTTCGATGCCTGCATAAGTCTCAGTTATATCAAAGTCGGTGTCAGCCACTGGTTTAAGATCTGTCTCTTCAACAAGTGCAGGAATATGACGATAAGCATCGGGACCAGCCACAAAGTCAACCGCTCCGCTGTCGAACAGCTTGTCGCCAACACGCTGGGCCATGCAACCTATTACACCGACTTTCAGATTCTTATTCCTATGCTTCAGCCCTTTCATAAAATCAAGGCGATTCCATATCTTGCGCTCGGCATTATCGCGCACCGAACAGGTATTTATCACAACTACGTCGGCAGTCTGAATATCGTCGGTAGTTTCGTAGCCATTCGATTTCATTATGGCAGCAACCATCTCTGAATCAGCAACATTCATCTGACAGCCGTAAGTTTCAAAATATATTTTTCTATCCTTCATTGCAGAGATTTGAAATGAGGTGCAAAGATACAATAATTTGATGATTTGATAATTTGATAATTTTATGAGATTATTACAATTTACATCCTGCATCAACAGAACGGAGCAGCCCTCAACGAAGTTAACCTTTAGCTCGGCGTTAGCCAACCTTTAGCTCAACGAAGTTAAATGGCTTTTGCCACTCAAACGCTATGCTTGGAATATCTGTATCAATACTGCGAAACGGTTGACTAGCTGCGTACCTAACGGCACGCCTGCTCCGGTCGGATTTTATCTCCTACCGAAGCATTGTCCCTAACGGGACAGGGGACAGATAATGCAACTCAAACGGCGTAGCCATTCAAACGTGCGAAGCACATATAAACTTGAAACGGCGAAGCACATTCAAACGCCGCAGGCATTCAAACAGCGAAGCGTAGAAACGTGCGAAGCACATTCAAACGCCGCAGGCATTCAAACAGCGAAGCGAGAACGGCGCAGCCCTCAACGAAGTTAAACGGCGTCAGCCATTCAAACCCAGAAACGGGCGTAGCCCATTCAAACGCCGCAGGCATTCAAACAGCGAAGCGTAGAAACGTGCGAAGCACATAGAACGGCGAAGCTATTGCGCCGCTACTTCAGGCCCTTCTTCATATTGAAATCTGTACTGCCAGGTATTTTAACAGAATTCCTTACAGCATGAAGAATCTCCGACAAGCGCACAAGATTGTTGTCGTACGAAATATCTATCAGAAACCTACAAAAACCCTTGTTGCTGAACTTTGAAACATTTTGGGTCCACGAAACTGGATTTTTATCCGTCACGATTGTAAATCCCTGTTTATTAACACAATCGTACTTATGCTTAGCATCATCTGAAAATTCAGTTTCGGATATCGGCTGACGCGAATAGAACAAGTCGGGATGGAAATAAATCGGGATAATTCCTCCCCTGTCCCTACCAGAAATCAGATTCGGATAATCGCTTTCACTTGGATAAGTGTAATACCTCACACCTTGCGACTTTATGAAATTTACAGAAACATCGTTCATCAGATACACATTCTCATTTGTTGCAACAGTACATGCTTTGGGAACTAGCGGCAACTGAGAAATATTAGACAAGACAAACCGCGTATAACCAGCTGAACACAAATGGGATATAGCATTACGCCACGCATCGATCCGAAGTTCCGAAATATACTTCGGCAACTCAACAAAAATCTTCTGCTTTGTCTCCCTTGGAATTGGCATTGATGCAAGAGCGTCGGCATCGCTCACAGAAAGTTTTGCAAAAACAGCCTCGATTTTATTGGGGTTCAACGATTTGAGAATTTTAGAATCGGACACGCGCAAGAACAACCGCAATTCGCCGCCACGTGAACCTACTGCAGGAAACGACCTGCGGATGCTCTCAATCTTTTGCGGAGACGGGAAAAAAATCTTCTTCGACACTGGGCGACGGAACTTTGTAGCAAAAGGATGATTCTCGTATCCAACAAGATACACAGCCTGACCTACAGAATATCCTTCGGCATTGCAATAGATACGATGCTTACCTTCAGAACTTTCAATTCGACGTATTTTTATGAATTCGGCATCAGTATCGCTGGCATTTCGGCAACGAAGCTTTGCATTGTCGGACAATTTTACATCCGAAGTAAGAACAACGCAATCGTTTTCAACCTTTTCGATAGAACCGACAAGCAAACCTGTTTCGGAATTATGTGTGACGGCGTTCTTAACATCGTGTCCCATAAACCATTGCGTCTTTTCGCGGGCGAAATCCGACGCAAGAATTTCCTTTGCTTCGTCGATGCGCGAATGATCGTCGATAGCCATACGATAAGCACGTGCCACATTGTAAACATAGTCGGGCGTTTTCATCCTGCCCTCGACCTTGAGCGACGACACTTTCAGCCGGGCGAAATCGGGAATCAGGTCGATAAGCTGGAAATCCTTCATGCTGAACAGCGGAACAGAGCCGTTTTCGGTCTTGAAATTTCGGCGGCAAACCTGAGTGCAAAGTCCACGGTTGGCCGAATTTCCTCCCAGATAACTGCTAAACAGACATTGTCCCGACACCGAATAGCACAAGGCACCATGTATAAATATCTCTGTTTCAACATTTACCGACTTCATCAATTGCGACAGTTCGTGCATTGTAAGCTCGCGAGCCAGCACCACACGCGAAAAACCGCATTCTTTCAAATAGTTGCTCGAAAGCGAATTGTGCACCGACATCTGCGTGCTTGCATGAATCTGCAAATCGGGGAAAAATCGTCGGACAATGTTTGCAACTGCCAAATCCTGAATTATAAGCGCATCGGGACGGCACTGCGAAAGTGCCGACAATGTCTCGACAAGTTCGGCAAGTTCAGTGTTCTTAATCAGCGTGTTAAGTGTAACATACACCTTTCTTCCCCGCGAATGAGCCTCAGCTACAACATTGACAAGGTCGGCGTACGAGAAGTTGCGTGCGCGGTTGCGTGCATTGAACTTTTTGAGTCCCAGATACACCGCATCGGCGCCACCTTCCATGGCTGCAAAGAACGAATCGAGCGTGCCTGCCGGTAAAAGCAATTCAGGTTTGAACATATACGAAATTTGGCGCAAAGATAAAGTTTATTTACGATTTACGATTGCTTTGGGGCAAAAAGGCTGAAAGGCTTTTGCTCTGCGATGCTAAATCTAAAATCGTAATTCGTAATTTTTTTTGTATCTTCGCACCATAAATTTAAAAACGATATTGACATGATTTACGATTTCACTTACGAAAACCCGACCAGAATTCATTTTGGCAAAAGTGCATTGGAGCACCTTCCTGAAGAACTCAACAAATTTGGCAAAAACATATTGCTTGTTTACGGAAAGAATTCTATCAAAGCTACTGGCTTGTACGACAAGATTTTATCCATGCTCAACGGCTGTGGCAAAAAAGTAACCGAACTTGCTGGCATCAACTCAAATCCGCGCTATTCGCAGGTAATGGAAGGCTGCAGACTTGTGCGCGAAAACGACATCGACCTCATTCTTGCCGTTGGTGGCGGCAGCGTTGTCGACTGCTCGAAAGGCATTGCAGCTTCGGCATACTACAATGGCGACGCCTGGACACACTACTGGGAACAGCAAGGTCCAATCGAAAACAAGGTTATCGCTGTTGCATCGGTGCTTACAATGACAGGAACAGCATCGGAAATGAACACAGGTTCGGTCATCACCAATGAGGACAAGAAGCTGAAACTCGGACGCGTATTCCCATTCCCCGACCTATGCCCGAAATTCTCCATACTGAACCCCGAACTCACCTATACAGTTCCTAAAAACCAGATGGTCAGCGGTATAGCCGACATTTTCTCTCACCTTATGGAACAATATTTCGGTGGCGACGACGACTGCACAAGCGACTATCTGCTCGAAGGCGTAATGCTGTCGCTCATAAACTCGTCGCGCAAGGCAATCGTCGATCCGCACGACTACGAAGCACGAAGCAACATAATGTGGTGTGCCACAATGGGTTTGAACAAAATCCTCGCACTCTCGAAAATGCAGGACTGGGAAGTTCACATGATTGAGCATCAGCTCGGTGCATATACCGACTGCCCCCACGGCATAGGTCTGGCAATTATTTCGCCAGCATATTACCGATACATATATAAATATGGTCTGCCGAAGTTTGTCCGCTTTGCAAAGAACATCTGGCATGTCGAAACCGCCGGCAAAACCGACGAACAGGTTGCCCTCGAAGGCATCGCCCGCCTCGAATCGTTCTTCCGCGAACTTGGTATTCCAGCAACACTCCGCGAAGTCGGTGCAACCGAGGAAATGCTTCCGCTGATTGCGAAATCGACAATTCCTGGCGGCGGCTACAAGAAAATGGAAGCTGACGACATACTGGTAGTTTTAAAGAATTGCTTCTAAAACACTAAATATGAAGAATATAACTTTTGCATTAATTGCAGCCATAACGTTTTTGGCATCGTGCTCGGGGAATGGCGACAAACCAGCCGCAACAGAGACCACCGAACCCGAAATTCAGAAGAAAGACACCCTGATTGCAATACAGGACTGCCAGCACAAAATGCCGACATACATTTTTGCAGGTCAGAACGACAAACTTTTACATGAGATTTTGCCGGATGACTACATCGACAACTCGATAAATGTGTTTTTGCTGGAACGTGGCGACAAGAATATTCTCTTTGATGCAGGACTTGGCACATCGCAAAACGGCCATATGCTCGAAAAACTGGACTCTATAGGTCTTCAGCCTGACGATATATCCGACATTTGCATAACCCATTGCCATGGCGACCATATTGGTGGACTTCTTACTGCCGACGGCGAGGCTGTTTTCAAAAATGCCAAGCTGCACTTTTCCGACTTGGAATTGGAAGTTTGGACTGTAGGTGTATTAAAAGACAGCGAAACGGTTGACAACATGCTTAAGGCATACGATGGCAGATACGAAACGTTTCATGCCGGCGACACAATTATCGATGGAATTGTAACCATTGCGGCTTACGGACATACGCCAGGTCATACCATGTACGACATTGGCGAAACGCTGATTGCCGGTGACATCATGCACGCGATTGACCTGCAAATCGAGCATCCGGAATTTTCCGCCATATACGACTTTAGTCCGCTCGAAGCCAGAGAAACACGAATTTCGGTATTAGAAACAGCACGCAAAAACCACAAGCCAATGGCAGGAATGCACTTCCCCGCCCCTCACATCATAAAGTTATAGCACATGGACAAGAACGAAAAACAGCAGAAATACGAAACCCTTATCGAGCAGGTAAAGGCATTTTCCGAATCGGAACGCGACGAAATCGCACTTATGGCCAATGTGGCGGCAATCGTACACGAAGCCTTCCATTTCTGGTGGACTGGCTTTTACCGCGTTGCAGGGCAAGAACTTGTGCTTGGTCCATTTCAAGGGCCAGTGGCTTGTACGAGGATAAAATTCGGTCGTGGTGTGTGCGGAACAGCATGGAAGGAAAAACGTACGATTGTTGTCGAGGATGTCGAGCAATTTCCCGGACACATTGCCTGCAGCAGTGCATCGCGAAGCGAAATCGTAGTGCCTATTTTCCGCGATGGCGAAGTTGTCGCCGAACTCGACATCGACAGCGAGAAACTTGCCACCTTCGACGAGATTGACAAACTGTACCTGGAAAAGATTGTGGAGAACTTACGGCTAACAGCATAAAAAAACTAAAATTGCGTGCTATATATAAATGTTAATAACATGAGGAAATACATTTACTATGATTTACAATAAATCCAAGTAAAACCCGTTAATAGTTATAGTATTATTTATGAGAATTTATTTCAAAGCATAAAACGCACAAGAAGAGTCAATTTAATTAAGGATCAACAAATTAATGATATTATGAGTAGATTATTCTTGTTAATGTTGACAATTATTCCCGTTTTTGCGTATTCGCAGAAAAACGAGATTCTATTGCCGTCGGGTTTAGTGATTGCTCCAGCTGACGAAAATGGGATATTCACATGGGAGGAAGCAAAGAAGAAATGCGAATCCAAAGGTGCAGGCTGGGCTTTACCGACAAAAGAAGAACTAACTGTGATGTACGAAAACAAGGAAGTGATAACCAACATAACCAGTAGTTGGTACTGGAGTCTCTCGCAAGACGAATCATGTCATTACAACGACTTCTTGCCAAACAGCGGCTACGCCTGGAACATGATGTTCGACAATGGAATATTAGTTTCCAATTTGAAAACATATAAGATCAAAGCACGCTGTGTAAAACATAAATAGATGGCATCATACGACAATAAGATTATCGTATTGTTAATGTAGCGACGCAAAGCATTGCGGCGCTACATATTTTTACGGAAATCTGACAGAAAAACGACGATAAAAATCATCCACCGCCCATAGTTTTGCAAAAATCAAAATTATCTGTTATAAAAAACTATAAATTTACCACAATAAACTAACAAAATTATTTCATAAAATACAAAATATTTTAACATTTATGATTACTTAAAATTTTCTCGTTTTTTCTTGGTTACATAAAATTTAACATTTAATATTGCATCGAACATTTAATGGAGTTTGTATTATGAACACATACATATATACATACAATTCTCTGCATGGCGGATAGGTTTGCCCTCGCTATATTTATATATAGATATATGAGGGCAAAATATGAGGGTCTTGTATTTTCGAATATAGAAAATGCATAAAGGTACTGCTGCCGATTATGGGATAGGCTGCAGCGTAAAAAGAATCCCAGACAATTAATAAATAACAAATTAAAAAAAAAAAAAATGAACAAATTATTTTTATTGCCAGTAATATTCATGGCACTTATGTATATATGCACATCTTGTAATAAAAATATTGAAAGTGCTAATGATGGAAATATTATTAAAGAAAAAGCTGCACCAATGATACAAAATGAAGAAGCCATACCTGGTATTCGCATACTTTGTTGTGACATTGCAAGAAGAAAATATGATTGTATATACGGAGGAGGACTATGCAATTGTGAATGGTTTTCAAATTGCAATGGAAATGCAGCATTACTTGACACCTATTTATACGAAAAAAATTCTAAAATGATAATTAGTAGTTCAGATAATTTTGGAGGTGAAGTTAAGGACATTTTGTTTATTGACGAAGATTTGCCTATGCCTAAAGAATTTGCAGAAGAAATGGGATATAATGAAATAATTGTACTAAAAGGCGAATATAAAACAGTAAAACTGAATAAGGGCAGCGAAAGAACCAATGTTCTTGTAAATGTTAAGTTAATTAAATAATAAATAATAAGGGGAGATTTCTCCCCTTATAATAATATAATATAAAATGAATAAATATATACTTTTTGCAATCGGAGTCATATTCCTATCATCATGTACTTTTTACGGAATTACAAACGATTATGACAAACTTACAGAAAAAGAACGACAACGAATCTATAAACTAGATAAGTTTAATGAAATTGACACGGGAAACATTTATGAACTGAATGCCGAATTACTAAAAAAAGAACTAGAGAAATATTCCAAATCCATTGTCTATGTATTCACAAACGGATGCAGTTCTTCATATTGCAAGCCATTATCATATTATAAAACATATGCCGAAAGTCATGACTATAAATTGTTTTTTGTAATGACTGGCTATGCCAATCTATATAAGACACTAGCACAGGATACTAGTTTGGTATTTTTTTCAATCGACACAAATTACTATAAAGAAAAAAAAAGATCAAAATATACAATATACTTTGAAAACGAACTTATGGATTTGCCTATCAAGACAAAGCGCAAAGAATTCCTTGGAAGCATTTTCTTTTTCGAAAACGGGAAATTCGTAAAAGTATATAGGGAGCTAGCCGATGAATAATTCGCATGCTTTGCATACAACAGAGACATACACACGCACATAAATATGCAAATGATTGGCCAATATATCGCTATCCTTATTCGTCTTCGGTATATGAATGGGACTTTGATCGAGACAGCGTTATAGAACATTATTTTATATCTGCAATAGCCGACAGTATAATGCCGCTCCCAAGTCCAGCAGAATATGGACATGAGCTCCCATGCCGCTACGGGGAGGTTAAATACGACGAATGCAATCAAGTATATGTGAGTCCAATATTTTTCAATGGTAAAATATATGGAGAATGGAAACGCGGGCTAATATTTGCAGACAAAAACTTCCAATATTTAGGAGAAATGTTCGAGCCAAAATACTGGATGCTAGTATCCAATAAGGACAAACTGCTCAACGTACAAAGGAATACGGCATCGACCATTACTATAACTTACCTTAAACTAGTCAAGACAAATCGCGACTACAATACGTATATTGATTCCTGCAGAAATGTCTTACAAACTATGAGACAGGAAATTGAGGATAGAAAGAATGCTTTGATAA
>JAEEGG010014408.1_pt1 | contig 16744 bp, 13 predicted proteins | sample 9134161 | NCBI WGS metagenome assembly JAEEGG01 (sample SAMN16246543, study PRJNA631951) | gut metagenome | biome: gut microbiome; feature: rumen; material: CR-attached | host: Bos | place: Iran: Karaj | collected 2018-10 | reverse complement strand
CGATGATTCCGTGCGAGAAGGATTTCAAGAATGGGTCGGTGATTTGTTAGGTTTAACGTAAACGAAAACAGAAAACATAAACTGTAGGGACGTGGCGTGCTGCGTCCGCGAAAGATAATTGACGGGGACGTGAGTTCCCGTTTTTTTGTTTAACAAAGAAGGTGTAACATATTCGCTGTTCATTCAAAAAAACATTTTCATTTCACGGTCAACATACCTATCTTTGACCTATTGTTAAACGCATAAAACATAAAGGGAAAAACACATAGGAAAATAAACCATTAATTTATAGAATTATACCATTATTCTCAAATCCGAAAAGTCTGGTAAATTTTAACGACACGAGAATAAGCAATGGATGTGATTCGCGCTTTTGGCGCGAGTCGTTTCGTGCTTATTAGTGTCACAGGTTTACCAGAGCCTTCGGGTTTTAATAGGCAATAACAAACGAAAACGACGAGCGCTTTTTTTATGGAAAATCAGCAAGAAATACACATTGGCAGCATAATAAAGGCAGAACTTGACCGACAAGGCCGCAAACCGCAGTGGTTTGCTACACAACTTAACTTTGAACGGACCAACATCTATAACATTTTTCGCCGCAAAAGTATCGATACCGCATTGCTTCTGCGTATAAGTCAAATTCTGCAATTCGATTTCTTCTCTTTTTACTCAAAGCAAGTTTCCTATGTTGGAAATTATTCAACAAACAGTTGAAATAATTTCTGCATTCTGTTGAAGTATTGTTACACGAATAACGCGTGGAAGTGATTGATAGATAGTAATTTTGAAAAAAGGCGTTTTTAAACTTAAGCATATGGACACAAAAGAAGAAAAACAAGAACAAGGATTTGTGTATGTACTGACAAATCCTTGTATGCCAGGTCTTGTCAAAATAGGAATGACAAAGCGTAACGAAATGAAGGAAAGATTGAGAGAACTTTATACAACAGGAGTACCGTTACCGTTTGAATGTGAATTTGCTTGTCGTGTAAATGAATCGGATTGCGGTATAATTGAGAATGCCCTGCACGAAGCATTTAAACCGCAGAGAATTAATGATAGTCGGGAATTTTTTAGCATAGCGCCTGAACAAGCAAAGGCTATTCTTAAACTTTTTCATCACGAAGATGCAACAGTTGAGGTTTCGCAAGAAATAGAAACTAATCTGACAACAGAAGATAAATCCGCAAGAGAAAAATCGATGAGCAAAAGGCCACCAATCAATTTCTTTGATATGGGTTTAAAAAAAGACGATGTTCTTGTTTTCAAGTCGGACAATAGTAAAACGTGTTCGATAGTAGACCAAAAACACGTATTATACAAAAGTGTAATAACAACACTTACACCAATTACGACAAAACTTCTGGAACGGGATTACAACGTTCAGCCCACACCTTATTGGAAAACTAAAGATGGACGCGACCTTATCGATTTATATAATGAGACTTATCCTAAAGAAGAAATGAAATGATTTTTAGTTAATTATCTGTTATCCATTAAAATAATACAATTATGACACAACAATTTGTTACAAGCAAGATTTTTAGAATTGCAACAGCAATCTGCGCATTGTTTATTATCGCAAAATCCGCATCTGCCCAACAACTATCAACTTACGAGCAAAAACGATATAATTTGGCCAAAGAAACCATCAACAAAATGGGAGACCAATTAGGATATGAAAAAGATGGCTTTCTTGCATTAGTCGCATTGAACATAGCTGGGGAAACAATGGCAAATGGCGATTTTAAAAGTAAGTTGGAAGAAATGTATTATATAGAGGAATTAATAACATTGGCAGGCACAGGTTCTTCATCTTTTTATGGCGATGACATTGCTCGGAATCTCACTTATAGTTATAGGCTGAAAGACGTATATTATTCGTGGAAAGAGCAACGCAAAGCCATAGACAAAACTCGTACACAAGCGGATATTGACCGAGAATACAAAATCAAGCCTACGACAGGAACCATTGACCAAATGATTTCCCTTGTGAGAATTGAATTTGGGAAATGGGCTAAACGCGGTATATACGAAAAAACTGTTGATTATCAAAACAGATTGAACACTTATGGTATTGCAAAGTTTGACAGTATTTGTAATGTTATTATTGGAAAAGATTTATGGCGTACATCGCCAGCCTATAAAGTTATTGAAGAACATTACGACCCCGATAAAGAGCAATACCTTGCCACTCTTGCTTATGGTGATGATTCATATAAAGGAAAGATTTCGCTTACTTGCGAAATATCACCAGACAAAGCTCCTTACTATAGGATAGGTGATGTTACTAAAATGCGTGTAGATGGGAAGTGGCTTGTACCGACCACTTCTGAAGGTGTTAGATATAATCGAGATGGACATATCGATGTCTATATGAAGACGACATTTACAACCAATGCCGCAACTATTCCGTTACGTATATGCTTCAAAGATATCAAATTTGGATACAGCGAAATCAGTGACGAATTAAAAAATCATTGTTTCTCAAATGAGGAATATGATGCCAATTTACAAGCCAAATACGACAATTTGTACACCCAGAAAGAAGAACTGAAAGAGAAACTAAAACATATTAAATCTATTTCATTTTCTGATGATTGGAGAGGGGAATTTCTGGATTGGTTTGAACATTTTATAAAATATGAAACACCACATTCATATGGTCTTTCCTGTTCTTATATCATAAACTTTCTAAATGAAGATTATAATGAATCCAAGCAAACATTTAAAAAATCAAATGATGCTTATGAGAAAGAACTTCATAACATATCAGAAATACTAAATTCAGCCGAAGACGAATGTTACAATCGCGAGACGACCAAATTCCTGACTAACATTGGCTATAAAAAAGAATTCCCTATAATTAAAAAAGTGTCTTTTTCTAAAAAAGATGGTAACCAAATAATATTTGATGTACCTAAAACAGGAGAAGTTCAAGGTCTTTTTTATCGTGCTACAATGAAAAAATCTAATGGGAGACCTTACAATGGGGCCGAAACAAAACACATATTTGGTACAGATGATGGGAAATTGGTATTATATCGTAGAACTAATAATAACATATTGTTAATTATCAATCTACACGAAATATACACTTTGTCACCAAAAGTTCAACAGCAACTTAAAAAACACGGGATATTAGAAGATAACCATTACTATTATAAGGACAAAGTAAAAATCCGCACAAACAAGGGTGGTAGTATTAACGAAACTACTATAATGCTGAATTGAAAAATCGAATTAAATATTTGATTATGCAGTAGGGGCGGAATGTTTTTTCGCCCCTACTTGTTTTTAATTAGATAAAAAGTAATATGCAGTTTTTGCATAATAAGCGAATTCAAAAGAAAAACCTACTTTTGCCAAATAACTTTAAAACATCGTGTTTAAAACATAAAAATATGCGCGATTTATTCATTTACAATACTTTGGCGAGGACAAAACAACCGTTCAAGCCGATAAACGAGGGCAGGGTTGGAATGTACGTCTGCGGGCCAACGGTTTATGGCGATGCCCACCTGGGGCACGCTCGGCCTGCCATAACGTTCGATATTCTCTATCGCTATCTGTTGCATTTGGGCTACAAGGTGCGCTACGTGCGCAACATTACCGATGTGGGCCACCTTGAGCACGATGCCGACGATGGCGAGGACAAAATCGCAAAGAAAGCCCGTCTGGAGCAACTTGAGCCGATGGAGGTTGCGCAATATTACACCCTGCGCTACCACGAGGCGATGAACAAACTCAACGTTCTGCCGCCAACCATCGAGCCGCGCGCGTCGGGGCACATTATCGAGCAGATTGAGTTTGTGAAGAAGATTCTCGAAAACGGATTCGCCTACGAGAGCAACGGCTCAATATACTTTGATATTGAGGCATATAGCAAGAAATTCAAATACGGCAAACTCTCGGGGCGCAATGTCGAGGAGATGCTAGAGACCACCCGCGCCCTTGACGGTCAGGATGAGAAGCGCCGCACCTGCGATTTCGCCCTTTGGAAACGCGCTCAACCCGAGCACATTATGCGCTGGCCTTCGCCTTGGAGCGACGGTTTCCCTGGCTGGCATATCGAGTGCTCGGCAATGGGCTGCAAGTATCTGGGCGAAGAATTTGATATTCACGGTGGCGGTATGGACCTGATTTTCCCGCATCACGAAAGTGAGATTGCGCAGTCGGCGGCCGCTCTGGGCCACGATTCGGTCCACTACTGGATGCACAACAATATGATTACCATCAACGGACAGAAGATGGGCAAGTCGCTTGGCAACTTTATCACGCTCGGCGAGTTCTTCAGCGGCAGCCACAAAGACAAAGACGGCAACGAGATGCTCGACAAGGCTTATTCGCCAATGACCATTCGTTTCTTTATTCTTCAGGCGCACTACCGCTCAACGGTCGATTTCTCGAACGAGGCTCTGCAAGCGTCGGAGAAAGGTTTGGCAAAGATTGTGGAGACCTACAACCGACTGATGAAACTGCGTGCGTCGGACAAGACCACCGTTGATGTGGCGGGCTTGCGCGAGCGCTGCGAGGAGGCAATGTGCGACGATTTGAATACGCCAATCGTTATCTCGCACTTGTTCGAGGCTGCAAAGGCTGTGAACACCGTTGCCGACGGCAAGGGCACCATCAGTCAGGCCGACCTTGACGAGTTGCAAAGCGTGTTCCGCACGTTTGTTTGCGACATTCTCGGTCTGCAGGTTGAGGAGCAGAGCAGCGGCAGCAGCGAGTCATACCGCAAGGCCGTCGACCTTTTGCTGTCAATCCGCCAACAGGCCAAGCAGAACAAGGACTGGGCCACAAGCGACCGCATCCGCAACGAGTTGGCCGCCATCGGGTTCAATGTGAAAGACACAAAAGACGGCTTTGAGTGGGAACTGGCGAAATAGGATTGTATCGCCATGATTTTGCAGCATCTGACACTTACCAACTTCAAGAATTATCAGTCGCTCGACGCTGATTTTTCGCCGCGCATCAACTGCATAACTGGCGATAACGGCGAGGGCAAGACCAATATTCTTGACGCCATATATTATTTGTCGTTCTGCAAAAGTTTCTTCACGGGCATCGATTCGCAAAACATCCGCCACGGCGAGCAGTTCTTCATTGTTCAGGGCCAGTACGATTCCGACGGGCAGCCAGAGGAGATTTACTGCGGTTTCGAGCCAGGCAAGCGCAAACGGTTCAAGCGCAACAAGAAGGAGTACGACCGCTTTGCCGACCATATCGGCCTGATACCATTAGTTATGGTGTCGCCAACCGACATCAATCTTATTATAGGTGGCAGCGACGACCGCCGCAAGTTCATGAACGGCATAATTTCGCAGTTTGATAGAGAATATCTTCTTAAATATCAAGAATATACTCGGATTCTCGCACAGCGAAACCATCTGTTGAAGGAGACGCCGCAGACATGGCAGATTGACGACAGCATTTTGCAGATTTACGATAGTCAACTGTCGGAGGCGGGGCAGTATATCTATCAGAAACGCAAGGAGTTTGTGGCTGGAATTGAGCCGATTTTTCAAAAATATTTCGAAGCCATATCGCGCGGAAAAGAGAAAGTGTCGCTCGAATACCAAACCACTCTCGACGAGAAGTCGCTGGAGCAGCAACTCACCGAGAACCGCGCCATCGACATGGCAACGCGCTACACCAATTTCGGCGTTCACAAAGATGACCTCGAATTCGGCATGAGCGGCATGGCAATCAAGCGGTTAGGCTCGCAAGGACAGCAGAAAACCTATCTTGTGGCCATGAAACTCGCGCAGTTTGAGTACATCGACGGCCTTTGCGGGCGCAAACCCATCCTGCTGCTTGACGATATTTTCGACAAACTCGACCAAAGCCGCGTGGAGCAGATAGTCAACATTGTGTCGCAGAATAATTTCGGCCAGATTTTCATCACCGACACAAGCACACAACGCATCGACAGCATTCTGCAGAAATTCGGCAGCGACCACTATCATTATAATCTGAACAACAACCAATTAACTCTGATGCGATGAAAAAACAGAACACAGAGACAATAGGCTCGCTCATCCCGCTTTGGATTGAGGAGATGAAACTTAAAGGCAAACTCAGCGAGACACGTGTGATTGCGGCTTGGGATAAGGTTGTGGGTAGTTTTATTGCGTCGAAAACCCGCGAAATCAGCATTAAAGACAGCAAATTGGTTGTGCGGCTCGACTCGTCGGTGGTTCGCAATGAGTTGGCGCATGCAAAACCAATGCTCATTGCGCGTCTCAATGCTGAGGCAGGCGGCGATATAATCGATGATATATTATTATGGTAAAAAACGCGCCGGAAAAACTATTTTTAAATAAATATGAACATTTTTTTTGCAAAAAAGAGCCTATAGGGTTGCATATAAACGATTTTTATTATTTTTGGCTTTCGTTTAAACGGTGGCAAGTGTTGGCTTGACACCAAAAACAGAGATAGCACATATTAAGAAACTTAAATTAAGTGATTGTTCAATTATGAAAAAGGTAAACGTTTGTATTTTAGCGTCTTGTGCCTTAGTTTTAACCGCTTGCGGTGGCATGAGCAAAATGGCAAAAATGGCAAATCAGGTACAATGGGATGTTACTCCGAAAGTGCTTGAAATGCATGGTGACAGTGTTGAAGTGGAAATCAAAGTGACTTTCCCTCCAAAGTATTTCCAGAAAGCAGCCACATTGGAGCTGACTCCGGTACTGAAATTTGAAGGCGGTGAGAAGGCTTTCACAGCCAAAGCCGTACAGGGTGAATCAGTTCAGGACAACAATGAGGTTTGCTCATTCGCTAATGGCGGAACTTTCTCCACCAAGTCAAAAATTCCTTTCGAAGAGGCTATGCGCAGTTCTCAACTGATTGCACGTGTTAAGGCTTCTATGAAGGGTAAATCAATTGATCTGCCAGAGCAGAAGATTGCTGACGGTGTTATGTCAACCGCTCTCTTGCTCGACTACAAGGCTCTTACAATTGGTGCAGCCGACAAGTTCCAACGCGTAACCAACGACTCGAAAGGTGCTACCTTGTTCTTCGTTATCAACAAGGCCGACATCCAGAACAAAGAGTTGAAGAAAGACGAAGTTGAGGCTTTGAAGAAATTCTTGGCTGATGCCGCTACCAACGAGCGCATCGAGGTTAAGGGTGTTGAGATTGCAGCATTTGCATCGCCTGATGGTGAAGAGTCGCTCAACGACAAACTGGCTGCCAACCGTATGAAGAATTCTGATTCTTTCTTCAAGAAAGAGTTGAAGAAAGCCAAACTGACAGCTGATGCTTCTGTTTACAAAACGACATCTTTGGCTGAGGACTGGGACGGCTTCAAATCTTTGATGCAAGAGTCTGACATTCAGGATAAGGAACTTATCCTCCGCGTTCTTTCAATGTACTCTGATCCAGTTGTTCGCGAGAAAGAAATCAAGAATATCTCTGCAGCTTACGAGGAAATCGCTGACAAGATTCTTCCGCAACTGCGTCGTTCGAAATTGTCTGTAAACATCGCAGTTATCGGTCACTCTGACGAGGAACTGAAAGCAATGGTTGCTGCAAACGACGAGAAACTTACTATTGAGGAAATGTTGTATACCGCTACTCTGACTGAGGATAACAACGAGAAACTTTCTATCTATCAGAAAGCTGCTGACAAATTCCCAGAGGATTGGAGAGCAATCAACAATGTTGGTCACATCAACTACAAGTTGGGTAAGGTTGCCGAGGCTAAAGCCGCTTTCGAGAAGGCTAAAGGCATCGACGCTTCGAACACAGTTGTTCTGAACAACCTTGGCGCTTGCGCACTTGCCGATGGCGATGTTGCTGGTGCTAAAGAGTTCTTCACTGCTGCTGCTGGTGCAGGTGATGAGGTTAGCTACAACCAGGCAATCATCCTCACCAAGAAGGGTGACTATGAGAACGCTTTGAATATGTATCAGAGCAGCAAGTTCAACTCATTCAACTGGGCTCTCTGCAAATACCTGAACTACTTCAAAACTAAGAATGCCGATGTATTCGACGCAACTCTTGGTATCTTGAACAAGATTGAGGATCAGGACAACGCAAAAATCTCTTACCTGAAGGCTGTCATTGGTGCACGCAAACAGGATAAGGACCTTCTGATCAACAGTTTGAAGGTTGCAGTTGAGAAAGACTCTAAACTTGGCGCATACGCTGCAAAAGATATCGAGTTTGCTCAATATGCACAGGAAGCAGATTTCCAAAGCATTGCTAAATAAGTATTAATTAAATACCAAGAAAGAGGCTTGTTCTTTTGAGCAAGCCTCTTTTGTTTTATAAGATTTTTTAAAGTAGTTGCACTATTTTCAACAAAATTGCCACCTTTGCCGCTGAGCAGCAGACAGATGTTGGTTGCTGTAAACGAAAGAAAAACAAGGAAATGCAAAAAATAATCAACTCACATTGCCATATTTATCCGGCAAGTATTGCCGCCAAAGCGGTTGAGGGGATAAAGAATTTCTACAGCCTCAACATGTCGCTCGACGGAACCACCGAGGGCCTCATTGCCGACGGCAAAAAAGTTGGGGTGGTGCATTATCTGGTGCACTCGGTGGCCACAAAGCCCAGTCAGGTGCGGTCAATCAACGAGTTTATCAGTGGCGAGGTGAAGGCTCATCCCGGAGTGTTCACGGGGTTCGGCACTCTCCATCCCGACAGCACCGACCTTGAGGGTGATTTCCGCCATCTGCTTGAGCAGGGGCTAAAAGGAGTTAAACTGCATCCTGATTTTCAGCGGTTTGCTCTCGATAGCGAGTTGGCATTTGCCATTGGCCGTGTCATCAGCAAAAGTCCGGTTCCGCTGCTCATCCATTGCGGCGACTATCGCTACAACTATTCAAACCCGCAGCAGTTGAAGGCGTTCCTGGCCGAGTTTCCGAATCTGACGGTCATCGGGGCGCATTTTGCAGGCTGGAGCGTATGGAAGCAGGCGGCTGAGGTGCTTGCCGGCACGCCGAATCTCTATGTCGATTGCTCGTCGAGCCTCTACAGGATCACATCGCGGCAAGCGGCCGATTTGGTTCACGCCTATGGCGCCGATAGGGTTCTTTGGGGGACCGATTACCCCATGTGGGAGAGCGAAAAGGAGATGGAGATGTTCCGCAACATTGGGCTTACTCCCGACGAGAAGGAACTTATTCTTTGCCGCAATGCCGCCAAACTATTGCAGATAAACCTCGACGATTGATTGAAATAAATTGAGAATCTGTTCGTTAAAATGATATATAACCTTAAAAATAACTTATTATGAACCGTTTAGCCAAATTATTCAGCATCATGTTTGTGTCGGTTGCCTTGGCTTCCTACACATCGTGCGACACCGATTTTTTCAATGATGACCCTGATGACAACAATTCTGAGGTGCCAGCAGAGCCAGAAACACCGACGAACTCGGGCGAAAACAACGAGTCGGCCGCCAGCAAATATTTCACCCAGAGCCAGTTGGAGCAGGCTACAACCACAGCCGGTGCTGATTATTTGACTGCCGAGGAGAAGTTGGTTGTTTATTACTGCAATCTGGCCCGTCTCGACGGTAAAGCCTTTGTTGAGGCCTTCCTGAGCGACTTGAAAACATCGCAGGACAGTTATGAGAAATCGCTCGTTGACACGCTCCTGAAAGTGAAGGATTTTCCGATGCTTGTCCCGAACAAGAAACTGTCGGAAGCCGCTGAATATCATGCAAATGATATTGGCAAGGCAGGACTTGTGCAGCACGAGTCGACCGACGGCACAAAAACTTTCGACCGAATCAAGAAATACTATCAGGGCGGCTATATGGCTGAAAACATATCGTGCGGCTACAGCGATGCGTTAAGCATTGTCCGTCAGTTGCTTGTGGACAAGGGTGTGGAGTCGCTCGGCCACCGCAAGAACATTCTCGGCAACAATTACTGCCGCATTGGTGTCGCCATCCGCGAGCATGCCAAATACCGCCATTGCTGTGTGCAGGATTTTTCAGACTCACGCGGCGATTGACTTAAAAAAATGAGTTCATTTGTAATCCGAAAAATCGATTTGAAATGCATGTTATAGAAAAGAAAGCAGAATTTGCTGAATATCTGGCACACTGCCGCGCCAGCAACAAAACTGTGGGCTTTGTGCCAACCATGGGAGCCCTTCACGAGGGGCATCTGTCGCTTGTCAAACGCTCGGTTGAGGAGTGCGACGTTACGGTAGTGAGCGTGTTTGTGAACCCAACCCAGTTCAACGATAAGAACGACCTTTTGAATTATCCGCGCTGCGTTGAAAAGGACTGCAAACTGCTCGAAAGTGTGGGCTGCAATGCCGTTTTCACACCGTCGGTTGAGGAGATGTATCCTGAGCCCGACACCCGCGTGTTCAGTTTCGGCACACTCGACAAGGTGATGGAAGGCGAGCACCGCCCGGGCCATTTCAACGGAGTGGCGCAGGTTGTCAGCAAACTCTTCGATATTGTCAAACCCGACAAGGCATATTTCGGACTGAAAGATTTTCAGCAAGTTGCAATAATCAAGGCAATGGTGAAGCAACTTGGTTTGAAAGTTCAGATTGTGCCGTGCCCCATTGTCCGCGAGGCCGACGGCTTGGCCAAAAGTTCGCGCAACATGCTGCTCGAACCCGAATATCGGGCAGTTGCACCAACCATTCATAAGACTCTCTATGAGGCAACAACAATGAAGAACGATTTGCGCCCCGACCAGTTGTGCGAGTGGATTACCAAAACCATCGACGCAACGGGGCTGCTCAAAACAGAGTATGTGCAAATTGTTAATTTCGAAACGCTTATGCCTATCGACAGTTTTGGCAATGAGAAAGCCATTGCTTGCATTGCCGTTTGGGCTGGTAAGGTTCGCCTTATCGATAATATTGAGTTTTAGACCTATTCGGCCACAACTTCAACTTTCTCGTTCGGCCAGACGTACCACAGGTAGCCGCGCACCTTTTTGTTGGTGAGTTGCCGCAGTGCGTCGGCATAGACGCTCACCTGTTGGTTGTATTCCGGATTGTGGTTGCGTGTGAACTTGTAGTCGATGACAATCACCTCGGAGTCTGATTCCAGAATGCGGTCGGGGCGTTTTATATCGCCGTTAACCAGAATCGACTGCTCGGTTAGCGTTTGCCATTTCGGGCTGAACCAGTCGGGTTGGCGGGCAATGAATTTCCGCACCTTGCTGATGTATTCCGGTGCCTCTTCGGCCGCTATAAAGCCCTCGTTCACAACCGTCGACACAGCATCTTCCACATCGTCAGGAGTGATTATGTACTCGAAAATATGGTGGTAGAGGCTGCCGAGATTGATTTTCTTTTCGCGGTCGAAATCCACGCTGCTGAAATAGTCGTCGGAGTGGCAGACAATGCTTATCTTGCTCTCAGTGGGCGCTTTTGCGGGCTGGCTGAGTTTGCATACGGTTTCTTTTCTCTTTTCTGGCACGTAAGGTTCGGGCTGGCCCATGGTTATGCGGGTGCCGTCGTCGCTGCACACAATGCCTGCCTCGGCAGCCTCGGGTTTCCCAGCATAGGCGGCAATCATTGTTGGGAGGATTAAATCGTCTTTGAGGGTGCTGCTGTTTTTCGGCGGTGTCATTGTGCAGATGCGCATATCGCGCGAAGCCCGCGTCAGAGCCACATAGAGGATGTTGAGGTTGTCGATGTGGCGCATGAAATGCTCGTTGTAATACTCCTTGCTGAAACATGTTCCCGCAGCGGATTGAGTGTAGGGGATGGGGAACGATAGCGATGAATAGTCGCTGAACGGCTCCTCATCGGTTTTGCACCAAATGATGTCGCTGTTGCTGTTGCTCCAACTGTAGAACGGAATTATAACAGCCTTAAATTCAAGACCTTTCGATTTGTGGATTGATAATATCTGTATGGCGTTCTGGTCTTCGTTCATGGAGATGGCCTGCGTGCAGCCCATCTCGTTCCACCACTCGATAAACAGTTGGAGGTTGGAGCCGTTGCGCTCGTTGAATGTTTGCACGCGGTCCTCGAATTCGTTGAGGAACGGAACATCGGCGGGATTGTTCTGGCCAAGCAGAATGCGGTTCAGGCGGCTGCATAATTGGACAATGTCAAGTTGCATATAACTTGTCCTCAGTTTCTTGAACTCTTCGGGCAGCATGTTCCAAACCACTTCGGCACCGCCTTCCCGTGGCAATTTCTGAATGGCTTCTGAGGCGGCTTCAAGGCTCTGCGATATTGCAAAATAGAGCCAGATGAGTTGTCCTTGAGCGAAGGTGTCGTCGGGAGCAACAAGGAACTGCACGGCGGCCACCAGCAGCCTAACAGCCTGATTGTTGCCAAGTTTCACCGACTCGTTCGACACAAACCTGTAGCGCTCGGCTTTTTCGGGCATAGCATTCTGAGCCTCTGCCAGATAGGAGGCAACTTGGCTTCCGAGTTTGTTGCTGCGCACCAGAATGGCAATGTTGCCGGGCTCGTAGCCGAGTTCGGCCAGTTCGTCGAGTTGGGCAATAACCCATTGACAGGCAAGTTCTGTGTATTCTTCGGCTTTTCCTTCAATGCTCTCAACCGACACGTAGCCGCCCGTTCCAATGTTTTTCTCCGGCACATTCTGAGCAACTTCTCCATAGGTACGCTCGAAAATCTCGCCGAAACTTTTGTCGTATTCGCCGGCAGCCGTAAGTTCCTCAATCTCATGGCTCAGCATGTCGTAGATGGAGTTGAAGCACCAGTTGTTGAATTTGACGATGTTCTCGCAGCTGCGCCAGTTGCATCCAAGAGTCTCCATCTTGGTGCTGCCATTGAACTGTTGCTCAATAGTGTTGTCGAGCAGGTTCCAGTCGCCGCCGCGCCAACGGTAGATGGCCTGTTTTACATCGCCCACAATCAGCGATTTATGATTTGCATCGGTGCTGTTTTTTATGAGCGGCAGGAAGTTGTTCCAGTTCAGAGTCGATGTGTCTTGAAACTCATCGATCATGAAATGCTGGAGCGTGTAGCCGAATTTCTCGTAGATGAACGGGGTGTCGCTCTCATCAATCATGCCTTTCAATAGTGGCATCGACGATTGCAGCAGAAAGAGGTTCTGCTCCTCGCAGATTTCTTTTTGCAGTTCATCAATTTTGTAGGCAAGCGCATATTTGTCGATGTGCTTGAGCACCACCTCCGCCGAGCAGAACTGCCTGTAGCGGCTGCCCGTCAGCATAGTGCATATATCGTTGAGAATCTGCATCAAATCGCCGTCGGCGCAGGCAATGATGCTGTTCTTCAAGGGCGAAGTTTTGGTGTACCATTTATCAACATCGCTGCAGGCTTCAATCATGGTTTTCGTGGGTTCCTTTATATCGTTTGTCGATGCCTGGGCGTATAATCCGAATCGCAGTGCAAAACTACGGTTTCCGCCACTGAAGTCGGTAGGATTCAGGCCGGCCCGGCTAATCATATCGACACCTTTTGCCCCCAAAGCATTCAGTTCGCTGATGAAATCCTTCTTTATTTTTGCCAGCATTTTGCCGCAATCCGAAATCTTTTTGGAGTCTTCGTTCTGATTGTCAGTCATATTGATGTGCTCGAAAGCCTTATCGGCAAAGCCCACAATGTCGTCGCTGAATTTCCACCGGTTTCCTTTGCTGAATTTTTCATCCACCAACTGCATAATCCATTTCGATTCCTCGCTTTGAGCGTCGAAATTGTCGATCAGGCGGCTGACAGCCAACTCGAGCACTGATTTGGTGTCGAGTTCGAGAGTAAAGTTGCTGTCAAGTTGTAGTTCGTATGCTATCGATTTTATAACCTGCTGAAAAAAACTGTCTATTGTACTGATTTTGAAATAACTGTACTGATTGAGCATTAGGTTGAGCAGGTTTTTTGCCTTTTCTTTCAACTGGCTGGCCGTGTAGTTGTGTTCTTTGCATAGTTCCTCCTCATAGCCAGTTTCTTCGCCTTTCGAAATCTTATGGATGGCGCTCAGGATGCGCTGTTTCATCTCCGAAGTGGCTTTGTTTGTGAAAGTTACGGCCAGAATGCTCTTGAAACTGATGTGCGGATCGAAAACCAGTTTCAGATACTCGCCTGTCAGTTTGTAGGTCTTTCCAGAGCCTGCAGATGCCTTGCAGATAATAAGATTTTCCATATCAGCACGTTACAATTTTAAATACCATTTCGCGCAGCAGGTCGGCATCGTCAATCGGCGGAGCGTCGATGCCTTTTGCGTAGGCGTCGTACTCGCGCAGAATGCTGATCACCGTTGCGCACTGAGTCAGTGAGTAGTTTCGGGCTGCCGTCTGATAATCTTTCACAAAATAGGGGCTGACTTTCAGCGCCGAAGCCAGTTCGCCGTTCGATGCATTGCGCATGCTGTGGGTGAGCATCACCTTGGTGAAAAAGCCGTAGAGCACTGCAATGTCAGGGATTATGCTGTGTTTTGCCGTGGCGCCCAAGTGCTTCGAAATCAGCGCAGAGCGATAAGCATCGCGTGAGCCGATTGCATTTTGCAACTCAAACGGATTGAAATCCTTGCTGATGCCCACATTCTTCTCAATGTCGGCCTCCGTAATCTTGTTGCCCGCCCCGACGGCAGTTTTCAGTTTCTCGAGTTCCATCACAATTGCCGACAGTTTGGTGCCCATGCAGGCAGCCATGACTTCGGCTGCTTTTGGCTCGATGGTTATTCCGCGCGCTTTCAGGTAGTTGATAATCCATGGCCCAACCTGATTGTCGTACAGAGGTTTCGATTCGTAAAGCACATGCTCCTTCTCCAGCGTTTTTGCAAGACGTTTGCGGCTGTCGAGTTTCTTGCCCTTGTAGTTGATAACCAGAATGGTTGATTTTGTGGGGTTGGCGGCGTAGAGCGTCATGGGGTCTTTGTCGTCGCTTGTTCCGTCGATGCCTTTCACGTTTTGAGCCTCCTTGACAATCAGCACTCTGTGGCTGGCCATCATTGGGTATTGCCGTGCTGTGTTTATTATTTGAGGCAAATCAATATCGGACCCATACACAACCACTTGGTTGAAAGCCTTTTCATCATCGCGGAGCAGATTTTTCTCAATGTAATCGGTTATGATGTCGATGAAGTACGACTCTTCGCCCATAAGGTAGTAAATGGGCTTGTAGTTGCCTTTTTTCAGGTCGGCCATTATTTGCTCATATGTTTGCATAATCTCCTGTTTTTCAATGTGTTTTGCCTGGTGCGGCCGATGCGTCACGCAATGTCTATCACAAAATTAGTCATTCGGCTCACATTCACCAACTTGCCCTTCTCGTTGCGGATTTTTATTTCCGACACATGGGTTCGCCTTCCGCGATGGAGCAGTGTGGCGCGGGCAGTCACGGTGCCTGTGGCGGCGCTCAGATGGTTGCCGTTGATTTCAAGTCCGCGAATGTCTTGTTTCTCAGAGTCGATGTTCAGAAACGACAGACAGCTGCCCACCGATTCGGCCAAAGCCATCATGGCTCCGCCGTGGCCGATTTTTGCGGGTGTGCAGGTGCGCTCGGTTATTGGCATTGTGGCTTCAAGATAGTCGTCGCCCACGGCAGTGAAACGAATGCCCAGAAATTCAATCATTGTGCCTTTGCCGCGCTGGTTCAACAGTTCAATTTTGTCCATATTCTTGCAGTTTTTCAGCAGATCGATAATGGCGCAATTTAAAGAAATCCACGGAAATTATGTTGTTGAATCGGTGATTTGATAAGTGAGAATCCGGTTAGCCTTTTTTCCCAAAAACATCAAAGGCCCCAACCTCACGGCTGTGGCCTTTGCAAACACATTATGAAAAAAACCTAATTCTATTGTCTCTTCATCAATTCCTCAACCATGCGTTTCAGTTCGTCGATCTGCTCTTGCTGGTTGTCTATCTTGGCCTGCTGGCTCTCAATTATGCTCTGCTGCTCCTTCATGGCTTCAATAAGAATTGGTGCAATGCCTTCATAATTGACTGACTTGAATCCATCAGAATCGGTGTTAACCAATTCGGGGAATTCTTGCTCAATCTCTTGCGCAATAACACCAATGTGCTTTTTATTATCGTAGCAGTAGTCCATATTATCAGTGGAAACTCCTTTGGCCACGGCCATTTCTTCACGATTCTTCCAATAATAACTAACACCGCGCAGTTTCAGAACTTTGTCCAAAGCACCATTTATGGTTTGCACGTCTTTTTTCAAACGAGAATCCGAAGTTCCATAAGTACTGCCATTTATATAAACTTTTCCATCAAAATAACCTGCCCAATTGGTTGTACCATGAGTTGCTTTTCCATAAACACCAATCGCTGTCCCTCCACTCCAAGCCACTCCAGACACTCCGCGATTAGTTGCTGCTGACTCACTTGACCCTGCGTAGCCTTCTATGCCGATGTTTATACCTTTGCCGTTGCTACTCGTGCCGTAAACAGCCACAACATCTTCATTATTCTCTCCCCCCGAATATAAGTTGTAAAAACGAGCAGTTATTTTCTCGGTTTTATTGGAGGTCCATATTTTATCAGAATAAAGTGTTTTCGTTGTTTCTACATCACCATTGACATAAAGAGTTCTATTGTGATTGTTTTTTCCACCAATCACAACATATCTTTGAGCGAAATCGCCATAAATAAGCGGGTATAGATGACCCAGGCTTTTATCGCTTGAAATAATCAATTTGCTGTTTGCTCCTTTCTCATAAGCACCTGCCCAATTACCAATAAAAACATTGTTGCTGCCTGTAGTATCTTCTTTATAGGTGCTAGTATTATGAAAACCTGCATGTTCTCCTATAATAACATTTCCATTTCCATTAGTTGAGAAACCTGCATAA
>JAEEGG010014405.1_pt1 | contig 16745 bp, 16 predicted proteins | sample 9134161 | NCBI WGS metagenome assembly JAEEGG01 (sample SAMN16246543, study PRJNA631951) | gut metagenome | biome: gut microbiome; feature: rumen; material: CR-attached | host: Bos | place: Iran: Karaj | collected 2018-10 | reverse complement strand
CATGATCCAATTCCTGAAGTTTGCATCAGAATCTGACAGAGAGCTTTATGCAACTATCCGTAAACAGAATGTATTGGTGATTGACGATGTGACTACCAGTGGTTCTACGTTGAATGAGATTCTTCGTTCTCTCCGAATAGTCAATGACGACAACAACATCACCATCTTCAGCCTCATTGGACGCAAAGATCTGATGGCAGATTCTTTCTAAGTAATATCCTGCCACATCTATATATAACCACATTGTGCTTGCAATCACTACAAGCCCAATGTATGTCAAAAGCATTTGTGTTGTCGCCACAATAGGGGGCTCTTATTTCGCAAGAAGCCTCTAAAGCGCAAATAATCAGGCATCCTTTCAGACGCCTGATAATCCTTTGAGTATTTTTACATTTACCAAGACCAAATATCATCATTGGAGTTATTGCTATAGTGCTCAGTGTTTGTGGTACCGAAGTAATCGGTAGATGATGACGATGATCCCCAAGTGTTGCCGTTAGAATCTTCATGAGTAGTTCTTGTCGTTCCGAAGTAGTCTGTATTACTTCTAGAAGAACCAGTTGAATTTCCATAAGAATCGTAGTAGTCAGTCCTGGTTGTACCAAAGTAGTCTGTATTTGATCTACTTGATCCGGTTGTATTGCCATATCTGTCACGATGGGTAGTGGTGGTATTCCCAAAATAGTCAGTCGAACTGGTAGAGGTTCCGATGGTGTTACCATAACGATCTCTGTGCGTGGTGGTAGTTGTTCCGAAATAGTCCGTTGATGAAGTAGAGGTTCCCGTTGTCTGACCATAGCGATTGCTGTGGGTTGTGGTAGTTGTACCAAAGTAGTCCGTGTTAGATCTTGAACTACTTACGTTGTAACGCTGTGCGTTTGCTGCGATGGCGATCATTGCGACCATCATTGTGATAAATAACTTTTTCATAATCCTATTGTTTTAATTATTTTGAATGTTTGCTGCAAAAATACAAAAAAGGTCATCGTAAGACAAGTATATTCCAATAACAAGCCTTGCGAAACTAACATTTTTCTTTAGATAACCATTTCTTTTCAAAAAAAGTTGTATCTTTGCAAAATCCTAAACGTATAGATTATGCCTAATAAAAATATCTTTGCCGGATTTAGTGCTAGGTCAAAATTCGTAAAACTGATTTACGCGGAACTGATGAAACGAGAGTTTGTCAGTTATGCCGATGTGCTTGCTTTATATTGTGGTAGGCCTAAAGGCTATTACGATATAAATGTATGCAACCAAGAGCCTGGCTATAGAGAACTCAAGAAAGCATTTCCCGAAATACTGAAAGCATTAGAAAAGGCCTGCCCAGGATGTATAGAGGACAATGGGCTGAATAAGGGTAAAGCATACCGATATATTGGCGACAATGATGATCCTTTAGCAGAAGAGCGCAAGGCTGTTGTTCAGAAGTCCGTAGAAGATTATGTGGCATTTTGCAAAGCCTCTGCTGGAATATTGCCAGCAAGTTGGTTTTCTTCTTTCTTTGAAAACACGCAACTATTACTCGATACTAACAGAGAATCTAAAGATGGTGAGGTGCGGATATGCTCTGGTGCAGAGCAAAACCTTACGAATATAGATTTGTTGCCTGTATTCTATAAGGCAATTACTAATAAACCGGTCCTGAGTTTTGATTATCAGCATTTTGGTCAGGAACTGTTTACACTAACCTTCCATCCCCAGTTTATCAAAGAGCATAATGGTCGCTGGTTCGTCTTTGGTGAGGCAAATCGAGAACCATTTCAGGCATACAATGTACCTTTAGACAGAATAGTTGGTGATATTGATGAGGTAAATGATGTGGAATACATCCCAGCAACTAAGGGCTTCTATCAGAACTTCTTTAATAATATAATAGGTGTGACCCACGAGAAAGGTGCTAAAGAAGAGCCTGTGGTAATTCGCACTAAAACAGAGTACCAGCATGGCTTACTACTTACCAAGCCTCTTCATCATAGCCAGAAAGAAACGCTTCCTTTTGGTGAACATGAAGATGGTTGTTATGGTGAAGTTACTCTTGTAATTGAACCTAATCGTGAACTAAGAGGCAAGATCATGCTTTATGGAGAGAATTTAGAAGTAATGCTACCTTTGTCTTTGAGAGAGCAGATAAAAGAGATTATTATGAAGCAGATGGAGTTATACTTAGTAGAGAAATAACAATTTTTCTAAGAAATCCTTTGGAGATTCCAAAAAATATTGTATCTTTGCACCCAGAAATAAGTCCTTTGCAACTGAAAGGTTACGTTGACGTAGCTCACTCGTGTAGGTTGTACGGGGCTGTTTCTGTTTTATGACGCTTTGTAAACTCTTCATTCTTAGTGTAGTGTTTAGGAACGAAATTCCAATGAAGATATGGCTCTTCCCATAGATCAGACAACTTTGTAATTGGTGTTGTCATGCCGATATTGAAGCCAGGATGCAGATCACATATCTTTGTGCGGATATACTTGTATAACTTCTCTTTTACAATGTTTCGCTTCGCTCTTTTCCCATCAATGCCACGCTCTTTATGCTTGTCGTTCAAGCGAAAACACATAGATCCTAATATCACATCCATTACCTGTAATGGCAAGTGTTTCTTGGAATTGACCTCAGCCACATCGCCATCATGAATATGTATATTCGCTTTCTGGAATGTCTTCAACTCATTCAAATGATAGATGGCTTTTAGAAACTCATCCCTGTCAGGTCCTTTCAATGGCATATCGTCAAGAAGTAGTCTCACCCTTATGTTCTTTCCTTCTGGGTTACTATGTATTAGTCCAAAGTCATTTTTGATAAATTGATAGTATAATTTGGGATATTCTTTCCTTCTTTGCTCATTACTTAAACCGTATGCCTCAAATTGACGATGTCGGAAGAATATCCTCATCTTAGCTTTATCCTCTCTCAGCAATTCAAATAGAACATCCATGATCTTTTTGTATCGTTCTTCTGTGTACTCGTTTACTTTCTGCCACTTAATCTCCTCGCCTTCAAGTCCAACTTCCTTTACAACAATAGATAGGCGTTGAAGCACCTCTTCATAATACTTCGATTGAATGAGTATGCCCCCATAGAAATTAGCGTAATACTTTCCTGTAGAATCGCTCTCGTCTGTCCAAATATAATACATGGTTTATAATTTGGATGCAAAGGTACATAATTCCTACGTGAATATGCCATGTTTTTCGGAAAATGTACCTATTTTTTTTCTACCATGGTTTATGTCAAAAACGTTTCAAAAGTTTGATTAACTGTTCTGAGGATTGCTGTTGCTGGTTATACAATTGTTCCATAATATCTGCACATTTCTTTGCTTCATCCAACCTTCTGCATAGCTCATCTGCAACATCTTGGGGATACATATTGCGAAATTGCCTTTTTTTACTCTCAATAATCATTTCTTTCTCTGCATCTGTCATAGACTATCTTCCTTTGTCCTATTTGTTTATGTTAGAGGGAGCGACATTGCTCACCCGTTCTGTTGATTATGAATTAAAGAACTGGTAGGTGGACTCGAACCACCCTTCCTGTGCAACAAACAGGGCTGCCCATTTACCAGTTTCCGATTTTAAGGATGTCAACGTTTCGACTCCATGACATACGTCTTGCTCTATTTTCTCACTTTCTCTGCAGCCCCTAACTACCGAAACTCGTATTTGAGTTTGTTGCTCAGTGTTGGATGTTGTAGCTACTCGTGATAGGCGAACTGGAGGTTACCAAAACTTAATACGAAGGATAATGGAAGAATCATTCTTCCGACCTTGTGCATTAATGATTGAGCGATCCTTCTACACTCAATCTAAGCACGAACGAAATATCTGTTCATATGCGTTGATTGTTTTGAGGCTGGTTGTCACGATAGTGGGCCAACTACACCAGCCGTGTTATTATTTAGCCCATTAATATTTATCACGAAATACCCCAAGACGAAACCACAATAGGTCTGTCTTGGGAAATAAAGATAAGTGACTATTCAATTAATACACTTGTCAACTGAAACGCATCCATCATCTCTGCTTTCCCAGCATCGATGATTTGTTGACGGATACTTTTCACACAATCTTCAACTTGTGCGTCATGCACATTCTCGTTGTACGCCCATGCTGTCTCATGAAATTCAAGCGGGCCATACTTTGCTTTAACTAACAGCGTCTTTCTTTTTTCCATAAACCTTTATTTATTTGTTGGAACGAGTACTATTACTCATCCCGCTTTATTGATTATGGCTCAATGGCTCGCTTCGACAACCAATAAAACTAGTGCAAAGATAAGCATAATTTTTTAGTTTACAGCATAGAATTGACTTAAAAAGTGTTATAACATTCATCGAAGCTCTATTATTCTTATTAATAATGTGTATCTTTGCAAAGAGATAAAAGCATCGATATGTTTATTGCTTTAGATAGAATATTAGCAACTTGGTTAGTAACAACATTGCCTCAATCGGTTCCAAGCAGAACGGAACCATTCGTAGCGGTAAAATTCTTGCAGCTATCAAAAATAGATTGTATCTTTGCAGCGCATTTGAGACACAAATGCCTAAAATAGAGTACTAACAACAAAAACACAAGAAAGCTATGCAGAACGTACAGAACACAGCAGAGATCCAGCAGAGAGTGATCAACCTCGTAGAGCTATATCGTACTAAGGTAGGCAAGGAGAGTCAGATAGCCAAGGATGCCAAGGAAGAGAAAATGTATTGGGATGAGGAAAATCTTAATGCAGCTATTAAACTCCATGAAGATGGCATGAAAGGTCCTATAGGTATTGATATGTCACCAGATATGCCAGATGAATGGGTGAAGACTCTTAGAGTAAATGACCATCTTTTGGGTCATTTCTATTCTGTAGTTGCTGGCAATAACGCAGACAAAGATGTTCTTTCCGAGTTTTTAGCAGATTATTATGATACTTCTGTCTTTACAGTTGATGAGGAAGAATTCCTTCGTTCACATTTTAAAGAAATGGTGAACTATATCATTCAGACCCCATGTGACAATTTGGATAGTGTAAATCATCATGATGGCAAGGATTGGCAACTAATTCCTAACGAAGTGTTACAACTGGTTAAGAGCCGCATTGATTTCCCCGCAGGTTCTGTTATATACAATCCATTTTCTGGGTTTGCTCAATTTCCATTGCTTTTCCCTGAAAGTAAGTTCCTTTGTGAAGACAGCTATGCTTCGTATAATAAGAGGTGGAATGTGTTTAGCGAGAAATGTCATAAAGAGTCCAACATTGTGTTAGGAATGCATGATGTGAACCTCATGACAGCTTGGATGAAGATAGCCCTATATGCAAATTCTATTAATTCGATAGTTATCGAAGATGGCATGATTCCGACCAAGTATGATTCTGTGGTTTCTTTCATACCAAGAATCCCTAATGCAATTCCTGAACAGGCATACGAATTGGATCTTGAAATCCCTAGTGATCCTGATATCATCAATAAGCTGCTAACATCATATGAGAATCTTCCGAAGGGAGGTAAATATGTACTTATCTTGCCCAAAGAAAGCTTATGGGCTAGTAATCCTTACTATTCTTTACGTTCTTTATGGGAGAAGATGGTTAAGGAAAACTCATTGGACGAGATTATTCAAATGCCTTGCGTAATGAGCTTAAATAGCCATCACGATAATTATTGTATGATCATAGTAGAGAAAGGAAGAAAGGGTGACACTACGACTCTGATTGACGCACGCTTTGCTACCATAAAATCCAATGATAAGGATTATGACGAGATTCTTGATTTGTCCTTATTAGAAAATATGCTTGCCAATGATGGTAAAGAAAGCACTACTGGATTGCGTAAGATGGTAAAGGTATCAACAAAAGATCTAAATATTGATATACTTATACCGCAAATATATGTTGTTGAGAAGCCTCTATATGAGGAGACGCCTCTTCCTTTATCAAAATTTGGAACCCTTGCAACGACTCGTATACGTTCATTGCAAATTGATCTTCCAGAAGATACGCCATGGGTTGAATTGAGTGATTTGTCCCATTCATTCCAAGGTGAACTTGATGTAACGGCACTAAAAAAAGCTGGATGCCCTAATAATCCTAAATTTGTTGAAGGATCAGAAGAATATTCATTTAGCAAATCTGGTAAATTCATAGATGATTTTTGGGCTCAAACAAACTCTAAGAATGGTAGCCGAGTCTATGATTACCGTAGATGTACATATGTCGATGGTCTTAAAGATGTCGTTCTCTTTAGATCATCCGAGAGCGGAATCGGTTCTGCTGTAGTACGTGGAACAAATAAACCTATGGCTATAGGGCTTGGGATAAAGGCTTTTATCCTCAAAGATGGTGTTGATGCATTAACGCTCATCGCGATTCTTAGATTGCCAGTTGTTCATAGACAAATGCAGGCATATGCAGAGTTTGGTCTGGCTGAACATTTAGATGATATTTTAGTTCCTACAGATATGCGTATTCTGTTTGATGAAAAGCATCGTCTTCTCAATGAGGCAAAAGTACATCAGGCTTATGAGGATGAACTTATTGCTAAAAAAACAGATTATATTAACGAGGTAAGAATGCGAAAGCATGATATGGGGCAATATATCTTCGAATTAGTGAATATCGAAGATTTAATGCGCTATTATGTCGAAAATCGTGATAAGGAGCAGAACTTCTGCCAAGAACTCGAAACTCTTTTGGATAATTTCAAATCTTCTTTAGGAGAGCTTTCCACACTATTAGCCGATCTTAGTAAAGAAGAGCAGTTTGGAGAACCTGAATTATTCAATATTGATGAGTTCTTGTCAAAAGTGAGCAATAGACATAGAGCTGATGGTTTCAAAATCGAGTATAATCGCGATGATTCTTCTATAAAAAGATATTATCAAAAAGTGCATGCAGACGAGCTCGCTATGCTTGATGACTTTATTCCTGAGGATGAAGCCGATTCCTTTGCAGACTTTATTCCTGAGGATGAAGCCGATTCCTATGCAGACTTTATTCCTGAGGATGAAGCCGATTCCTATGCAGACTTTATTCCTGAGGAGAATACCGATTCTCTTGATGACTTTATCCCAGATGATGCTGCTGATTCCTTTGCAGACTTTATTCCTGAGGAGAATACCGATTCCCTTGATGACTTTATTCCTGAGGAGAATACTGATTCCCTTGATGACTTTTCTATTGAAGAAGAAACTAGTAATTCTGATCCAATCACAATAAGGAATGAAACTCCTCCACCACTGTTTGTTTCACCCAAGAATTTACAAAGGTTAGTGTCTAACATTATTGATAATGCCAGAAAACATGGTTTTACTGATCATAATCGAAAAGATTATGAAGTAAAAATCAATATGTCAATAGATGCAGAGAAAAAAATGTTTTTAATTGATTTCTCAAATAATGGCACCCCCCTTCCTGAAGGAATGGATAAAATGCGGTATGGCATTAAGGGTGAGAAAGCAGGTATAACAGGAGGCACTGGTATAGGAGGAAGCTATGTTAAGAAATTTGTTGAGCACTATGGTGGTGACTATGATATCTTTATGGATAATGGATGGACTGTTGTTAGAATATATTTACCAATAAAATAGGATATGGGATTAAATGTTATTTGGATTGATGATCAATGTAAGGAGCAGAAAGGTTTTACTTCTACATTTATTGATAGGTGTGAGAAACGTTATGGAATTCACTTGGAGTCTTTTGAATTGGCAATTGATGGTGTCTCATATTTAGAACACAACCTGCCCATGATTCAAGCTGTCATTTTAGATGCGAAGGGATGGCATGACAATAAAGAAGCTGTAACAACAACATATGGCATGCATGAGGCAATCAAAAGCATAGAGAGACTGGCTTATCAGAAATATATACCATATTATATATTGACTGCTCAAGGAGATTTGGTTAAAGACGAAGAGTTCGCATATTCCGTTGGAAAGGATAAAGTCTACTATAAGTATAGTTCTGAAGATATTGAGAGATTATTAAAACAAATAATAGATGATGCGAAACAGAATAGTCGGTTGCAGACAAGAGTATTTTATCACGAGGCACTTGATATTTTAAGTTCAATTAATAAAGAGGCCAGTGAGATCCTTCTTGATATTTTGGAAGCCCTTCATTATCCAAACGATAATTCTAAATTCAATCCACTTTTATATTATAATCAGCTTAGACAGATATTAGAACATCTATTTACTGAGGCGAATAAATATCAAATAATACCAAATGAGTGCTTCCTAAAAGACAAAGTCAATATTGATCAATGTTATAGATATCTAGTCGGTAACGATTGCGAAGTACTTGAATTGCGTTATGGCAATACTGGAGAAAGTATCGTTCCTAAGCATATTGCAGATATGCTATCGATGATATTATATTTAGGAAACATAAAATCGCATTATACAAAACTAACAGATAGAGACAAACTAAAATTAGATAGCTATTTAAAAGATGATGTTGGGAAATCACGCTATTTAATCTATAGTTTAACTTTTCAGGTATGCGAAATCATTATTTGGATGAACGACTATATAAAGAGACATCAGGATATAATTACAAACTCACAGAAATGTAAGAAGTTGAATTATCCCAAGGGGATAGTTGAACCTATTGATGGTAATACAAATTTCTACCATATTGGTGTTAAGTTCTGTATAGAGTCAAATATCGTAGAGAAAATGGGAGTAGTAGGGAAATATGTTAAAGTGATTAAATTCGTACATAATCCATATACACAAGAACAAACAAAAGATTTATTCCAATATTTGGCTAAAAGAATCATCCCTTGAAAATCAGTTCCAAGTAGAATGGAACCGTTCACAAGGTTGTTTTTCTTGCAAGATTGCGAAAATCACCTTAACTTTGCAGCGTCAATCATCGATACCACCTCGAGATTGATGCTGCAAATGCTTAGTGGTGGAAACTTAAATTCTAAACGATTATGACGAACACTGCACTTCAGACCATCGTGGCGAAAAGCCTTCCGGCCCTCTCGGGCGAGTCATTAACCTACAATACTGCCAAGAACGTATTCTTGACAATGGGATACACTAGTGCAGCAGGTAATATGTACTACAGAGCTATCCGACTCTCGAACAGGCTGATAGTTTACTATGACCTCGGACAAGGGTATATACATACCTTCTTAAATGGCATCAAGATATACTGCTTTGATGGGCAGAAGGCAAACCTTATTGCCCAGAAGTACTGGGGCGGTTGTGACTACCGAATATTTGACGAGGAGTCCGCAATGGAAGAGAGCGTTTTTATGCTGAGCCAATTCCTGATGGGGCAACTGAAGGCTCAGGGCGCCCATGTGAACAATCAAGAGGTATTCTCTTATGCCTATGATATGATTGAAGAGACACATCACAAGCTGTTAGCCTAAGGGCGACTGCTAACGAGATAAATAATAGATGTTTAACCATTAAAATGAAAAAACATGGCAACATTGACTAAAGCAATCAACAAGAACCTGTTTGACAGCATCCTGCCGTCATTCGGTAATCCGCGTGTTCATATTCCTGTCTGGGATGATAGTCAGAAGATGTTCATCTGTGACGAGTACGAGAGTGGTAACGGACATCGATACTATCGTGGCATCCGATTCTGTGATCGTATCGTCATCCTGGAGAAGGTGGGATTGTATCACAGCTGGACCTACATCGACAGCATCGAGCTCTATGCCTTCAATGGGCAGAAGATGGAACTCATCCAGAAGCGCGACTACGACAAGGTATTCCGTAACGAGACTTTTGTCCGCCAGGAGTCAGAGCAGATGGTGAAGGACTATCTGACTGGCGTAATGAAAACTCAGCGCATATGTGCTCCTGTGGAGCAGATTGCAGCGCAGGCCTCTGAACTGATTAACGGATGCTACAAGAGCTTCCTTGATCCGGACTTCAACACACGTTTAACCCAAATACTCCCCAAACTAGAACAGAAATAATTATGGAGAACATGATCGACACACAGAACAAGCAGCAGGTAATGGCTTATGACCTTATTGCCAACACAAATTCGAGTTTCTTCCTCACAGGACGTGCAGGAACAGGTAAGACAACCTTTTTGCGCAATGTGCAGCAGATGGTTGACAAACAATTTATTACGCTGGCTCCTACTGGCGTGGCTGCTATTTTAGCAGGTGGTGATACCATTCACTCTTTTTTCGGACTGCCTATGGACGTATGCACACCAGGCACGATGGGGAAGATGAGCGAGGCAAGAATCCTCACGCTGATCCATACGGACACCATCATTATAGATGAGGTGTCGATGGTGCGCTGCGACATCATTGATGCCATCGACTATACGATGCGCAAGACACTGCGCTCTTCACTGCCTTTCGGAGGTAAGCAGGTCATTTTCGTGGGTGATATGTTTCAGTTACCACCTGTATTAAAGAAAGGTGCAGAAAGCGATCTGATGCATGACCTCTATCATGCAGATGATTGTTTCTTCTACAAGGCAGACGTTATCAAGCGTATGCGAATGGTGAAGATCGAGTTCCAGAAGGTGTATCGTCAGGAGGATGAGGCTTTCCTCAAAATCCTTGAGAGCGTTCGCCTGAACAAGACGACTCCAGAGATCCTGATGCACTTGAACGAGCGTGTCTGCCAGCCTACAAAGGAGTATGGGGCAGTGATCACACTGGCTTCGCTCAATAGGACTGCTGATGACATCAATCAGAAGCGTCTTGCTGAGATTGAGGCAGAAGAGTACACCTACGAAGGTACTGTCACTGGAAAGTTTGAGGAGAAGCGCTTCCCTGTGGATAAGACGATGAAGCTGAAGGTGGGGGCTCAGGTGATGTTTACTCGCAACGATCCGCATAAGCGTTGGGTGAATGGCACCATTGGCAAAGTGACCAAGTTGTCGAAGGACGAGATAAAGGTAACTGTTGAAGGTGGTGAAACCTACGTGGTGCCTAACTGCTCTTGGGAGTCATACAGTTATGAGTACGATAAGGAAGAGCGCAAGATGAAGAAGGAGCTGATGGGGACTTTCACCCAGTATCCGCTTCGATTGGCATGGGCTATCACTGTGCATAAAAGTCAGGGTATGACTTTCGATAAGCTCTACCTTGACCTGAGTAGAGGCATGTTCGCTGCAGGCCAGCTCTATGTGGCACTGAGTCGTGTGCGTTCGTTGGGTGGATTGTTCCTCTCGCGTCCTATCATTCCTCAGTATGCTCATACGAGCCGTGAGGTGCTGTCGTATGCCAACGGCTATAACGACGAACAGGTGATCAACAGCGAGATAGAGAGTGGAAAGGCTGTCTATCAGTTGCTGGCGCATCACGACTATGATGAGGCTGCCAAACAATATCTGATGCTGGTGCAGAAGAAGGCTGAGGCAGGTGACATCAAGGAGGCCATGCAGCAGACGAAGCGGTTCCTCGATACCGTGATCTGTGACGAGGAACTCTATGGGTGTGTAGAAGAAGTCCCTTCATCATTGATGGAGGCAGACCACTGGGCACCTAAGTTCCTTGTGGCTCTGTTGAGCCTCTATGCAGGGAAGTATGAGCAGGCTTTGGCGTATGCTGACAGTGTGCTGTCTCAACATCAGTGTCAGGAGGCGCTTTATGTGAAGTCACGTTGCCTGGCTAAGCTCGAACGCTATGAGGAGGCTGACGCTGTGAATGTGCTGATGGGTGATGTGTTTGATATGTCAACGCCAGATTGCAAGGTGCTCTACATGATTGCCATGCTTAATGAGTTGCATATTGGCGACAATGGTCTGAACCTGATGCAGGAACTCATCAAGGCAAAGCCGAAGTACGACAAGGGTATTCTGTCGCTTCGCTATCTGATGAAGCGTAAGGGACTGGTGCTCGTGAAGACTTCTGACGATCCTCGGGAGTTGGTGGATGACTTCAACTCTAACATCACTGAGGATGAATTTGCTCAGAAGCTGGCAACGGCTCGAGAGAAGGCACCAAAGGCAGTAGAATACCTGCTTCGACTCATCAAGAAGCAGGTGTTCACTGAAGAACTCGTTGCTGTATAGCAGATAACAAATAGTCTAACCTTAAAAACACAAAAGCTATGACGAACACGAAAGCCCCAACAAAGAACGAAGAGTTGAGAAAGTCTCATTGCTCTGTCCTCATAGAGGAGGTGAAGGAGAAAGTTCAGAAGCTCAAAGAATTAGGCATGAGCGAAGCTGAGATTACATCAAGTTTGAAAAGTGGTCTCCAGCCTTTGACACCGTTGATCATCAGCAGGAACTATAGGATATTCCTTGGTGATGAGCGTAAAGAGGTACACTTAGAGCCCTTGGTGAAGTCTGTGTATCTGCTTTTTCTGATGCATCCAGAGGGGATTATCTTTAAGGATCTTCCTGATTATCGGGAGGAGTTGGCTCAAATATATAATAAGGTAAGACCTTGGGGGCTAACAGAAAGAGCGTTGCGGAGCATAGAGGATGTCACCAATCCAATGCTCAATTCTATTAATGAAAAGTGCGCTAGGATTCGAAAGGTATTCCTTACCATGCTTGATTGCAGTGTGGCAGACCAATACTATATAAAAGGTACACGAGGGAAGGTTAAAAGAATCTCCCTTCCTCGTGAGTTGGTGGCCTGGGAATAAAATGCATTTTTCACAAGGCTTGTGATTGAAAATCGTTTCAAAGACAGAAAAATATAGTTTAATTTTGCAACAAAAATAGGAGGTTCGATATGAGTATAGGGATTACAATAGCAACAGTCATGTTTTGTTTTTACCTCTATCAATATTTAGAGGAAAAGAGGAAAGCAAAAGAGGAAGAGGAGGAAAACTCTTGCAGTAATAATCAGAGTAGTGACAATCATGAAGACATGAAAGTCGGAGATAGTATAGACGAGAGAACAATAACAGAATTAGTTACTGATACTCTTAGTATTATTGGGTGCGTATATGAGATTGAAGAGGAAGATTTAAGAAACTATATAAGCTTTACCTATCAAGGTGAACATTTTACAATAGAATGTAGAAATGACTACTATTACATCACCATTTATGATACTTGGTGGTATCAGATATCAGTCTATAGCGACGTAGAAGAAATCGCAGATCTTCATAAAACCATCAATTTGGCAAATCAATACGCCAATTGTACATTGATCTATACAACTAATCAGGAGATAGAGCAGATCGGAGTTCATAGTAAGAAGAACATGCTGTTCATGAAAGAGATTCCTGATCTGGATAAATATCTGATTAGTACTCTGGATGACTTGTTCAAAGTCCAGAGATTTGTAATGACAGAATTGGAAAAGAGTAAAGTAATGGAGAATAATAGTATAGTATCGCTATGACAGATTTCGAGTACATTTTAAAACAGGCAAGGAAGTTCCATTATTCAAAATGGACAGATGAAGAGTTACGTAAGTGTGTGGATATGTTGCCTAACCTTTCGAGGCAGGAACTGACATCCCTTACAATGAGCAAGTGGACAAGGGAAGCTAAAATCCTGAGGGAATCTATTTTCAATATCTTGTTTGCAGACAAGATAGGATTGCGAGAGCAGCGTATCAGAGAACTTGATACTATAGCATTAGTGGAGGAGTTCAAGGACAAGAAGAGTGGTAATGTTTCCCTGATACGTAGTGAAATGCAAAACAGGTATAAAGAAGGTAGGGACTGCGAAATCATCGCTGATGCTTTTAACTCATCTAACGAGAAAGATCAGGCATGGGTGAAGAAACAAGTAGACAAGTAGTTTTTCCACAATTTGTGGATAAGTAACGACTTATCAACAGGAAGTGCATTTTTAACGTAAAAGTGTATGATGATAAGATCAAATCATTCTATATTTGCATCCATGATTGAAATTCAAAAAGGATATAAAAATGAGTGACTATCGAAAAAGGAAAGATCAGGGAAATCAGCCATTAGATTTCACTTTCGGCCATATCATGCCACAGGCGACGGATATGGAGAAGGCGGTGCTTGGAGCGTTGATGATAGACAAAGATGCCTATCTGGAGGTGGGTGAGTTATTGAAGCCTGAAAGTTTCTATGAACCACGAAATCAGATGGTGTATGCGGCAATACAGCGTCTAAGCTTGGATGAGAATCCTGTAGATGTACTGACTGTAACAAATCAGTTGGAGAAGATGGGAAATCTTGAAGAGGTTGGAGGCCCTAGCTATATTGCAGAGCTAAGTTCTCGCGTAGCTTCTTCAGCTAATGTCGAATACCATGCCAATGTCGTAGCTGAAAAATACTTGGCACGACAGATGATCAATTACGTTGGTGTGATTGGCAAAAAGACTTTCGACGATACTATAGATATTAAGGATGTGATGGATGAAGCTGAGGCGAAACTCTTCGAGTTGTCACAGAAGAACATGAAGAAAGACTATTCTGTGCTGGCTCCGATATTGAAAAGAGCAGTCAAGACTGTCCAAGATGCTCATTCCAACACTGGTGGAATAACGGGCATCTCCACAGGTTTCTACAAGCTGGATGATATCACTTGCGGATGGCAGAATTCAGATCTCGTCATTATAGCAGGGCGACCTGCTATGGGAAAAACAGCCTTTGCCCTGTCATTGGCAAAAAATATCGCCGCAGACCAGAACATACCTATGGCTTTTTTCTCACTGGAAATGTCGAGTGAGCAGCTTGCCAATCGTCTGATGGCAAATGCCTTTCAGATAGACAGTAAGAAACTCATGAGTGGACAGTTGAATAGAGATGAATGGGATAGGCTCGACAAATGCATGGTTAATCTTGAAGATGCCCCTTTATATATTGATGATACGGAAGGACTCTCCGTGATGGAGTTGAGATCAAAGGCTCGTCGCATGGTCAAGGAGCATGGCGTAAAGTTGATAATGATAGACTATCTTCAACTGATGACTGCCAGTGGTATGAGATACAATAGCCGCCAGGAAGAGGTGTCGCTGATATCCCGTTCTTTGAAAGGTCTTGCCAAGGAACTGAATATTCCAGTGTTGGCATTGAGCCAGTTGAATCGTGGCGTTGATAGTCGCGAGGGCCCTGAAGGCAAGCGGCCTCTGCTTTCTGACCTTCGAGAGTCTGGTGCCATTGAACAGGATGCAGATATGGTGGTGTTTCTACATCGCCCTGAGTATTATGGAATTCTGATGAGTGAAGATGGTACCAAGGATTATCAGGGAATGGCAGAAGTAATCATTGCGAAGCATCGTAAGGGTGCAGTGGGCATTAAGCTGCTGAAGTTCCGAGGCGAATATACGCGTTTCGAGAATCCTGAGGACAGCATGCTCGAGAATCGTGCACCAATGGATGGTGAAATCAGAGGCTCTGCCATCAATGTTAAGAATAACAATATGCCATTCCCACCACCATCAGATTATAACCCTTTTGATGTCCCTGTGAAGAATGACTATTGAGGAAGTGATTCATAGGGCAGTAGTCTTGAAGCTTACGATAGAGATAGAGTATTGCACAAGGATGGGCGATGTGTACTTCTTCCATATAAACAATATTATGTATTCTCGTAGTTATGGAGCTATGTATATTGAAGCCTTCTGCCTGGAAGTAGAGAAGAATCGTACCTTCAAGATTAGCAGAATCCTCAAAGTAAATGGCCACTCCTTCTCGCGCATATTCTGGAATCAAATAGGTGATAATTTTAATGTGATATAAGACATGAATACTTCAAAAATATGCCTATTCAAGGGCGATAAGGTCGTCTGGATGGTGTTCTTTCTCCTCTGTATGATCAGTATCGTTGAGGTGTTTTCTGCTTCAAGTGTACTGACCTATAGGAGTCAGAACTACCTGAAACCTATTACATATCACACCTTCACCATCATTGTTGGACTGCTGGTAGTGATAGTTACACAAAATATTTCATATCGCCAATTTAGGTTGATAATACCCCTGTTGATGATGTTTTCTGTAGCCACTTTGTTATGGGTGTTGTTGGCAGGTGCGAAGGTGGGTGATGCTGGGAGATGGATTGATCTGTATGGCTTCAGCTTCCAACCCTCTGAGATAGCCAAAGGTACTATTGTATTAACTGTAGCACACATCCTTGCTGTATTACAAAAAGAAAAGGGAGCTGATGAGAGTGCCATCAAGTGGATCCTTGGGATAACTATACCTGCGTGTTTCCTGATTGGTCTGGAGAATCTTTCAACTGCAGCCCTGCTTTTTGCTGTGGTTTTCATGATGATGTTCTATGGCCTTGTCCCTTTTAAGCAACTTGCAAAATTGGCTGGTTCCATCATTCTGATTATCGCGTTCGCACTTTCTATGGTTTTGTTAGTGGGGCACGATATTAATGAAGAAGAGAAAGAACAGACAGAAACAGAACGATTGGAAAATACGCAAGAGAAGAACCTGATAGAAAAGGTTTTCCATCGTCTGGACACATGGAAGAGTCGAATTGTAAAATTCGGGAAGCCCATGCCTCCACCAGGTGATTATGATCTTGACAAGGATGCACAAGTGGCGCATGCAAATATTTCCATAACGACAAGTGGATTTGTTGGGAAAGGTCCCGGAAATAGTACAGAGCGTGATTTCTTGGCGCAGGCATTCTCTGACTTCATATTCGCAATTATCATTGAAGAACTAGGGTTATTGGGAGCCTTTACTGTTGTTCTCCTATATATTATTCTGCTTTATCGATGTGGTCGCATCGCAAGTAAGTGTGAAAGGCTATTTCCTTCCTTTTTGGTTATGGGTCTTGGATTATTGTTGGTTTCGCAGGCATTGTTCAATATGATGGTGGCTGTAGGATTAGCCCCTGTAACAGGACAACCATTGCCC
>JAEEGG010014404.1_pt1 | contig 16746 bp, 13 predicted proteins | sample 9134161 | NCBI WGS metagenome assembly JAEEGG01 (sample SAMN16246543, study PRJNA631951) | gut metagenome | biome: gut microbiome; feature: rumen; material: CR-attached | host: Bos | place: Iran: Karaj | collected 2018-10 | reverse complement strand
TGGTGGAAGGCCTCTTGAGCATATACTTGGTAATGGCCCATTCGAGCACCACGCAGGATGCCACGCTGAACGCCATTATGGCGATTTCGCCCAGGCCGTAGTAGAGGAACGACACGATGGCCGCCGGGCACAGGGCGATTATCACATCCAGCATCAGCTTCTTAGTGCTGACCGCTGCATGTATATGGGGGTTGGGGGATACGATATATGCCATGATCGTTACTTTTTAGCAGCTCTTGCGCGGATCGCAGCCATCGCCATACCCTTGGCCTGGCGGACGTGGTCCAGCAGGGGGATGTAGGCGGGGCAGCTGAACAGGCAGCATCCGCATTCTATGCAATCCTGAGCGGCGTTGGCCTCGAGGCCTTCGACATCTCCCGCAAAATAGAGCTTGCGGAGGAGGAAGGGCTCCAGCCCCATCGGGCAGGCATCGGCGCAGCGGCCGCAGCGGATGCAGAGGGATTCCTGTCCGCGCCTGGTGGATTCTGCGGTGAGATAGAGGATGGACGACGACCCCTTGACGGTGGCGGCATCGAGGTTGGCGATGGCGCGTCCCATCATCGGGCCGCCGCTGATGAGCTTGGCGGCACCATCGGGCACTCCCCCGGCGTACTCGGCTATGTAGCTGAGCGGCATGCCGATGCGGAAGAGGTAGTTGTGCATCTTCTCCACGGGCAGGCAGTTGCCGGTGATGGTCAGGGTGTTGGTAATCAGGGGCTTATTCTTCTGCACGGCCTCGTAGACGGCGAGCGAAGTGGCCACGTTCTGCACCACCGCGCCCACGCTGATGGGCAGGCCGCCGGAACCGACCTCGCGGTGCATCACAGCCTGGATGAGCTGCTTCTCACCGCCCTGCGGATACTTCTTCTTGAGAGGAAGCACCTCGATGCTGTAGGGCAGTTCGGTGAGGGCCTTGCGCATGGCCTCGATGGCCTCCGGCTTGTTCTCCTCTATGCCGATGACGGTGCGGCATCCGCCCAGCACCTTCTGCATGATGGCAGCACCCACGATTATCTCCTTGGTGCGCTCCAACATGATGCGATAGTCGCTGGTGAGGTAGGGTTCGCACTCCGCTCCATTAAGGATGAGGCACTCGGCCACGCTCCCGGGGGCGGGGTTCAGTTTCACATGTGTGGGGAAGGTGGCTCCGCCGAGACCGACCACTCCGCAGGCCTTGATCTTGTCAAGGATGGCCGCGCGGTCTTCGGGGATCTCAGTCACGAGGGTGTCGGAAAGATCCACGCCCTCGACCCACTCGTCACCTTCGACGGCGATCTCGATATGGGTGACGGGGTTGCCGGCCAGGTCTTTGCGGGGGCCTATGGACTTGACGGTGCCGGATGCGGGCGAGTGCACGAATGCGGATATGAATCCGCCGGGCTCGGCGATAACCTGGCCCGTCTTCACCTTGTCGCCAACCTCCACTATAGGCTTGGCAGGCGCCCCAAGGTGCTGTGCCATAGACACATACATCGTTTCCGGCAGGGGCAGCACCTCAATGGCGCATCCACGCGCCAGCTTCGCATCATCCGGATGGACTCCACCGATTGCAAACGTTATCTTACTCATTGGGAACCTCCTTTTTACGTGCAGCAACACGTGCCTTAATGCCTTCGCGGTCGAGCTCCTTGGGGAAGTTCACCCCGTGGATGGCCCCGGTAGGGCACATCGCCTCGCACTCGCGGCAGAGCTTGCACTTCGCTGGATCGATATACGCCAGATTGTTCTCCAGCGTGATCGCCTCGTGCGTGCAGGTCTTCACGCATATGCCGCAGCCTATGCAGGCGTTCCCGCAGGCCTTCTTGGCGACGGGTCCCTTGTCGGTATTGCGGCAGGAAACGAACACGCGCATGCCGCGCGGGCCCTTCGCCCGCAGCTCGATGAGCTTCTTGGGGCAGGCAGCGACGCACTTTCCGCAAGCCACGCACTTGGCATCGTCCACCACCGGCAGGCCGGTTTCGGGATTCATGCTGAGAGCGCCGAACTCGCAGACGGCAACGCAGTCTCCGCAGCCGAGGCAGCCGAACGAGCAGCCGGTGTCGCCGCTGTAAAGGGCGGCCTTCACGCGGCAGCTTGCGGCTCCGTCGTAAACATTGATCTTGGGGCGCACGGCGCAAGTGCCATTGCATCGCACCACGGCAACCTGGGGAGCCTTCTCCACCATCTCGATTCCGAGGATGGCGGCGACCTGCTTCATCACCTCATTTCCCCCGACAGGGCAGAAGTGCGCGCTCAGGTCGGCAGCCTTGACGGCCGTATCGGCGAAAGCATGGCATCCGGCGTAGCCGCATCCACCGCAGTTCGCACCCGGCAGAGTCTTCTCGACCAGCTCGATGCGGGGATCTTCCTCAACCTTGAATTTCTTGGCGATGAAGAAGAGCATCAGGGCCAGTACGAGGCCGAGCCCGGCCAGGATAACGATAGTCCAGATAACGATAGAATCCATTATTTCTCCTTTATGTAAAAAGAATATTCATTCCGCAGCTTGTCCCTGAAAAGCAGGAGGACAAGATAGTAGAGGGCTACGGCACCTATGGCGACCAGCCCGGATGCCAGTTCGCCCACGCCGGTGGCATTCAGCCCCAGCAGCACTGCAAGCAGCACCGCCAGGGGGATGGCATAGGCCAGCCATACGGCCTTGAAGCCCATGGAGCGTTTCAGCAGTACCTGCACCTCCTGGCCCACGGTCCAGTCCCCCATGGTAGCGGGAACGGTAATGGCCTTGTGGGTGGCGTCCGCAGTGCCGCACATTCCGGCGGCATGGCATGAAGAGCAAGCGGACTCCGCCACGATCTCTACCGTGATGAAGTCCGCATCGATTGCAACTATTTTCCCTATATGGGAGATCTCCGGGACGGACATAGGCCTACTGTTCAAAGTCGTTGTTCATCGCAGAAGCGACGGGACCCTGCTGGGCATACAGCACGTCGTTCATCTCGAGGAACCTGACGCGTTCGCTCTTGAAGACCATGTCGATGTCGCGGGTTTCACCGTTACGGTGCTTTGCGATGATGATCTGAGTCTTCTCCTTGTCTTCCGGGTTTTCGGACAGGCCGACATAGTCCGGACGGTGGATGAAGATGACCATGTCCGCATCCTGCTCGATTGCTCCGGATTCGCGGAGGTCGCTGAGCATAGGCTTGCCTGCACCGCCCGTGCGCTGGACGGTCTGGCGGGAGAGCTGGGACAGTGCGATGATGGGAACGTCCAGCTCCTTCGCGGTGGCCTTCAGGGTACGGGAAACCGCGGCGACTTCCTGCTCGCGCAGGCCGCGCAGTTCAGGGGGGCCCTGCATCAGCTGGAGGTAGTCCACAACTATCAGCCTCACGCCCTTGTTCTTCACCAGGTTCTTGGCCTTGGTGCGGAACTCCATGATGGGGAGGCCGGGGGTGTCGTCGATGTAGAGGGGGGCCTTGGCCAGATCCTTGATCTTGTATTCCAACTGCTCCCACTCGTACTGCTCCAGGCGGATGGCTCCCTTGATCTTGTCCGCACTCAGGCCGGTCTCGCTGATGGCGAGACGCTTGGCGAGCTGGGTGGCGGACATTTCCAGGGAGAAGAATGCCACGGGCATGTGGTGGTCGACGGCCGCATTACGCGCGATGTTGAGCGAGAATGCGGTCTTACCCACGGAAGGACGGGCGGCGAGGATGATGAGGTCGCTCGGCTGCCATCCCTGGGTAATCTGGTCCAGGGTGGGGAACCCGGAAGGAACCCCGCTCAGACCTGTGGAATCCTGGCGCTCCTGGATGTCGGAGATGACGTCGTTGAGCACGGATCCGATTTCCTGCACGTCCTTGCGGACGTTGTTCTGAACGGCCTCGTACACCTTCGACTGGGCCATGTCGATGAGGTCGTCGACATTGACCGAATCGTCGAAGGCATCCTTGAGGATGGCGTAGGAAGCGGTGATAAGGTCCCTCTGGATAGCCTTCTGCTTGAGGATCTTGATGTAGTACTCGATGTGCGCGGCGGAACCAACCCTCTCGGAGTAGTTCGCCAGCACCACGGATCCGCCCACGGCCTCCAGGTTGCCCAGGGCCTTGAGCTTTTCGCTCACCGTTATGATATCGAGGGACGTGTGCTCCTGCACGAGTTTGCTCATCGCCTCGAAGATCATCTGGTTCTTCTTGTCGTAGAAGCAGTCTTTGGTGAGCTCCGCCATCGAGGCGTCCACAACCGCCGGCTCGAGCAGCATTGCGCCGAGCACGGCCTCTTCCGCCTCCAGGGCCTGAGGGGGTTTGTTCCCTATCTCGAGCCCGAGGGTGTCGATGTTCGGCTGTGCCTTGCGGCGTGTCTTCTGCTCTGCCATTAGGTCTTATATCTCAGGGTTCACGATGATGCGTCCGCAATGCTCGCAGATGACCAGCTTGGTGCCGGATGCTATGTCTACGAGGCGCTGGGGAGTGATGGTGTTGAAGCATCCACCGCAAGCCTCACCGTTGTAGACGGGAACCACCGCGAGGTGGTTGTGGGTGCTGTTCTTGATGCGCTCGTATGCGCTCATGGTGCGGGCGTCCAGCTTGGCGGCCAGGGCGTCGCGCTTGTCGGTGTAGGTCTTTTCTTCGTCTGCGGTCGAGTTGACGATGGCAGCGAGCTCCTCGTTCTTTGCGGCGAGGTCTTCGTTACGGACGGAGATGCGCTCTTCGAGCTCCTCGATCTGCTTCTTGTCTTCTACGATGCGTTCCTTTGCTTCGCCGATGAACTTGTCGGCGATGCGGAGCAGGAGGTTTTCATTCTCGAGTTCCTTGCTGATGGAGTCGTATTCGCGGCTGTTGGCGATGTTCTCGAGCTGGGCCTTGTACTTCTCGATGTCACCTTCGTGCTCGGTGATCTTGGCCTTGTTCACCTCGATAGCGGCCTCTTCGCCCTTGATGGCCTCGTTCAGGCGCTCGATCTTGGCCTTGAAACCCGCAATCTCGCTTTCGAGAGCTGCGACTTCAGCAGGAAGTTCGCCCCTGAGCTGCACCAGCTTGCCGATCTCATTGTCGGCTGCCTGGAGCTGATAGAGGACTTTGAGCTTCTCGCTTACGCTGAGATCGGAGTCTGCAAATGATTTCTGCAGGCTGACGAAGGTCTCGCGCGAATCGTTCGGGGTTTCGACTTTCTTAACTGTTTTCTTGGTTGCCATATTGTAATTACAAATAATTTACAGGATTTGCCTTTCCGATATTTTCGGATATAAGGGTTACAAAGGTAGGAAAATTTTTCCGTATAACGGAAAGGAGAACCTCCGTTATTTCAACTTCCGTTTCAAAATGCCCTGCATCCACTACCATGAAGCCTTCCGGCTGGAAGAAATAATGATAGGAGACGTCGCCGCAGACATACATCTGGGCACCGGCCTTCATGGCCGCCGGAATCAGCGAAGTGCCCGAGCCGCCGCATACCGCAATCCTGCTCACAGGGCCTTCCACTGGGGCCGAGCATCGCACGGTGGGGGTTCCCAGGGCCTTCTTCACCAGTGCCACGGCCTCCCTGGACGGCAGGGGCTCGGGAAGATTTCCGACCGCCCCGAAACCAACGCCTCCATCTTCCGGCGCAAGCACGCGGACATCCTTCAGTCCTATCTTTTCCGCCAGCGCAAAACTCACTCCGCCCGGGGTCTTGTCGGCGCTGGTATGGCATCCGTAGACGGCCACTCCGTTCTTGACGGCGGCGATCACGGCGGCGGCACCCGGATCCTCCGGATAGAGGTTACGCAGGGGATGATAAATGAGGGGATGGTGGGTGAGGATCATGTCGCAGCCGCGGCGGACGGCCTCCCCGACCAGGGCGGCGGTGCAGTCGAATCCTATCAGCACTCCGTGCACTTCCTGCTCGGGAGAACCCACCTGCAAGCCTGTATTGTCGTATTCTGCCTGGATGTTCGCAGGCGCGAACTCCTCGATCGCAGCAATGATATCCTTTACTTTCATAGGCCCTTACGGATTTCTACAAGTTGCTCACGGATGTTCTTGAGGGATTCCAGCGCACGGACGCGCTTGTCGACGGACGCCCTGTCGGCGGCAAGCTGCTTCGCGGTCCCGTCGAGGGTCAGGCCCTTCTCCTTCAGGAGGTAGTGGATCTGCTTGAAGGTCTCGATGTCCTCCGGGGTGAAGCGGCGGTCGCCGCGGGTCGTGCGTGTAGTTTTCAGGAACTTTTCAAAGTATCCCGACCAGTAGCGCACGGCGGAGACGTTCTCTCCGAGAATCTCCGCGGTCTCTCCGATGGTGTAGAACAGTTTACTCATATGTTAATCCATTGATTGTCTGGTGTTTATCGACATGAAGAGGAAGTTTGGATACTCCTCCGGGCTTACCGATCCGAAGAGGTAGTTCACCGGATCGCGGAACGCACCCCAGAACTTCACTTCATAGTGCAGGTGCGGGGCGTATGCGCCTCCGGACATTCCCACGGTCGCAATCTTCCCTCCACGGCGGACCTTCTGGCCCTTCGTGACGAAGATCTCGTCCAGATGCAGGTAGCGCGTGACGTATCCTCCGGTATGCCTGATGGTTACGGTGTTACCCTCTCCCTTTGAAGAACGCACCACATCCTCCACCATACCATCCGCCGGAGCGAATACCGGCGAGCCCTGCGGCACTATGAAATCCAGCCCGTGATGGTTCACCGCCGTCTTGTAGAAAGGATTGAGCCGGGAACCGGTGGATGCTCCTATCTGGGGATAGGACACATCCTTCACCGGAATGGCCATGGGCGGCATCACGAAGCCGTTTTTCCCCATTGTCCTGTAGATCTTTTCGAACGCAGCATCCACTTCGGAGGCGGTTTTCAGCAGGGCGTCCGCCTTGCGGGTGGTATAGGTCACTATCTTCGTATCCGGGATGGTATCCGCACCGAAGAGGAAGTCCAGCGAACCCACCGGATCCACCGGCGGGGCCACGGTATGGAAAACCTCATCATAGATGCGGCTGTCCTTCAGGGCCAGGATGTCGATTGACTCGGAAAGCAGGTCCTGCTCCTTCGGGATGGATGCGAACACCTTCTCGTACTGGCGGTTCTCGCGGCGGAGGCGCTTCTCCGTATCGGTGCTCAGCACCAGGGAGAGGATGAGATAGAGCACAATAAACAGCGAAACCGACACCAGGATCACCCTCACTACGGACCAGATAGTGGTCCATACCGAGCGCGAGATCTTGCGTACCGTCATCGCGGCTGCATCGAAAGTATACAGTAACCTCTTCTTACTCATCGGCCGTGCTCTTTTAGCAGTTCGAGGGTGGATTTCTTCCGGGTGCCGGATTCCTCCCTACGCCTGGTTATCATCGCTATGTATTCCTCAACCGTCATGTCGAGGTTCATGTAACTGTACGGATTGATGGCGTTGCCCTTGTAGAGCACCTCGTAATGCAGGTGCGGGCCGGTCGCCTTGCCGGTCTTGCCTATGGCTCCGATCTGGTCGCCGCGGGTCACTTTCATCCCCTTGGCCACGTCGATGCGGCTCAGGTGGGCGTATCGCGTGCGGTATCCGAAACCATGGTCTATGATTATCTCGTTGCCGTAACCGGTGAATCCGTAATTCACCTTCTCCACCACGCCGTCGCCGGTCACATAAACGGGATAGCCGACGTCCGCGGCGAAGTCCTGGCCGGAATGGAAGCGCGTGCCTCCGTACACAGGGTCGGTGCGATATCCGAACGGGCTGGCCATGCGGTAGGAGCCCTTTTTGGGGAGGATGGGAGGCACCGCCGGGATGTGCGAGACCATGTCTCCCGCATTCAGCGCAATGCCGTAAACCTCATCAAGGGCCATGCTTTGCACATAGGCCCTCTTTGTCAGCGCGTTGATACGTGCCGTAAGCGCATCGGCCTGAGGGTCGGGCTTGGCAGCCTTCACCTCTTCCGGAATCACGTTCATACCGAAAATGGAACGATATACATGATCGTCGCGTTCCTCGATACCCTGAAGCGTCTCCTCACAAATGTCCAGTTGGCGTTCCGCCAGGGCTATCTTCGACTGCCACATCGCGTTTTCCTTCTTCAGGCGGGCGGTTTTCGGAAGATCCCACCCGAGGACGGAGGTGTAGAGCCAGAAATACAGGAAACACAGCCCCGCGGCCACTATTATGCTCAATCCGCTTCTGACATACTTCGCGTAGCGGGGTTCCTCTCGGACCTCGTACTGCAAAGTGATGGGATTGAACACGTAATTCGCCATACTATACGAACTTATAGCTTTCTATCTCCCTGAATCCCCTCAGGAATGCGTCGGCGCTCATGCGCTTCTTGCCCGCAAGTTGCAACTCCTTAACCTCAAGCCATTTGTCGCCGGCAGCGACAAATAGCTTGCTGCCGTCAGTTCGTACCGTTCCGGCAACTGCCGTTGCGGGTTCCGCAACGGCAGTTGCGAAGACCTTTACATCCGTAGCCTTGCCATCGCGGACCAGCGTAGTCCAGGCGGTGGGATACGGGTTCAGGCCGCGGACAAGGTTGCGAATGGTTTCGGCCGGAGCCGACCAGTCGATACGCGTATTCTCCTTTGTGAGTTTCGGCGCCGGCTTCAACACCTCGGACCCCTGGATGAACGACTTCTGTACGCGCGTCTCCACGGTATGCTGTATGATACCTTCGGTGGTCTCCACCACCAGCTTCGCGCCGAGTTCCATCAGGCGGTCGTGCACGGTCCCCGCGGTATCCTCGGGGCCTATCCTGAGCCCGTGGCGCAGGATGATGCCGCCGGTATCTATGTCCTTGTCTATCATGAAGGTAGTCGCACCCGTCATGCGCTCACCGTTGATAACCGCCCAATTAATAGGAGCGGCGCCGCGGTACTGCGGCAGAAGGGCGGCGTGCAGGTTGAAGGTGCCAAGCTTCGGCATGGTCCAGACCTCCTCCGGCAGCATGCGGAATGCCACCACGACGAACAGGTCTGCCTTCCATGCGGCAAGCTGTTCCAGGAACTCCGGATCCTTGAGTTTGATCGGTTGAAGCACGGGCAAGCCATGCTCCACAGCGTATTTCTTGACCGCACTTTCATGCACTTCCAGGCCGCGTCCGCTGGGCTTATCCGCAACGGTAACCACGCCCACGACCTTGTATCCGGCCTTGATCAGGGCATCCAGCGAAGCCACGGCAAACTCCGGCGTACCCATGAATACTATGCGCTTCTGATGGAACAGGCGGGCTATCTTGCTCTTGAACTTGCGCCAGTGGTTGAGCAGCGAATCGTTGCTGAAGAGGGTGGCATCCTTGATGGCGCGCGACGTAAGGTAGGCCCCGATCGGCGCCAGCACCAAGGCTGAGACGAATACCCCCAACGGAGCGCCCACGGCCCCGTCCCTGGCCAGTTTCGTGCCGGTGATGTCCACCACCCAGTAGAACACGAAGAAGAGCACCGAGATGATGGCGCTGACTCCCAGCGCCCCCTTCCGGACGAAAGCGCCGAGAGGAGCACCGATGAAGAACAACAGCAGGCAAGCGAGCGCCTGCGCGAACTTCTTGAGGAGTTCTATGTTCGTACGGCGCAGGTAGAAATAGTATTCATAAACCTCGCTCTGGTAGGCCATCAGGCTGGTCGCCATCCTGTCTGCCGCGTCGGCGGCCTTTTCATAGGCCTTTTTTTTCTTGGATACCTTGTCCCATCTGAGGTATCCGTCCGCCGAAAAATAGTTCTTGTACTTCGCCCTTGACTCCAGTTTCGCAGTATCCAACTGGTTCTTCTGCTGGAAGACGCCGTATTGAGAAAGGGAGATGTATCTGTTGTCCAGAGCATTCCGGGCAAGGTTGTCCAGCGAATCCTTCTGATCCCTCAGCTGACGGAGCCGCATGGACTTCGCCTGGTCGCCGTAGCGGCTGCTGTCGGACTTCTGGAAACTATAGTTCTTCAGGGGGATGATCAGTTCCTGGCGTTTGAAATCGATGTGCTGGAGTTCCAGGGTGGTATCCCTGTACTTGCGCACGTTGTTCTCCTGGTAATTGGAGCCGTTGAACAGAGTGAAGGTGAGATAATCCTTGTTCTTGCTCATCTTCATCACGGCCGAATCGGCGATGGAGAGGGACGTATTGCCTTTGTTTGAGGTGTGGTCGTACACCATCACCCCATGCATCACCCCGTTTTCGTCCTGGGTTTCGGCGCGGAGCACGTAACCATCGATGCCGTCGTAGAAGGTGCCGGCTGGAATCTTTATCTCGTTCTTGGTGCGGCCGATATCGTCCCGGAGGGTATAGATCTCATTCCAGGCTACGGGAACAAGGTTGTTGCCGACGTAGAAGGCACCTATGCTTATGAAAACGGATGCGATGATCAGCGGCAGCATTACGCGGGCGAGCGATATGCCGGCTGCCTTGATGGCCATCAGCTCGTTATGGTCGCCCATCTGCCCGAGCACCATCATGGAAGAGAGCAGCGTGGCGAGAGGGAGGGCCAGGGGGAGGATGGTGCATCCGCCCAGAAGCATGAATTCAAGCACGACGCCCAGGCCGAGGCCCTTACCCACAAGCTCGTCGATGTACACCCAGAGGAACTGCATCATCAGGATGAACACGACCAGCACGAGGATCGCGACGAACGGTCCTATGAATGCCGTGAGTATGAAGCGGTCGAGCTTTTTCAAATCTTCTGTATCATTATTTCAAGAGCAGCGGAAAGACCAGCAATATCCTTGCCACCGGCGGTCGCGAGTCCGGGCTGGCCGCCGCCTCCGCCCTGGATGCACTTTGCGGCTTCGCGGATGACGGCACCTGCATTTTTGCCTGCCGCCACGAGATCCTGCGAATACATCAGCAGGAGCTGAGGCTTGCCGGCGGACTCGAATGCGGCAGCAATCACCAGATTCTCGGCTTCTTTCTGAAGCATTGTGGCGGCATCGCGGAGCATAACGAGATCGCGGGTCTGGTTGATCTTGATCACGTTGTGGCCGTTAATCTGCTCCGAATGCTCCAGCAAGGCCTTCTTCAGTTGCAGGGTCTTCTCCTTTGCAACCTCGGCGATCTGCTTCTTGTAGCCCTCGTTCTCCTCGATCATCTTGTGGATAGCTTCGGTGAGGCCGGGAGCGTTGTTGAACATTGCGCGGGCGGTGCGGATCATCTCCTGAAGGCCGAAGACGAGTTTTTCGGACTCCTCGCCGGTCACGGCCTCGATTCGGCGTATGCCGGCGGCGATTGCAGCCTCAGAAGTAATCTTGAACAGGCCGATGTTGCCGGTGCGGGAAGTGTGACAGCCGCCGCAGAGTTCAACGCTGGGGCCGAACTTTACCACACGCACCACGTCTCCGTACTTCTCACCGAAGAGGGCGATGGCGCCCATCTCCTGGGCCTCCGCCATTGTGGCGGTGCGGTTCTCGACCAGAGGAAAGTTGCTGCGTATCAGTTCGTTGACACGGGCCTCAACGGCACGGATCTGCTCGTCGGAAAGCTTCTCGAAGTGGGAGAAGTCGAAGCGGAAATACTTATCGCAGACGAAGGAACCCTTCTGTTCCACGTGGGTGCCCACGATCTCGCGCAGCGCCTGATCCAGCAGGTGGGTGCATGTATGGTTGTTCGCGATGCGCTGCCTGCGGGCGGCGTCCACCTTCAGGGTGAAGGAACCGGCCGGATCGGCGGGCAGCTTGTCGGCTATGTGTATGGAGAGGTTATTCTCCTTGACGGTGTTGAGTATCTTGATTTCCTCGCCGTCGGCGGCCAGCGCTATGCCGGTGTCGCCTACCTCTCCGCCCATCTCTCCGTAGAAGGGAGTGCGGTCGAAGACGAGTTGGAGCATCTCCTTGTTCTTCTGAACCACCTTGCGGCTCTTGAGGAGCAGCGCTCCGGGCTGCTCGACGGTGTCGTAGCCCGTGAATTCCACGTCTTCGCCCTCGTGATAGACGGTCCAGTCGCCGAATTCGTTGGCGGTGGCGTTACGGGCGCGCTCCTTCTGCTTGCCGAGCTCCACCTGGAAGCCTTCCAGATCCACCTTGTATCCCTTCTCGCCCGCGATAAGCTCGGTGAGGTCGATGGGGAATCCGAAGGTGTCGTAGAGCACGAATGCGTCCACTCCGGGCAACACCTTGGTGGCAGCGTTCTTGGCCATGTAGTCGTCCAGGAGCTTGATTCCGCGGTCGAGGGTGCGCAGGAAGGCGAGTTCCTCCTCGCGGATGACGCTCTCTATCAGCTTCTGCTGAGCCTTGAGCTCCGGATAGGCGTCTCCCATGTCGGAGATCAGCTGGGGCACGAGGCGGCAGAGGAAGGGTTCGGTGAAGCCGAGGAAGGTGTAGCCGTAGCGCACGGCACGGCGAAGGATGCGGCGGATGACATATCCGGCCTTGACATTGGAAGGCAGCTGGCCGTCCGCGATGCTGAAGGAGATGGCACGGATGTGGTCGGCGCACACACGCATGGCCACGTCCGTATCCTTGCCCTCGCCATATTTATGTCCGGAAAGTTCCCCGAGCTTGCCGAGCAGGCCGGAGAAGACGTCGGAGTCGTAGTTGCTGTTCTTGCCCTGCAGCACGGCGCAGAGACGCTCGAATCCCATGCCGGTGTCGATGTTCTTGGCAGGGAGAGGCTCCAGATGGCCGTCCGCCTTGCGCTCGAACTGCATGAACACCAGGTTCCAGATCTCGATTACGTGAGGATCGCTCTGGTTCACCAGGTCGCGGCCGGGGATGCCGCTGGCGCGCTTCTCCTCCTCGCTGCGGATGTCGATGTGGATCTCGGAGCAGGGGCCGCAGGGTCCGGTCTCGCCCATCTCCCAGAAGTTGTCGTGCTTGTTGCCAAGCAGGATGCGCTCCGCGGGAAGATGCTTGAGCCAGGCCTGACGTGCCTCCTCGTCGAGGGCGGTGCCGTCTTCGGCGCTGCCTTCGAACACGGTGGCATAGAGAAGTTCGGGATTGATGCCGTAGACGCCCGTGAGCAGCTCCCAGGCCCAGTCGATCGCTTCTGTCTTGAAGTAATCGCCGAAGCTCCAGTTGCCGAGCATCTCGAACATCGTATGGTGATATGTATCGTGTCCGACTTCTTCGAGATCGTTGTGCTTGCCGCTCACGCGGAGGCACTTCTGGCTGTCGGCCGCCCTCTTCATCTTAGGGGTGGAGTTGCCGAGGAAGATGTCCTTGAACTGGTTCATGCCGGCGTTCGTGAACATCAGGGTCGGGTCGTTCTTCACCACCATGGGAGCGGAGGGAACTACCGTGTGTCCCCTGGCCTCGAAAAAGTCCAGAAATTTCTGGCGTATTTCCTTGGAAGTCATCATAATAAAAAGCAGTATCTAAAGTAAAATCCTACAAAGATACTGCTTTTTTTCGATATGTGTTCCAGGCTATTTCACCTCTATTCCCTGCTCAATTTCTTCCGTGCTTCCGTCCGCGTATTTCAGCACTGCTTTCAGGGTGTGGGAACCGGCCGCCGACAGGGTTATCGTACTATCTGAAACCTTGATGCCATCGTAGTACCACTCCACGCTCCGGGCAGGTTCGCCTCCGCCGTCCAGGGTCAGGGCCAGCACCGTACCAACCGGGTAGGAATTACCCTTCCTGGGATTGGCAACGGTATAGAATGCCATCGCTTCAAAAGCCGAACCTCCAAGACCTATTTCACAGTCAATCAAGAAGTTGTATGCAGGCTCAATCCACGAAGAATAGGGATGGCCCTCTTGCGTGTAATCAGCCCACATCAACCCGCCACCGGGAACAGCTTCAAGTTTATCGAAGGCCATCCAGTATTGCGTGTCTATATCCTTCACGGAAACACCGAAAATGACATCTTCCCCTTCTGGAACAGTCAACTTTGCATCGGAAATATCCACGGTTGTAACCGCATTGTCATTGAATGTTCCTATGGTTTTGGTATAAGCGCGATTGCTCCCGAAATCTACGAATACGTCCACCTTTACCGCACTCTTCCCGCCAATCTGGAAGTTGATCTTCTGGAATACACTTCCAACGTAAGCCTCCAGTTCCTCTGAAGTGTAGCGCACGCCGATTGTGCCCGACCAAGAGCTGCCTTCGACCTGAAAACCCAATCCCATATTGGAAGACGGGCCGTGCTTGGAGAGCGTTACCGGCTCGTTCTCGAAAATGCTCCGCATAGTTATATCCATCACGGTTTCTACCGCGAGGATGCCAAGATGCCTCTTGACCGGGCGATACATCTCTTTGGTAAAACTGATTTCGGAATCTTCTTTGTAATTCGCAGGGAATGTGAAGGAGAATCCTCCGTCTGCGCCGGTATTCACCGTCTGTGTATCAACACTCACCCATACGCCGGAAAGAGGTTGGCCGGAAGAATCGCTGACCTTGCCGCGCAATATCCTTTCAGTGGGAATATCCAACTTGAAGCCCATATTGTCTCCGTTCCATGCGATGCCGCTCAATAACATTCCGGTTCTCCCTCCTGCCCATTCCGAGCCTTCAAAATTGGTGTTGCCCGATGTGCCCGGCCAGAGCATATCGTTATAATCGCTATAAGAGTTCTTCGGACTGACTATATAGCAGCATGGATGCTCCGAGTAGCAGTTGATCTCGTTCTTGTCCCAGAGCTTTTTCGCCGTAGTGCCCGCAACAGGACTGTCGGACATATCCACATGGTAGATGAGCATTCCGTGCGGCGGCTTGGAAGTAGTCTTGGTGCGGATGTATGAATCCCAGCCTTGTCCGTTGCGCACTTCGTAAATGAAGTATTCGCCGTCAACCGACGTCGGTGTGGACAGGCAGTCGTCTTCCTGAACCGGTTTCAACACATAATCACCGGGAGTGGAGGTAGTGTTGACAGTATCCATCCAGCCCAGCAGCCAACGTTCCAGAGCGCCTAAATAAGGAGGCGTGCGGCCGTTGTTGTTGTAATTTCCCTCACACATAAGGGAGAAAGCATACATATTCCTGGCTGAGCCGTTGTCTTCGTAATCGGTGTCGTAAAAGTCCGGCAGACCCAGAACATGGGCGAATTCATGGCAGAAAGTGCCTATGCCGGCCATGTTGTTGCCGGCGTGATCACTGTACTCGGAAGTGCAGGCGTAGCTCCATGTATATTTGCCATCAAAAACCCGATTCCTGTCATAAGCTGCCGATGCGTGAGGCCAGATATGGGCCTCATCGGCTCCTTCCGCCTCGTTGTGACCGGCAAAATAGAAGAAGATATTGTCTATGTATTTGTCATTATCGTGATCGTAAATCGAAAAATCCACCTGGTCGTCGAGCAGGGTGCAAGCTTCGAGCAGGAGCTCATCAGGGTATTTGTCATAACCATCCTCGTCGTTCTCTCCGTAATATGAGTAGCTCTTGGAAACCTTCACAGGGCCGAAAACATCGAATACCGGCCTGAACTTGCCGTTGGAATTCTCCCGATAATAATCTGCAACGGAGCCTGTGCCTCCATTATCGGAATACCCTTCAGCATTCAGCATCCGGGAGAAGGCATCATTAGCGTTCGGCACCGTAAACTTGAGATCATCGAACTCAATCAGGAGCACCAGGAAATGCTTGTCTCCTAAGCTGAGTCGATCTTTTTCCCTGCGGCCGGCTGCCGCCCCGCGGCCATGGGCAGCCATGCGGGCACGCTTCTGACGTATGAGGTTCTTGTCCGGCACAGGCTTGGATGCGGGATGGATGAATCCATCCTTGCCAATAATCACCACCTGTCCATTGCAAGTAAGATAGTGGTGGAACTCGTCTCCATGCACATAGATGGTCACCACGGATCCGTCCGGCTGGATGTGCTGGAAGGGATGTGGTGTGGCCGGAACGGCCTTGGCAATGACGACCGAAACGAACAGGGCCAGAATCGCAAACAATAACTTTTTCATCAGACCCTAGAATTTAAGTACATACACCATATCTTCATCCGACAACCAAATCTTGCCGTCGCCGGTTTTGACTATCTCTATTGCCTTTTCGCTCTCCAAAGGCAGGGCATCCACCCAGTTCTGGAGAACGGTAAGAGTGGCCTTCGTGCCGGGTGCGGGATTGGCCGGGAGCCCCTTTACCGCCAGGAACTTCTGTTCCACTGGGTTCAGCACACGGCTCACAACCGTGCCGTTGGAGTAGCGGCGTATCGAAGTCTGGAACTTGAGCGGCTCGAAGGGGATGTTCCCCCCTTTTCCATCGTAATTCCATATACCCAGCTTGGAGCCGAGTGCATTCTGGGTGAAGGTGGCTGAAGCGCTGCTTTTCCCGCATGTGGCGACGAACAGGCCCTTGCGGGGCTGCTCTCCATCGTTAGCCTCCACCCTTATGGTGACAGTAGTCTGCCCGTCGCCGGTAATCTCCGATCCTGCAACCGACGCCCACGGAGTATCTACCAATTCAACATCGGCTTCCAGGTCGCACACCACCATGATCTTAATATCATGTGCGCGCCACGATTCACCCACGGAAGCTTCCGGCACCGTTTTCAGTACGGAGGGTTCCTTGACAACCTCTTTCTGCTTCACGCAGGATGCCAGCGTGAGCGCCAGCAAAATTGGGTAAAATAGTTTTTTCATAATATCAGAAAGAATAGCTCAGTCCCACCAGCAGGCTTCCGCCCACCGTGGGCGATGCAAGCAGATAAGCAAGATTCAGCGCCGCTCCCGCAAACTCTGCCCCAAGTCCTATGGAAGCATAGGAAGGGATGCCGAGATCCTCGCTTCCGAGATGGTATCCGGCTCGTGCGAAAGCCATTCCGGCTATGCAATACTCTGCTCCGATAGAGGCGCCGAAGGCCCCAGCAAAGAGATAAGAGACCTCCGCACCGGCCTTCAGTCCTTCGATAGCCTCGTAGGCCGCCCCGGCCTTGAGAAGCGACGGCTGTGAATAGTCTCCACCGCCATAGTTCACCTTGCCGCCAAGGTTGC
>JAEEGG010014402.1_pt1 | contig 16748 bp, 10 predicted proteins | sample 9134161 | NCBI WGS metagenome assembly JAEEGG01 (sample SAMN16246543, study PRJNA631951) | gut metagenome | biome: gut microbiome; feature: rumen; material: CR-attached | host: Bos | place: Iran: Karaj | collected 2018-10 | reverse complement strand
GAATTGGAGCGTTATAATCAACGCTATCCTTACAGCAATCTGCACCATACTGACTACCACAAGTTGCGCAAACCACCTTTGAGGTACAAGTATTAACAAAACCAGCGCCCTGCTCAATAATAGAGTGGGGCGCTTCCTTATTTTCCCCTTAAAATTTGGAGGAAAGGAAAAAAGTATGTAAATTTGCCTTCATATTATGAGAAAGGTAATAAAAATACATAGGAAAATGCGTAATTATCTACTAACTATCATTGCCTTGCTATGCACCCTGGTGCAGGGGGTATGGGCGGACAGCGCTTTCGGCGGAGGCAGCGGTACTGCACTGGACCCATACTTAATAGAGACGCCGCAGCACCTGCGCCAACTGGCTGCCGACGTGAATGACGGCAATGACTATGAGGGTAAGTATTTCAAGATGATTAGCTCGTTCAGCTGCTGGATTGAGCCGTTTACACCTATCGGCGGAAAATACTACAAAGAGGGCAGCGGCAAGGAGGAGACGACTGGTACGCGTAAGTTTTATGGCGTATTCGACGGCAACGGCTATACCATCAATGACCTCTACATACGTCCTACGGAGGATTTCTACGGCATAGGACTGTTTGGTGAACTGGGCTACGGAGCTAAGGTGATGAACCTGACAATCGCCTCTAAGCAGATTACATCTACCATCATGGGATGGGGCAACTGCGGAGCTATAGCAGGTGCTACTAACGACAATGTCATTATACATAACTGTCATGTGAAAGAGAATGTGGTGGTATCGGTGGATCCTGACAACCTGGCTCAGCAGATAAAGAGCAGCCGTGATTTTGGAGGTATAGTGGGTGAGAACGGCGGTATAGTCAGCCAATGTACGAGCAAGGCTACGGTAACCAATGCCGACATCACGGATGTGAACACTCTGGGCGGCATTGTGGGTGTAAATGCCGGCAAGGTGTGGTCGTGCACTTTCCTGGGAACGGTGAATGGCACTGACAAGGTGGGCGGCATCGCTGGCGACTGGTATGGCGAGCACGAGTTTTACGACTGCCTATACCACAGCAGTCCTGCCATAGGAGCTGTTAACGGTGCTGATGCTGAGGGTGTGTCGTGGATGGGTACCATCTCGCTTGCAGAAGGACTGACGGGCAGCATCAGCGGCACGGTATGCTACAGTTATAATAATGTGAATTACTACGCGCAGGGCAGCAGTTGCACGATAGGCTCGGACCTTAGGGTGAACGGCGGCTACGTGCCCCTGGACCCACAGCTCACCAGCGAGCAGGTAACCTTTGACAGCAACAACTCGTTCACCTATCCTGGCATGCAGGATGTGACGGTGGGGTGCACATACTCATCGCTCAAGCGCGACATAGCATACTCGCCGTGGGTGAGCATCGACATACCGTCGCAGAAGTGCACGGGAACTGCCCTCACCCCCGTTATCACCGTGACGGACAATATGACGGGCTCGCCGTTAATACTGCAGGAGGGAACGGACTACAGCGTCACTCTTCCCTCAGACGATATGACAGAGGCTGGCGACTACGACATCACCATCAGCGGCATGGGCGACTTTACAGGTACGGCGAATGCCACTTTCACCATAACACCACTGCGCTGGCTGGGTGATGGCACAGAGGAGAAACCGTATCAGATACGCAGCGTGGACGACTGGCTACTGCTGGCAAGCGAGACGATGAAGGAGGACTTCGCTGACACATACTTCATACTGATGAATGATCTCGACTTCACTGGCGTGGAATACAAGATGGTGGGGGATGAGAATGAAGACTACGACACTAAGATGTTCAGGGGACGTATGGACGGCAATGGCAAGACCATCGACAATGTGACTTACGAAAACACGAAACTTTTTGCCGGACTGTTCGGACATGTGGGTAGCGGAGCCGTCATACGGAACCTCATCTCGGGCAGCGGCAACGTCATCCGCGACAGAATGAACGTGGGCGGCATCGTGGGTATCATGGAATCGGCTGATGTCATCGGCTGCACAAGCTATGCTACCGTCATCGCCAATAAAGTCTCAACGGTCACGGGACGCTATGCAGGAGGCATCGCAGGAGATATGAATGGCGGAAATATCACTGACTGTCGCAACTATGGCAGCGTCACTGCAAGCAGCCGTGCTGGAGGAATAGTCGGGCTGGCACAATTCGGTTCGGTGACAGGCTGTCTCAATTTTGCCCAGGTGACGGCTGAAGAATATGACGGAGGCATCGTCGGAAAACATGATTATACATCTATCAGCAACAACTACTATGCCGGCGACTGCACCACAGGTGGCATCAATGGCAGTGACGTCACAGATCAGGCTATGAAGGGCTACACCATAGACGGCGGAGGGACTGTGACCATAGAACTGGAGGAAAACGCCTCAATAGGCGTGGCATACAACGGAGCCGTATATGCCGGCGAGAGTCAGCTGGTCAACATGGTGCTGAGCGTGGAAGAAGGCAGCGCAACATTCGAGGCAAGCAGTGGTACACTCACGGATAACAGCGACGGCACCTACACACTGACCATGCCTGCCGAAGATGTCACCATCACGGCAACGCCCATCAGCCTTGACCTCACACTATATGACGGCACTCATGACCCAACGAACAACGAGACTATCAATGAGAACTACCACTACGTGGCAAACGTCACTATATCAGGGCGCACGCTGTACAAGGACGGTAAGTGGAACACGCTGTGCCTGCCGTTCAATGTAGAGGACTTCAGTGGCACCATATTCGAAGAGGCTACCGTAAAGGAACTGGATATCAACGGAGAGTACGAGGGACACCAGACAGGCTTCGATGCCAGCGACGGCACGCTGTACCTTTACTTCAAGGTCGCCACAGAGATAGAGGCAGGAAAGCCTTACCTCGTGAAGTGGGCAGGCGGCGATGATATCGTGAGTCCAGTCTTCACGAACGTGACCATCAACAACACAGCACCTGAAACCATCACCAGCAATGACGAAACCACCAGCCTGCTCGGCAATTACGATCCAGTGAATCTCAACGCTGGTGACAACACCGTGCTGTATCTGGGTACAAACAACAAACTGTACTACCCATCTAAGGCAAGAACTATCAATTCTTTCCGCGCATACTTCCAGCTCCACGGCATCGTGGCTGGAGAACCGCAGTCGGGACAGCAGAGCATACAGTCGTTCAGGCATAATCTGGAGGATGAAGCAACGGCAGTTGTTTCTATTCAAGAGCGCAAAAGTTCAGTTCCCGTTCCAGTTAAAGTTATCAAGAACGGACGCCTGTACATCGGTGAGTATAATATTGTAGGACAAAGAACTGAGACAAAAAGATGAAAAAAGAATATATGAACCCTACGCTACTCGTAGTGGAAAAACGACAGAAAACCTCACTCCTGGCAGGCAGCGTCCCAGTGGTTACCAACACAGACGGCAACAGTAACGTCGATTTGGGTGGCAGTGATGAGGAAATACCTGATGAAGAAGTTATTATCAGATAGTTTCAATCCAACTTCTAAAAACAACAAAGGCGGTGCAAATGCACTGCCTTTTTTACGTCAACTAAGTCTTATATTTTCCCTTAAAATTTGGAGGTTATGAAAAAAGTGTGTACTTTTGCAGACAGAATGAGAATAGGATACGACGCGAAGCGTTATTACCATAACAGGACAGGACTGGGCAACTACAGCCGTACGGTGGTGAATGCCATGAGGAGTCAGCATGAGGATGTTGACGCGGTGCTCTATGACTGTAAGGCGCTGGAGCGTACGTTTGCACTGGGCAGAAGGGCGAAAAGGGAGGGCTGTGAGCTGTTTCACGGTCTGAGCAACGAACTGCCTCGCGACATAGTGAAGGCTGGGGTGCCGAGCATAGTGACGATGCACGACGTGGCTTGGCGCACGTTTCCTGATATGTATAAGCCCTGGGACAGAATGATATATGACTGGAAATACGGATGGTCATGCAGGAATGCTACGCACGTGGTGTGCATAAGCGAATCGACGAAGCGCGACGTGATGCGCTTCTACGGGGTGCCTGAGGAAAGGATTTCGGTGATTTACCAGCCTGTGCAGGGGGGGTTCTATGGACCCTCTATAGGAGTTAAAGGAGTTAGAGGAGTTAAAGGAGTTAAAGACAATACCTTAGACCTCAATGATAACTCTTTGAACCAAGCCACCGCTGGTGGGTATATCCTCACCGTGGGTTCGATAAATTCGAGGAAGAACCTGATGGGGATGGTGAAGGCGCTGGAGATGATTCCTGAGGATGAGCGACTGCCACTGGTGGTGGTGGGCAACGGCAGGGAGTATCGCCAGAGGGTGGAGGAGTATATTGACAGCCACCATCTGAGGGAATGGGTGAGGATAGAGAGTAACATTCACGAGGCGGAGAGACTGAAGGAACTGTATGCTGGGGCGGTGTGTATGTTGTACCCGTCGTTTTATGAGGGCTTCGGACTGCCTGTGGTGGAGGCGCAGTTGCAGGGGTGTCCTGTGATTACGAGTAATGTGTCGTCGCTGCCTGAGGCGGCTGGTCCTGATGCCCTGCTGGTGAATCCTGCCCAGACGGAGGAGATAGCAGAGGCGCTACGCCTGCTGCTAAGCAGCGAGGAGGAACGTAAGCGCAGGGGCGAGGCTGGACGCCGATACTGCATGGAGATGTTCAGCCCTGAAAGGCTGACGGAGGAGATGTTCCAGCTGTATGAATTGATAATTGACAATTGACAATTGACAATTGAAGGTGACAAAGGACAAGGTACAAAGTACAAGGTGAACCTCAAATCAGAACGATGAACATTAAGGAGAAGGCTAAGACAATAAAGAATGGTGATCAGGGCAAGGCGCAGTTTGTTCGCTTTGTCTTGAACGGTATTTTTGCGGCTGCGCTGCAGTATGTGGTGTATCTGGCGCTGATGCCCTATATGGTGGTGGATGTGGCTTACGGAGCGAGTTACTTCGTGAGTTTTCTGGTGAATTTCTTTACCACTACCTATTTTACGTTCAGGAGCCATGCCACATGGAAGAAGTTTGTGGGATTCTGTGGCAGTCATGGTGTGAACTATGTGTTTAGTCAGGTGCTCTTCTCGGTGTTTATCAATGTGATACACATGAATGCCTACATTGCGCCATTTGTGGTAATGGGCGTGGCGATGATACTGCAGTTTACTATCCTGAGGTTTGTCTTCAAGAAACGATAACTATCTATTAAAGACAACTAGGACAACATTAAAATTAAACAAAAACAAGAATAACCCTTTTTGAAAGTTTGGCACTATGTGCCTTGTCCTGCTGTAGTCAAGAATCTGATTGTAAGCGAGCTTACATCATATTCTTACCAACACCATGACACATCAGGGGATGTTACAACTTTCAAAAAGAAAAAACAGAAAAAACAAAGCACACACTCCGCATGGTGTTTTTCTTGTTTTTGCCTGGCAAGGACATAACCTGACGTTAGGAGGGTGCAGGACTGCAAGAGATATGGACTTAGGTGCTTGCACATAAAGAATATATAGCTTGAAGGGCTGCGAGAGTCTGAAAGACTTATGACCTTGACAGGGGTTTTTAATGTTTTTGTTAAACTAAAAAATCCGTGGTAAAAAAACTACTTGATGATGTTGCGCAACTGGCGCAGCAGGGGCTGGTCATAGCCATAGATGTCAGGATGTGTCTCCATGATGCCTGTCATGGGGTTGGGGTACATGGTGTAATAGATAAGGTGCACAGGAACGGGGGGTGAGACCTTGTGATAGGTGAAGAGACGATAGGGACGAGGAGCATCGGCATGGTTGCTGAGCCACTCCATGCCCCGATAGGTGAGTGGGGAAAGGTCCATGGAGATGCGCAGACGGTCGATGGACCATTCGTCGAGGTCGGGCAAGAGGAAGAGGGCGAGGTCGAAGGGTCGCTCCACTCGCACACAGCCATGAGAGATGGCACGACGGTCGCGATGGAAGGCGCCTGGCGAGTTGGTGTCGTGGAGATAGACGGAGAAGCTGTTGGCGAAGCGGAACACTATCCTGCCAAGGGAGTTGCCCTGTCCGCCTCGCTGCACGAAGCGCAACTGACGGTTACGCATATCGTCGGCTGAGAGATGGTTGATGTTGAGGGTGTCGCCTGAACGACGGTCGATGACGAAGTATTTGTGACGGGCAAACCATGCGGAATCGCCTGCATGACGGGGAAAATCGCTCGCCACTATCTTGGGGGGCAGACTCCATTCGGGATTGATCTGCATGCAGTTGATATGGCTGCTGAGCAGAGGGGTCTTGGTTTTCAAGGCTCCATAACACACCTTCATATTGAGTATGGTGTCGCCACCCACAGCCCACAGCTGCTGGGAGGGCAGATTGACCACCACCATGCGCTGAGAGAGGTCGGGGTGGGGTATGCGCCAGCGACAGCGTTCCATATTGACGGCTATGCGATGACGCTCCTCAGTGGTGCTTGCCGATGTCAATGCCTGACGCAATGCCTCGAAGGTCTGGGCATTGGCTGGGAAGGAAGCCTTGAGGTGGGTGATGCGTTCGCTGGTGGACAGTTGGGAGAGTGACTCCTGATAGTTGGGGACAGGGGGGTCGTAATCGTAGAGGTGGGCATAGGTGCTGTCCTCACGATAGTAGAGCCTGTTATAGAGACGTGCAGGGCGCGTGAATCCGTAGCGTGTGCCAGTGACGTATTTGACGTAAGCCTTGGAGAGATTGTAGTCGAGTCGAGGCAAGACCTCGTTGATGTCTTGTCCTAAGGAATCGAAAGCAAGATGATGGATGATGTTCAGGTCTGCGGCTATCTGCGGAATGAGGAAGGCTGTGGTGTCGAGAGCCGACTGGGGCAGTTCGGTGCGAAGGTAATCAAGCAGTTCGTCGGCATCAGGCGACAAACCGTCGTCGAGGTTGAACCACAGAGGTATATCGCCAAAGGAGGCTATGGTGTCATAGCGATGCCTGACGAAGAGGTCGGCATTCCACCCAGAGGAGTCGGCAGCGATGATGGCGCTGAGGTGTTGCCTCATGCGCAGGGTGTCGATGGAGTCCTGATACACCCCAAAGGCTGGCTCGGTGAAGTCGTCGATAGCCTCTATCACCCTCTTGCATGACGACAGGAGGGTGAGGATGGTTAGCAGTAGGAATATGATGGGAGTTAAGTGCATAGGCTTAACTGTGAACTGTTTAGAATTCTTCTGTCAGCCGTTTGATGTCCTGGTCTTCGCCCACTATCCAGAGGATGTCGCCAGGCTTGAAGAGATAGAGCGGAGAGACGGTGGCGAGATTCTCCTCACCTTCCTCCAAGCCCACGAGCATACAGTTGTAATGGTCGCGCAGACGGGAGGTGATGAGCGACTTGCCTGCCAGGGCGCAGTAGGGCGTGATGGCGAAGCGTCGCAGCTGCATCTCGTGAGGAGCAAACTCGGTGGGCTCAGGAAACTGCTCCTCTTGCAGGGTGGCATTGAGGTTGGCAAGTTGGGCATCGGAACCTATGACGTTGAGTTTGTCGAAGGGGAAGATGATGTTGTCGCCAGAAGGGATGTTAATCTTCTGATGACCACGCGAGATGCTGCTGATATGCACTCCGAAACGCTGGGCAAGCTGTAGTTCCTTGAGCATCTTGCCTGCCCACATGGAGTCTTGTGGCACATCGACGGTGGCTATGTGGAGGTCGCGATCGAGCAGTCTTCCCTCGAAGAGCGGACGCTGCTTGCCTGTGGCACGAGCGTAGGTGTCTTTGGAGTGCAGGTTCTGGATGAACATTCGTTCCATCTTGATGCTGCTGCTCTTGATGCGACGCAAATAGACCATAGCAAAGACTATGCACAGGGCGAGACAGAGCATGAGGGCATTGGAGAGCTGGGTGAGCTGACTGAACACATAGCAGATAAACGTCATGGCGATTGCCACGCGCAGGATGACCGTGAAGCAGAGTGGGGCACGATTATGACGACTGCCCACCCACAGGGCACGGAACTCTTCGCTCCTCGTCTTTTTCATAACCATAGCACGCAGGAAGGGGGCTATGAAGAGTATGGTGAGAATGGTGCACACGATATCGGCCCACTTATGTGGCAGGATGGAATTGAGGAAGGCATCGCCCACGGTGAGCATGATGACGATAGTGGCACTGGAGAGCACGGAATAGATGAGCGTATTGATGACCATCTGGATGATGAGCGGACGCCAGTTGCCCTGCGAGGTGTCGTAGTTGGTGGGGGCTATGTCAGAAATCTTGTTGATGCGACTAATCCACGCCTTAGGCAGTGATTTCTCCACCAGGTTATATACTGGCACTGCGCCACGTATCATATAAGGTGTGGTGAAGGTGGTGATGACTGATACCGTAACCACTACAGGATAAAGGAAATCGCTGATGATGCCGAGGCTGAGACCTAAGGAGGCTATGATGAAGGCAAACTCACCTATCTGAGACATGGAGAATCCGCAACGCATAGCCGTCTTGAGGGGCTGACCAGAGACCAGAAAACCAAAGGAGCCGAGAATGCTCTGACCTAACAGTATGGCGAGTGTGATAACCACTATGGGCACCCACTGCTGCAATACGATATTGATGTCAACCAACATGCCGACAGAGACGAAGAAGATGGCTCCGAAGAGATTCTTGACGGGTTCTATCAGGCGCTCTATCTTCTGCGCCTCGATGGTCTCAGCCAGTATGCTACCCATGACAAACGAACCAAAGGCGGAGCTGAAACCCACGAAAGAGGCAAAGACAGCCATACCGCAACAGAGGGCAAGCGACACGATGAGCAACACCTCGTCGTTGACCAGTTTGCGCACCTTGCGCAGGAAGAGGGGAATGAAGAACAGTCCCACGACAAACCACAACACAAGGAAATAGACTATATCCATGATGGAGAAGAACATGCCGTGAGCTCCCTCGCTACCACCCTTGGCTATGGTGGTGAGCACCACCATCATCACGATGGCGAGGATATCTTCAAGTATGAGCACACTCATAACCAGCGAGGCAAACTGCTGCTGCTTGAGTCCGAGGTCGTCGAACGCCTTATAGATAATAGTGGTGGACGACATGGCAAGCATACCTGCCAAGAAGAGGGCATCCATCTCTGACCACCCCTGCGTGGCGGCTACTATCACACCTATGTTCATCATAGAGAAGATGATGGTGAGGGCCGCTATAATGGGTGCCATACCCATCTTGAGTATCTTCTTAAACGAGAAGTCGAGACCCAAGGCAAAGAGCAGGAACATCACGCCGATGGCAGCCCAGGTGTGTATATTCTCCTCATCGAGAACTGATACGGTAAGGGGCATATTAGGCGACACTATGATGCCAGCCACGATATAGCCCAACACGAGTGGCTGCTTGAGTTTCTTGAACACAAGCGTCACTACTCCAGCCGTAACCAGAATGAGTGCGAGGTCTTGTACTAATGAGGGGATGTTTGACATAGATTTATGATGGTTTTAATGGCTTTCTCCATAACCTGAACGGAGATAAATTCGTAAGGTCCGTGAAAGTTTACGGCACCAGTAAAGAGGTTGGGGCAGGGCAGTCCCTTGAACGACAGCTGGGCACCGTCAGTGCCACCGCGAATGGGTTGCACCTTAGGCGTAACACCAGCCTTGAGCATTGCCTCCTTAGCGCGCTCTATGATGTGGCTCACGGGCTGTATCTTCTCAAGCATGTTATAGTATTGGTCGGCTATCACAACATGACACACACCATCGCCATAACGCTGGTTGAGGCGCTCAGCCACCTTGCGCATCGTCGCCTTGCGCTCATCGAAACGCTCGTGGTCGTGATCGCGAATGATAAACGACAGCTTAGCCTTCTCGCAACAGCCCTCCATGCCAGTGAGGTGGTAGAAACCCTGATAGCCGTCAGTGGTCTCAGGGCGCTCATCCTCAGGCAACATGCTGATAAACTCATGAGCCACTATCGAGGCGTTGAGCATCTTGCCCTTGGCATAGCCAGGATGCACGCTGATGCCTGTGATGGTTACCTTAGCCGAAGCGGCGTTGAAGTTCTCATACTCCAGTTCGCCAAGGTCGCCACCGTCTATGGTGTAAGCCCACTGACACCCAAACAGGTCAACATCGAAATGGTGGGCTCCCATGCCTATCTCCTCGTCGGGGTTGAAGGCTATGCGTATTTTGCCATGCTTTATCTCGGGATGGTCGCGGAGGTAACACACAGCCTGCATTATCTCGGCTATGCCTGCCTTGTCGTCAGCTCCCAAGAGGGTGGTGCCGTCAGTCACTATGAGGTCTTCGCCCACGTGCTTCAGCAGTTCGGGAAACTTCTTCGGACTGCTCACTATGCCTTCGGAGAGCAGGATGTCGCCACCGTCATAGTGCTCCACTATGCGAGGTTGTACGCCTGCACCAGAACAGTCGGGCGAGGTGTCGTAATGGCTTATGAAGCCGATGGTGGGTGCAGTGGTGCCCTCAGCGAGGTTGGAGGGCAGGGTGGCATAGAGATAACCCTTGTCGTCGAGCACCACGTCGTGCAGTCCCTCAGCTATCATCTCATCACGCAGGTAGCGTGCAAAGACCATCTGCTTGGGAGTGCTCGGCACCGTCGTAGAGTTTTCTGAAGACTGGGTGTCGAACTTAACATAACGTATGAAACGCTCAACGATATTCATTACTCAAACCTCTAACCTTTAACCTCTAACCTCTAACCTTTAACCTATTCCTGCTTAATAGCCTCTCTCACCTTAGCCTCTATCTCCTCACACAACTCGGGGTTGTCCTTGAGTAGGGCGAGGCAGGCATCGCGACCCTGTGCCAGTTTTGAGTCGCCGTATGAGAACCATGCGCCAGCCTTCTTCACTATATTCTTGTCAACGGCTATGTCGAGAATCTCGCCATACTTAGAGATGCCAGTGCCAAACATGATGTCAAACTCGCACTTGCGGAATGGAGGTGCCACCTTGTTCTTCACAATCTTTATCTTGGTCAGTTTGCCTATCACCTCGTCGCCATCCTTTATAGGGGTAGAAGGACGCACGTCGATGCGCACTGAGGCATAGAACTTCAGGGCATTACCGCCAGTAGTGGTCTCAGGATTGCCAAACATCACGCCAATCTTCTCACGCAACTGGTTGATGAATATGCAGGTGGTGTTGGTCTTTGATATGGTAGAAGTGAGTTTGCGCAGAGCCTGTGACATCAGTCGTGCCTGCAGTCCCACCTTGTTGTCGCCCATATCGCCCTCTATCTCAGCCTTAGGGGTGAGCGCAGCTACAGAGTCGATCACTATGATGTCAACAGCGGCACTTGATATGAGCTGGTCGGCTATCTGCAGAGCCTGCTCGCCATTGTCAGGCTGTGATATCAGCAACTGGTCCACATCCACACCCAGGTTAGCTGCATAGAAGCGGTCGAAGGCGTGCTCAGCATCTATGAATGCTGCTATGCCACCCTGCTTCTGTGCCTCGGCTATGGCATGGAGAGCCAGTGTGGTCTTACCAGATGACTCAGGACCGAATATCTCTATGATTCGTCCCTTAGGGTAACCACCCACACCGAGTGCCATGTCGAGTCCCAACGAACCTGTTGGTATTACCTCTACTTTCTCTACGTTATTCTCGCCAAGTTTCATGATTGAACCCTTGCCGAAATCCTTCTCTATCTTAGCCATTGCAGCCTGCAACGCCTTGAGTTTTGCTTCTTTGTTTGCGTCAGCCATTTTATAATTTAAGATTTATCATTTGTGATTTATATTCTACAATTCAAGTTCCCCGTTAAACACCTCATGCCAGGGCAGTCCCTGCTTGTTGAGCTGTTCCATGAATGGGTCTGGGTCAAAATCCTCCACGTTCCACACGCCAGGCTTCTTCCATATACCCTTGAGGAACATCATTGCGCCTATCATGGCAGGAACGCCAGTGGTGTAGCTCACACCCTGCATGCCTGTCTCTTCGTAAGCCTCCTGGTGCTTGCAGTTGTTATATACGTAGTAGGTCTGTTCCTTGCCGTCCTTTATGCCTCTGATGCGACAGCCTATAGATGTCTCGCCGTCGTAGTTCTCGCCAAGGTCCTGTGGGTTAGGCAACACAGCTTTCAGGAACTGCAGTGGCACTATCTTCACCTTCACCTTCTTGTCGGGGTTGTCAGCCAGCGGTGCCTCATACTCCATCTCGTCTATGCGGCTCATGCCCAGATTCTGTATGCAGTCCAGATAGGTGAGGTATTGCTGTCCGAAGGTCATCCAGAAGCGAGCCTGCTTTATGGTGGGATAGTTCTTCACCAGCGACTCCAGTTCCTCGTGGTGCATAAGGTACGACTCACGCGGACCTATGTTAGGGTAGGTGAGAGCCTTGTGTATCTCCAGTGGCTCAGTCTCTATCCATTCGCCATCTTTGTAATACAGTCCCTTCTGGGTTATCTCGCGTATGTTAATCTCAGGGTTGAAGTTTGTGGCAAACGCCTTGTGGTGGTTGCCTGCGTTGCAATCGACGATGTCCAGATAGTGTATCTCGTCAAAGTGGTGCTTTGCAGCGTAAGCCGTATAAACGCCTGACACTCCTGGGTCGAAACCACAGCCGAGGATTGCTGTCAGTCCTGCATCCTCAAAACGCTGTTTGTAAGCCCACTGCCATGAGTATTCAAAGTGTGCCTCGTCCTTGGGCTCGTAGTTGGCTGTGTCCAGATAGTTCACCCCACATGCCAGACAGGCATCCATTATCGTGAGGTCCTGATAAGGCAGGGCGAGGTTCACGCACAGCTCAGGCTTAAACTCGTTAAACAGCGCCTTCAGCTGTTCCACATCGTCAGCATCCACCTGTGCCGTGCTCAGGTTGATGTTCTTGCCGTACTCCTTTTTCCTTAATGCCTCTACCAGGGCATCACATTTTTCCTTTCTGCGACTTGCTATCATGAAGTCGGTAAACACGTCGCTGTTCTGTGCTATCTTGTGTGCCGCTACGGTGGCTACACCGCCAGCACCAATCATTATTACTCTTGACATTTTATTTTTAATTGATAATTGACAATTGACAATTGATAATTTTTCTCTAACCTCTAACCTCAACCCTACTTCTTCATTTCCTTCTCCTGCGCTACTTTATTTGCCTCCATGGCGTTCAGCTTGCGGTGGAAGTTATAGCGGATGCCATTCTGTGTCAGTATGAGCGAATCGCCACTGAGGCTCTCCAACTGCAGGGTGTCCAGCGAGTAGGTTGCCTTCTTGCCGTCCTTGGCGCCAGGGAATCCTCCCTCGCGTGATATCAGCACAAGGTTGCCGTTGAGCATATACCATTTTATGTAGTTCTTCACAGGGGGGTATATCACTGGTGAGTCATCCTCCAGCGTGTTTGAGCGCATCACCCTGCCCACAGCCTGTGCGTTGTGGCTACGCTTGAGCGTGAAACCATATTCGCGAGGAATGAGGAAATTGCTCTTTATCGAGTCGTCCACATGTGCCATCATGCGTCGCTGCGCACGACGTGACATATTCTGAAACTCCTTCATCACTGGCATCACGGGATATGTCCACGTGCCCTTCAGCGCGTCCAGGTTCACCACCATGGTGGCTGTCAGCGTATCTTGCTGGTCGCGCATCACGCCTATCCAGTCGCCTATTTCTGGTTTGCCTATCACCCTGCCGTTCTCCTTAGCGTCTATGCAGTTCAGCGTTATGGGGTCGCCATAGAAAGGCCAGATGACCACCACCGAGTCTGATGTGCCGTCGCATGACAGTCCATAGAGCATCGAGTCGCCCTTCACCACTGGTGCGTCGTCAGTCATCATCACGTCCGTCTGGTCGTCTATCTTCTCTGTGCTCTTTTTGCATCCTCCCAGTGCTATTAGTGCTGTGAGGCAGAGGCATACTATTGAGAAATGTATCTTCATTTTCTGTGTTAAAATGTTATGCTTTGCATAAAAAGTGATTTCAATCTACAAAGGTAACCAAAATAGTTCACAGTTCACAATTCACAGTTCATAGTTTGTCAGCCTTTTATTATTTTTTAACCTTTAAACCTCAAACATCAAACCTCCAACTTCAAAAATTTTTAGAAAAAATTACTACCTTTGCAGTCGCAATCACAAATTTCTTTATTCGTCCAATGAACAGGTTATCAGCATTATTTCTCACTTTTATGGCATTTGCCACAAGTGTCTTCGCACAGTCTAAGATGGAACAGGAACTGCACAAACTCGACGAGGTTGTGGTCAAGGGTGTGGCTAAGAAACTGGTGGTGAGGGAAGATACCTTCATCTATAATGCCGATGCCTACAAAACTCCAGAGGGCTCCACCATTGAGGAACTGGTGCGCAAACTGCCTGGCGCTCAGGTGAGCGACGACGGCAAGGTGACCATCAACGGCAAGGAGGTAAAGAAAATCAAGGTCGATGGCAAGGAGTTTATGACGGGTGACACACAGACAGCGCTCAAGAATCTGCCCACTGCCATAATAGATAAGGTGAAGGCTTACGACGAGAAGTCCGATCAGGCTCGCCTCACGGGCGTTGACGACGGCGAGGAAGAAACGGTGCTCGATTTCAACATCAGACAGGGCATGAACAAGGGCTTTATGGCAAACATCGACCTCGCCATAGGCACCCACAAACGCTATGCTGAAAGGGTTATGGGCGCATATATGAAAGATAACTCGCGACTCATGCTCTTTGGTAATGCCAACAACACTGGCGACCGCGGATTCTCAAGCGGAGGTCGTGGCGGTGCTGGCGGTGGCAACGGACTGATGGCAAACAAGATGCTGGGCATCGATTACAACTACGAACTGAAAGACAAACTCAAAGCTAACTTCTCCATCAGGTGGAACCACAGCGATACTGACAACTGGCAGAAGAGTGCCACAGAGAACTTCGTATCGACCAAAGGCTCATTCACCAACAGCATTTCGCAGCAGTATGGAAGAAGCAACAAATGGGACATACGAGGCAAGGTGGAGTGGAAGATTGACACACTCACCACACTCATCGTGCGACCCACATTCACTGGCAGCTCCACCGACTCCAGGGGCGACAGCCGCAGCTCCACCTTCAGTCGCGACCCCTTCCAGTATTCCGACGACCCGTGGAACATGGACGAGAGCACAGGAGGCGCTGACCTGTGGGTTAACAGCAAGAAGAACAACTCCCTGTCCTACGGCACTTCCAACGCCTTCAATATTCAGGCTACCCTCTCACGCAAACTGGCTGCCAACGGAAGAAATATAACCACCCAAGTGCGCTACAACGTGGGTAATGCTGACACTGAAGACCTCTCCACCCAGTTTGTCAAACTCTACCAGCTTAGCGAACAGTATTACAAAAACCGCTATAACCTCACACCCACCAAGAACTGGGGGCTGCAGCTCAATGCCACCTATAGCGAACCCATAGCCAAGGCTACATTCATACAGTTTAAATACCAGTACCAGTACAGCAACAAGACCAGTGACCGTAGCACCTACGACTTCAGCGACGAGCCCGATTTCTATCGTGGCGTAACGCCTGAATACCGCGACTTCGATTTCTATCTCGCCCCTTACCGTCCGCTCACTGAGTCGTCACCCTATTACAGCAGTCCTCTCAGCCGTTATTCCGAGTACGACAACTACGTTCACCAGCTCGAACTCACACTCAAGCGCACCCGTCCCAAGTATAACCTCAATGTGGGCGTCATGCTCCAGCCACAGGTGTCACACCTTACCTATAAATACCTTGGCAACGATTTCGATGTGCGCCGTACAGTCACCGACTTCACGCCAACTCTCGACTTCCGCTATAAGTGGAACAAGAAGAAGACCCTCCGAGTCAACTACCGAGGCAGGTCAGCCCAGCCCACCATGACCGATATGCTGCCCATAACCGACGATACCGACCCGCTCAACATTAAGGTGGGCAACCCAGAGTTGAAGCCCTCCTTCACCAACACCATGCGCGTGCAGTATAACAACTATGTGTCAAGCCACATGCAGACAGTCATGGCATTTCTCAACTACCAGATGATACGCAACAGTGTTTCTAACAGCGTAGAGTATGATGACCAAACGGGTGGAAGAACCACCAAACCCATGAACATCAACGGTGACTGGAGCATCGATGCAGCTATGATGTATAATGCCGCTGTCGATAGCGTGGGCAAGTGGAACTTCAACTCCTTCGCCAACGTCAGCTATAAGAATGATGCCAACTACACCTATCTCACAGACACTAAGCAGACCGAGAAAAACTACACTCGCACCACCAACCTCAGCGAGCGCCTCGGCATAGGCTACCGTCTCGACTGGATAGAGGTGGAGCTCAACGGACAGGTGCAATACACCATCTCAAGTAACAAGCTGCAACCCAATGCCAACCTCAACTCATGGCAGTTTCAGTATGGCACTGATATCACCCTCACTGCTCCCTGGGGCACCAGTTTCTCCACAGGCGCACACATGCAGAGCCGTCGAGGCTTTGCCGATGCAGCCATGAACACCAACGAGTTTGTGTGGAACGCCCAGATAGCCCAAAGCTGTCTCAAGAGCAAGGCACTCACCTTCTCTCTGCAGTTCTATGACATACTCCACGAGAAGAGCTCCTTCAGCCGTGCCGTCTCAGCCTCACAGCGCAGTGACACATGGTATAACAGCATCAACTCCTACTGTATGCTTCACGTCATCTATCGTTTCAACGCCTTCGGTGGCAAACAGTCAAGGCGAGGCAACCGTCCTGACGGAGAGTTTGGCGACCGTCCCCCTCGTGGTGAAGGTGGCTTCGGTGGAGGCGAACGAGGAAACAGGGGCGGCTTCGGTGGAGGCAGCAGAGGCATGGGTGGAGGTCCCCGTTTCT